>BNJV01001189.1_pt1 | contig 76415 bp, 115 predicted proteins | sample 8540591 | NCBI WGS metagenome assembly BNJV01 (sample SAMD00202457, study PRJDB9452) | human saliva metagenome | host: Homo sapiens | reverse complement strand
CTTGAAGATGGTGGACTGAAAGTAGGCCACCGTGGGAGGAAAGTCGCCCGAGAGGATGAAACCGAGAACCCAACTGGGACAGATTCAGGACTACCTCGAATGCTCCACCCGGTCGGCGACACGCTCAGCTGCGGGAGGCCCATACAGCCCGATATTATTGACCAGTCCGGCTCTGGTGGAAGGGGATCTTCTAGCCCGTCAGCAGTAGGTCGTTCGCGACAAGGGAGCATCCGGCTCGCTTGGCGATGCACTACGATGTTTGATCGCGTAAGCGACCCGATTCACGGATGATGGCTGTACCGGCATCGCTGGCTGCCTCACGGCGACTCCTCACCCCGCCAGGCAGCTGAGCCTCAGAGACAGGAAGCGCGTAGCGAGCGACGGCGTTGGTCGTTGACAGCGTCACCATCGGTAGTATCAGCCATACACTGACTCACGACTTGAGCGCGCAACCTTGTCCGCAACAAAGATGGTGATAATCACCGTCATGAAAGATTCTAAACCCACACCTCTCTTCGCGATGAGATCTCAGTCCAAACGAAAGCCCAGCGTACCGATCCTTCGAAAGACAAAAGCAATCGCCATCATTCCAAAAGTGAGTTGCTGCACGAAAGATTACTTGTCGCCACATCCTGTGACGATTACGCCGCTGACCTCTTTTAAACTGGGATCGCTTTTACCTCCGGCTGCGCAACTCTTCACCGCTGATTCGATTCTTCTCGGCCCATCCATAAAGCTTAACAGTACGCTACTCCAATCTGCCACTTCTTGGCGGCAAAGCAGACCTGTCGAAACTGTGGCATCCTTTGCGTCTCCATATGCGTCGATAAGTTCTTTGAGTCTTGCCAGGAATCGGGTTTTGCGTTCCATGTTTCTCCACCATGTGTAGGATTCGTCAGACTTCGATCGGTTCGTCCGGTTGTTCCACTGCACGTTCTGCCTCCGCGATTGGCTGCGCCATTGCACAGACACCGCCGGCAAAGAAAGCAAGGAATGCGAAGTAGCCGTTGCTGCAGCAGTTTTCTTCATTCCAAGTATCGCGATCCCTCGCGTTTCATGGTGAGTCGAAGCCACGGCATGCAGTGAAAAGCGCTTCTCGATAACCGGAGACTACATCGAAGCATCAGTCTTGCATACCTCGGTTTAGCCTCTCACAACCGATGATCACCAAGAGATATGCCTGTTATTGCAGAGAGAAAACGCCAATATAAACTCGCCAGAGATGCGAGTGGGGGCATCGTGCATCTGGCTCTACAAACCGCAGACTTTTCCTGACATATCAACCAAACTACACTCACTTGAGTACGACTGTGTATAGAATGTATAAAACGATGTCTTACGTATGTTTCGTAAATAAGGATCGTATAGTTTGAACTTTCTGTAATATTAAGGTTTTACGCTGTAAGCCTTTTGTGCGTGGTGAGGATGACCAGGGCTGCAGTGCTGATCGTGGTGATAGCTCTGGGATCGAGGGTGACGTGTCCCAGTACTGTGAGTTGCGTCAGGAGGGCGAGGCTCCTGAAAACAGCTGTAACGCCAAGGAACGATCAGTGGCTGAAAGGCCTTTACGAACTCATCAACCGCAAAGAAGACTCTTACCCCATTGCCTCGATGTTCCGGCGGTCGAGGGTGATCGAAATCCAGTTACTACTCCCCACGACCATCGTCACAGACGGCCATCAGGAGGGAAGATGTGGCTGTGATGATCAAGGACATTTTTGAGGACTTGTGACGGCACTCAGGGATGGCACCAGAATCAGCTCCTCGAGGCTTATTCTGAGGCGTAGGCGAATGTGATTCCGAGGGCTGCTGTGATGGGTATTGGGAGCGTTTCCAGTGGTCTTCTGTAACCAGTGTGCAGGATCCTCCAGATCCTGATGTTCGCGATGACCCTTTCGATCTTGTAGCGGACTCGGTCGACGGTTCTGTTGTAAGTCCTGTCGTCGGATGAAGGCAGGTTCGTGGTTTTTCTCTTCCGTGACTCATGCCCAGCCCGATATCCCCTTGTCGCCTATATGCAAAGGATAGCCCGCTCAGTCTGGGATGTTGGCTGTCGGCGCGTCGAGCAGTCCAGAGCGGAGCAGCGCCTCGGTGTCGTGGACCCGTCCGTCCTGGGGGCGCCCCTATGTGGTGTGTCAAGGGCGGCGGGTAGCTTCGTGGCTGGTTGAGGGTCGTGAGGGTGCCGTTGTGGATCATGGCGTGAAGGGTCCAGGATGCGGCGGCGGTGGGCGGGCGAGGACGGCCTCCCAGGCGCTTTGCCTTGATCGCGTTTGCGCTGGTAGTAGGCCCGGGGGACGGGGTCGGAGCGCAGGAGGCGAGGCGGACAGAATATGGCTCGCTTGAGCCTCTTGTTGCCACCGTGGAAGACGCATCTCGCCGCGGACCGATGAGCCGGAGCGGCGTGTAACGTGCTATGTGGTGTCGAAAGTGACGCGGGTCAGTTTCGTGGCTGGTTGGGGGTCGTGGAGTGCGCCGTTGCGGATCATGGCGTGCAGGGGTCAGGATGCGGCGGTGAGCCAGGGCGAGACGGCCTCGTTATGGCGTTTGCCTTGGTCGCGTTTGCGTGCTGGTATGGCCCTCGATACCGGGTCGGAGCGCAGAAAGGCGAGGCGGACGGGAACATGGTGCGCTTGAGCTCTCTGTTGCCGCGTGGGAGACGTACTCGCCGCGGATCGATGAGCCCAGGCGGCGTGTGACGAGGAGCGAGCCCGGCGTAGGAGGCCAGCTGGGCTCGGTCTCGAGTCTTGCCCAGGGTCTCGGCCAGCAGACGGCTGCGGTCGTGCCCCGATCCCGGGCATGGAGGTCAGGACCTGGCAGCAGGGTGGGCCTGCCCGCCGGGTCCGACCTGGGCGGCGACATCGGCCCGCTGGGCGCGCGGGCGATGAGCTGCCTGAGCCAGGTGGGGCAGCACCGTGCCCGCGGCGTCGGTGCCGGCGACCTCACGGTCTGGTGCTCCAGGGCCGAGACGATCTGGCCCCGCCCAGGCGGCAGCCGCCTGCACCCGCTGCTTCTTGAGCCTGGCGTCAATCCTTGCCCTGCCCGCCTGAGATCGGCTGGGGTGGGCCAGGCGGCGATGGACCCTCAAGACGGCGTCGTGCTCCAGCCAGGGCCCCACCACGGCCTCGAGGCGGGGTGGATCTGGATGTACAGCCCCGGATCCGGTTCGCGGTCCTGGTTGACCTGGCGAGGGCTGGGTCAGGGCTCGAGTCCAGTCAGCATGCTCAGCGCGCGGCATCCTCGTCAGTGCTGACGGCTCTCAGGTGTGAGGCATGGTCCTGGCGGCCTGGGCGATGACAGCCGCACGTCCTTCGTCGGTCTTGGCGCTGCCCGGCGTCAGGTCGGCGATGCGGCCATCGACAGTCCGGGCAGGTAGCCACGGTGATGCCCATGTCCTGAGCCACCGCCACCGCCAGGGCGATGGTGGCAGGCTGATCGACCACCACAGCACCTGCCCTTGCCTGCACAGGCGCTGGTAGACCTCACGCAGCCGGTCCTCGTCGTTGGGTAGGGGCCTGTCGCGGGACCTTCTGCCCGTCCCGGCTCAGGGCAGTGGCCCAGTGCTCGCTCTCTACCGACGCCCGATGCCGATGAAGACCTCGATGTCTCCGATATCCATCTCTCTGCCGCCTCTCGCTGCATGGGTGAGGGTCAGCGGTGGACGACCGGTCCCACCCACGTTACGAAAGACCTCACACACACAGCGGGCCGTTCCCCTTATCAGCGGTCACTGGCGCCCGGCTGCCGCCGGGTGACAACACCCCGGATCATCTGCGGACAGGGGCAAGACATCATGCCCACAGCAGCTGGCCCAGCCCCGGGACCACCCGGGACCACCAACAAGGTAACGGGCTGGCGCTGTGCCTGTACGACGTCACACGCTCATTTCGAGACCGAGCATGAGGACGACCTGAGGCGGGTGGGTTACTCGCGAGAGAGAAGGGTCGACCCCAGGTCATCATCGGGCTACCGGGTCGATCGTCATGGTTTTCCCTCTCCAGGTCGGCTGCTGGGAGGGCAACCGCAGACCACCACGATCATCCCCATCTGGAGGCCTTCCAGGCCGCCCACGGCATCGAGGACCTCATCATCGTCGCCGGGCGCCGGCATGCTCTCAGCCGCCAACCCTGGCGGCCCTGGATGACGCGAGGGCTGCGGTTCATCGTCGGCGCCACACCCGGACAGGCGACCTGGGCCCACTTCCACTGGCACAGGGACGCCCCGCCGACGGGCAGTGTCGTTGACACCATCACCCCCAGAAGGGCACAGGGAGCCAGCGCGATATCAGCAGTCGTCGTGAGCCGGTGTGGGAACGCACACCATCCGGGCTCGTGGCGGCGGTGTGGGCCTACTCCAGAAGCGCCGCCAGGGACAGCCAGACCCTCACGGCCCAGGCCAGCCGGGGCCGGGCCGTCATCGCCAACGAGAAGCGCCTAAGGGCACGCGTTTTGTCACCGTCCATCAAGGCGATCAGGTCCTTGATGAGGCATCCATCATGAGCCCGGTCCCTGGTGGGCCTCAAGAGGGCTACGTCACCAGCATCCCGTCACCTGATGGACGCCGGTGAGGTCGTCTCCTCAAATCACGAGCTGTGGCACGCCGGGCAGTCATTTCGGATGAGCAAGCACGACCTGAGAGCCCGCCCGGTCTTCCACCACACCCGTGACGCGATCGAGGCCCACCTGACTGATGGTCATGGCCGCCCTGGCCGTCAGCCCGACTACCTCCAGGACGCCACCGGTATCAGCATCGCCAGGATCGTGCGCGAGCTACGCAGCCTGCAGGAAGTCACCATCAACCTCAACGGCCACCACCTCGCAGCCGCAGCCACGTCTGACCGACACCGCCAACGACATCCTCACCGCCCTGGGCACCACCCCCGGCACTAAGCGTCGCTGAGGTCAGGCGTAGACCTCGACAAAGCAGTTCCTGGGCAGGTTGTACCTCAGGTGGAATCAGGTCAGAGCGACACGCGCAGGAACGGACCCAGCACCTGGGCCCCGAACACCGGGCAGAGCCCATGTCATGAGATCATCTCGCACAGGTCCAGACCTCACTGCGAGGATTCTCGTTGCCATTCAGGACGACGGCTCGTTTTTGATTGAATTGGCTTGACCACCAAAAATTCTCTCAGGAACGAGTCGCCGCCTTGTCAACGTCACACATTACCAGTGAGACACCTAAACACCTCTATGAATAAGCCTCCTGATATGGATACTATTTATTTGGTTGGTTCTGATCCGTGAATCGTGCGAGACATGAAGATAGCCACCATAGCAAATCAACGCGATTACGGTAAGATAGACTGCAGGGGCTAGAGGTGAGCCAGTAACTCTGATGAGCCAGGTGACGATAAATGGTGTCGTTCCTCCAAGAATCGCATTAGCTCCATTAAAGGACAGAGCGAAAGCCGGAGTAGCGCACTTTGGTCGGGAAGGACTCTGCCAAGAAGGTGGCCAGCGTTCCATCATTGGCGGTCAGAGCGATAGCTAAAACACGATCTGACACTAGAACAACAGCTATGAACATGCCAGCAACCCTGGTCATTATAAGGAAAAGTGGGATGGTCAGCACGAGAAATGCGATGCAGGCAGTAATGAGCATCTGTCGACGTCCGAAAGAGTCGGACAGAGTGACCCATGACGAATATTGAGCCGATGTAGACAACAAGCATTATAGAGGTCGCCACGTGGCAGTATCCTGTGAGAACCCCAGTTCTTCGTGGACATAGGTTGGCATGTAACTCAGCAACATGTAGAAGGCAACCGCGTTGAGGCAAGAAACACCAAACGTGATGGCGGTTTCCGGCGGTGATTACTCAGAAGTTCCTGGATCAGATTCGGGCAGGATGAAAATCGTCAAGGCGACAATAAGTCTTTTCGTCGTTGTCCTCGTTGATCAGTTACGCGAACAGTGAAAAGGAGACTGTACAGATATAAGCGAAGATGCCGCATGCTACAACGACAAATTGCGGTCCACCCTATCTAAGTCAACCCCTCTTTGCATATAACCTGGAAGATATGCAATTATGGCGTAAAATGCGATTGCGTGAACTAAAATAGCCGCCAGGGATATTACTATCCCACGACGGTGATGGCTCATGCGCTGGAATATAGAAGTAGTAGACTTTCGTCGACTTTGCTGCCTGCGGTAGTTCTGCGCGCATCTCCTGGTAGGCGGGGGAGTCCTCCAGGTGCACCCGGATGTAGCGACCCGATGAGTCCCAGTGGACCGGCTAAGAGGAAAGGGAACTGCGCCATCCCCAGGTGTTCACGGCGCCGTCACTCAGACCGTGAAACATCCCTGTGACCATGAGAGACCCGGGCAAGCAAGCCGCAAGCGGTGGAGGCGGGAACCAACGACGTGTATATTCCACGACGAGAAGGTGGTGCGTACTCAGCGAGGAAGGTTCCAGCTCCCGCATATTCTCCCGACGCGGAGAATCCCTGGATCATACGCAGCAGTAGCAGGCCAATGGCGCCTCACATTCCGATAGCCGAGTATGTGGGAAGAAGCCCGATGAAGAAGGTCGATCCGGACATGATGAGAATCGACCAAGACAGAGCCCAACGACGTCCCCATCGGTCTCCCCAGGCTCCCCACACGATGGCCCCGATCGGTCGTAGAATGAACGACATGGCGAACACCGCATATGCTGACATCAACCGAACAGATCTTATCTGCTTCAGGAAAGAAGGCAAGGCCAATGACGGTAGCCAAGTAGCCGTACGAGGCGTAGTCGAACCACTCAATGAAGTTTCCGATGAAACTCGCTTTTGCTGCGCGCCTCAGCGCGAGACTTCGTTCGGGGTCCAGGTGATGGTCGTTCAGGCTTCCTGAGTGGACGGTATTCATGGCCTATGGCTCCGGCTCGAGTCGATGTCGACGATGATGTTATGTCTCTGTGATGACATGTGCGAATGATTGTACTCCCGCCATCCTGTCTGTCCGACAGGGCTTCTGGACCTGTCTCCGCAGGCAGACAGGGATGGCGTGATGATCAGGCCTCGGAAGCGCTGAGACTTCCGGGTGACGGCATCCAGAATGATGGGCGCCAGCCCTCCGCCGACAATGAGCAGCTCGACCATTCCCACAGGGAGTGAGCTTCTCCCCAGACGATGAGACCGCACAGAATGGCGACAGGGCACTCCCAGTAGGAGATCGTCGAGTACTCCACGGCAGGGAGATTGCGTCCAGCAACGACCAGGAATCCCAGTGCGAAGAGACCGCAGACAAGGAAGAGGGCCACGGCCCACATCCAGTTGGTGGCCGTGAAGGACGAAACGCCGTGCCAGGGCTTCAGAGATGACCGACATCGCCAGCGTAGCAGAGGCGGCCCAGAAGAAGTTCCAGACACCGCGTACAACCGAGTCCACGTCCTTGCGATAGCCGTAGAAGAACATCGCCAGGCCGTAGAAGACTCCTGACAGCAGGCCAAGGAGGTCTCCCAGTTTCTTCTGAGGGAACTCAGGAGACGAGGCCGACAGATCCAGCCCGAAAGTGAGACTTCCGTTCTTGAAGTCGATGATTCCGATGGTCAGCAGCATGCCGACGAATACCAGAGACAGGAAAATTCCAGAGAGCACGCTGATCTTTTCCTTGCGGAAGATGCGTGCGAGCAGCGCACAGAACAGAGGTCCTGTGTAGATGAGGAAGACGGCGTTGGCGATCGACGTCATCAGCGTCGAGGAGATGTAGCAGCCCAGGGACAGGGCCGATGCTCACCCTCCCAGGATCACGGTGACGCTCAGGCGGGTGCGCCGGAACAAGCCGGTCTTTCCCGGTGAGAACCAGGATGAGAATGAAGCCGAGCAGGCTAACGGTCATACGCCCGAAGGCCAGGAATGATCCGATGACGGACTTGTCGGCGTCAGCGAGACCCGGCGGTCGTGCCCGCGGCTGATGGTGCCGACCAGGCCCCATTCCGGTGGCGGAGAGAAGCATGGCAATCGCGCCAAGCTTCTTGTTCATCACGTACTCTGTGACAGAGGATTCAGCGGACGAAGTCTGTGACATGGCAGTTGTGTCTCCTGAGTTCTCCCCGGCATGCACAGCAGGTCGGCATCATTGCCGAGATCATCAGCGCGGTCAGTTCGGTCGTCACCAGTTTCCACGGGGAGTCCGACGACCGCGCTGCGAATAGCAGCGGGAACGGTGCGGGGCGGCAGCCCGATCCATGAGCCACCGCCCCGCACCCGCTGGAATCAGACCAGAGTCGGGTCAGCGACCTGGTTGGGGAAGTAGTCTCGCAGCCACCCTCGCGGTACACGTCCGCCGTCGCGCAGTGGAGACCACCGCCGAAGGCGTAGGCGTCGCGGAAGGGAACCGGGATGACGTTCATGCCCAGCTTGTCCATCTGCTCCATCTGGTGGACCTCGACTGGCCTCGACACACACGGTCTTGTGGTCGATGACGAGGCAGTTCATGGACAGCCAGACGGAGGAGTAGCACAGCGGCGGCGGAACCTCGTGGGCCGGGGGAGCGGCGTCGACGATCTGCCAGTCGTTGGCCTCGAAGATCTTGCGCTGCTCCTCGGGCAGGGCGGCGGTGCGGGTTGTTGATGATGAGGCCCGGGCCGCAGCGGCACGAAGGTGGCGTCGATGTGGATCGGGTAGGGGTCGCCGGGGAAGTTCACCGCGTGCACCCGCAGGTCGGGGTAGTAGCGCTTGAACCACTCCATCGCCTTGCGGTTGGTGGTCAGAGCCGTGCTGGATGAACAGGTCCTTACCCACGCGCATGACGTCAGCGGCGTCCCACATCGGCTCAACCTCGGTGGTCACGAAGTCCTTGGCGGCGGTGCGCTCGAGGCGCTCCTCCAAGGAGATCCGCTCGTCGTAGTAGTTGTGCTTGTAGGACTTGTCCGTCAGCCGAGGACGAGGCGCCTGGGTCCACTTGAACTCCCGGGTCCTCCTCGAAGTACTGGTTCATGAGGGGCCAGTAGGCGAGGTACTCGAAGTACCGGCACCGGAACGAGTTGGCCGACGACATGATCTCGTCACCGATGGTCAGCAGGATGTCGCGCGGCGGCATCTGGGTGAAGCCCGACTCCGTACGGAAGTCAGGCGTCTGGATGGCCTGGTTCCACTGCAGCGGTGTGGGCCGGTCCACCTTGACGCCCAGTCCCTCGAGGATCTTGACGTAGTTGTCAAGCTGCTCGTTGGCGGCCTCGACGGTGGCGGTGGGGACGGGGCCCCACATGCCGCGCATCTCGGAGTCGATCGGCACCTTCTCGAGGTGGCTGGGCTCCTCGGGAGGAATAACCGAGAAGTCCGCGCGCCCGACGATGACGTGCTTGAGCGGGTCGAAAGTCGTTCCAAGAGTTGACGATCTTCGTCATGAGTGAGTCACTCCTTGTGCTCGTTGTGTGGTGTGTGAATTGAGACAGATGATATGTCTCGTGGGTTCAACACTCGTCATTCTACTCTGAAGGAACCTCGAAAAGTGGCCCTAGGAGTATCTGTGTCAAAAAGAATGATAGCTGAACCATGGCAGTGGTCATATGTGGTTGACGGTTCTCACCACCTCCTTGAAGGACCGATGCCGTCGTTCCGGTCAGGCCCCTGCGAATGCGGGTGTCGATCTGCTCGGGAATCGGGGATGGATATCGTCGGGACCACCGTAGTTACCCCCAGGGGTCACGATAGTCCCTGCCTGACCGTCAATGATGGAAACGGCGTCCTCAAGACGGCCGATTGCCGCCATGTCTCCAGTCAGCTCAACAAATCGGCACACCGCCTCGACCTTGGTCCCCATGGATCCACTGGGAAGGCCCATGGCGCGCAGCTCTGCCGGCGTGGCCCGCGGAACCTGCTTTCTGGTTCTCGGTGCCGAAGTCCTCAAAGACGCCGTCGACGTCGGTGAGAATGAGAAGCGCATCAGCCTCAAGCGCCTCGGCCATGACCGATGCGGTCAGATCCTTGTCGATCACAGCCTCAATGCCCTTGAGCTTGCCCTCTTCGCTGCGGATGACGGGAACTCCGCCTCCACCGGAGCACACGACGATGGCACCGGCCTCTATGAGCGTGCGCACCAGCCGGGTCTCGATGACCCGCTGCGGCTTGGGGAGAGCCGACGACGCGACGGTAGTGCTCGCCATCGGGCTTGACCACCCAGCCGCGTTCCTCGGCCAGCTTCTCGGCCTCCTCCTTGGTGTAGACCCTCACCGACGAACTTGGTGGGGGTTGAGAAGGCCGGGTCGCCCAGCCATGACCAGGGTCTGGTTGACCATCGCGGCCACGTGGCGCCCCGGCAGGGCGTTCTGCATGGCCTGGAGCAGCCAGTAGCCGATCATGCCCTGGGTCTGAGCACCGAGGGTGTCGAACGGGTAGGGCTCAGAGAGGCGCTCGTCGTTGGCGGACTCAGGGCCAGGACGCCCACCTGAGGGCCGTTGCCGTGGGTGAGGACCAGCTCGTGCTTCTCCGCCAGCTTCGCCAGCTCACGCGCCGCCACTCGACATTGTGGATCTGGGTGCGGGCGTCGGGCTTTCTCACCCCGACGCAGCAGGGCGTTTCCGCCGAGGGCAACAACGATTCTCACGACTCAGTCCCACTCTCCGAGGTGTGCGACCATGACGGCCTTGATGGTGTGCATGCGGTTCTCGGCCTGGTCGAAGGCGACGTTGCGCTCGGTCTCGAAGACGTCGTCGGTCACCTCCAGGCCGTCCATGCCTGTCTTGGTGAAGATGTCCTCACCCACGGTGGTGTTAGCGATCGTGGAAGGCCGGCAGGCAGTGGAGGAACTTCACGTCGGGGTTGCCGGTGGCCTCCACCAGCTCGGCGTTGACCTGGTAGGGGCGCAGCAGGGCGATGCGCTGGTCCCAGACCTCCTGGGCTCACCCATCGAGACCCACACGTCGGTGTGAGGAAGTCGACTCCCTTGACGCCCTCGGCAGCGTCGTCGGTGACGAGGATCACGGGCTCCGCTCTTCTCGCCAGCTTCTCGGCCTGGGCCACCACCTCAGGAGGTGGTCTGCAGCTCCTGGGGCCCCACCATCCGCACATCCATCCCCATGAGGGCCGCCGAGATGAGCAGCGAGTTGGCCACGTTGTTGCGGGCGTCCCCGAGGTAGGCGAAGGAGATCTCCTCGATCGGCTTGCCCGCGTGCTCCAGCATGGTCAGCTGGTCGGCGAGCATCTGCGTGGGGTGCCACTCGTCGGTCAGCCTGTTCCACACCGGCACGCCCGAGAGCTCGGCCAGAGCCTCGACGTGCTCCTGCTTCTTGCCGCGGAACTCGATGCCGTCGTAGAAGCGGCCCAGGACCCGGGCGGTGTCCGCCACCGACTCCTTTGTGCCCCATCTGCGAGCCCGAGGGGTCCAGGTAGGTGACCTGCGCGCCCTGGTCGTAGGCGGCCACCTCGAAGGAGCAGCGGGTGCGAGTCGAGGTCTTCTCGAAGATGAGTGCGATGTTCTTGCCGGTCAGCCGCTTCACCTCGCGGCCGGCCTTCTTGTCCTCCTTGAGCTGAGCCGCCAGCTGGAGCAGGGATGCCCCACTCATTTGGCGGTGAAGTCAAGCTCCTTGAGGAAGTTGCGGTTGTGCAGGGGGTGGGTCATGAGGACTCCTTCTTCTTCGTCCAGATGTTGAGTGGGTGATGGGTTTTCTTCATTGACGCCGAAGGCGCCGACGGGGGACCGTATCAGGCGACCGGGTCTCGCAGGATCGGGCAGCTCATGCAGTGCGGGCCACCGCGTCCGCGCCCGACCTCCGAGCCCGGGATCGTCAGGACCTCGATACCGCGGGAGGTGAGGTACTCGTTGGTGTTGACGTTACGCTCGTAGGCGACGATGACGCCGGGGGCGATGGCCAGCGAGTTGGAGCCGTCGTCCCACTGCTCACGTGCGGCGGCCATCGAGTCCTGAGGCGTGATGAGGACGGTGAGGTCGTCGATGCCCAGCGCCTGGGCGATGACGCGGTACATGTCCTCCGGTGCGTTGCGGGTGACGCTGATCTGTCCGTTGCTTCCGGGACGCACAGTGAGCGTCGGCAGCATCCCCAGGCCTCCGTAGACGGTGAAGGTGCCGACGTCGACCATGGTCATGACCGTGTCCAGGTGCATCTGCGCGCGCGTCCGCTTCATCTCGACGGCGACGATCTGGTTGACCTTCCTACCGGCGAAGAGTCTTCTGGCGAGTCTCTCGATGCCCTGGGCGGTGGTGCGCTCTCGAGACGCCGACCAGCACGGCGCCGTTGCCGATGATCTGGACGTCGCCCCCTCGACCGTGGCGGGGCCGGCCTGGGTGCCCTCGGACCACACGGGGAAGTCTGCGCTCGCGAAGCGGGGGTGCCAGCGGTAGATCGCCTCGTAGTTGATGGTTTCGCGCTGCCTGGCCTGCATCATCATCGAGTTGATGGACACGCCGTTGTAGATCCAGCACGACGTGTCGCGGGTGAACAGGTGGTTGGGCAGCGGAGCCAGGAGCAGGTCGTCGTCGTTCATGGAGGCCAGCACCAGGGAGTCCGGGCAGGGAGGCGCGCTCCAGCAGCTCGGCCTTGGTGATGCCGGCGATGAGGATCTCAGCCAGGTCGGCCCGGACAGCCCCTGAGCCAGGGCCCGCAGCGGCTCGGCGGCAATGGGGCCGTTGGTGTTCTCGTTGACGACCCGGTCCAGGACGTAGTCCCTGGCCTCGGGCACCTCCAGGGTCTCGGCCAGAAAGGTCGCTGAGGTAGAGACACCTCGACGTCGCGATCGGTCAGCACGCGTGCGAAACTGATCGTGCTCCTCCTGGGCCCGCTCGAGCCACAGGACGTCGTCGAACAGGAGGTGATCCTTGTTCTGTGGGGTGAGTCGAGCATCTCACCCCGGGCCTGTGCAGGATGACCTGCCGAAGCCTCCCGATTTCGGAATCTACGGAAAGATCCATGACTCTCTCTGACACAGCACTGTGTCGTTGACGTGGATCATGACGCACATCATGCGCCTGATGATTGAAAGTGGTACGTTGCACCGGATTGGCACGAGCGTACCAGAGTCATCGAGTGTTGGAAACCCCTTGCGAGAAGGAAGTTCGAGGTCAAGTGTGATCGCATGCACATGCGTCAGCGGTCACATGCTGATACTCGGTGCCTCATCAGATGTGCGCTGATGTCGTCGGTGGCATGCCCTCAGCGTGTCGCTCGGCCTCACGATCGCGACCACAGCCTGCAGTCTCGGTAGCAGCGGCGGCTCGTGCAGGATGGTGCTGAAGCCGATGCCGAGGAGACCCGGGCCCGAGCGCTGCAGTCCATACCGCCCTCTGGCCGGCCCGTGAACGCCGTCGTCCTCGACTACGGCAACGTCCTGTACACCTGGGAGCCGATGGCCGCCGTCGCCGGATACGTCTCGCCGGAGGCTGGGACGAGTCTCGTGGCCGACGGCGGCTTTCCTCGCCTGGAACGAGCGACTGGATCTGGGAGCCCCTTCGAGCAGGTGCTCAGCCGACTACGCCCTGCGCTCATCCCGGGATCGCCCGGACTGGACGGAGATCCTGTCCCTTGTACCGCCAGCGCTTCACAGCCTCACTGACCGGTCCTGTTCCGGCATGGCGAGTCTGCTCGACGAGCTCCTGAAGGAGGGTGTGGTGCTGTACGGCCTGACCAACTTCGACGCCGCCCTCTTCGAGCAGGGCCCGGCTCCTGGTGCCTCAGCTCGAGCACTTCCAGCGGCATCGTGGTCTCCGGGCGCGAGCACCCTGGCCAAGCCCGACGCCGCCATCTTCGAGCTGCTTCTGGAGCGCTACGGCCTCCACGCCCGCAGCACCCTGTTCGTCGACGACTCGATGGTCAACATCCGCGCGGCCGGGTCAGGCTGGGCCTGCGCACCCACCACTTCACCGGGGCGGGACGGCTGCGCGCCGAGCTCGTCAGCTACGGGGCTGCTTCCCACGCCGGGCCGAGGTGAACCCGGCATTCGGCGGCGTGGCGCCGTAGACTCAAAGCCCTCATGCGTGTGCTTTTCGCCGGAACTCCTGAGGTAGCCCTGCCCACGTTTGGAGGCCCTCATCGCCAGTGAGCACGACGTCGTCGGAGTCCTCACCCGTGCGGACGCACGCAGGGCCGCGGTCGCACGCTGCACCCCTCACCAGTGGCGGCCGTGGCTCGTCGAGGCCGGTCTCGACGTCCGCACTCCGCCACGCTCAGGGGCAGAGGAGGGCCGAGGAGGGTGACCTGACTGCGTCGAGTCTCAAGGCCGACGTCGCTGTCGTGGTCGCCTACGGGCGCCTGGTGCCCGACCGATCTGCTGGATGTCCCTGAGCACGGATGGCTGAACCTCCACTTCTCCCTGCTGCCGGCCTGGCGCGGAGCCGCACCCGTCCAACGGGCGATCATTGCCGGTGAGGAGGTCACCGGCGCCTGCGTGTTCCGTCTTGAGGAGGGGCTCTGACACCGGGCCCGTCTACGGTCGCATCACCGAGGCGATCAGCACGACCGACACCAGCGGGGACCTCCTGGAGCGGCTGGCGCGGGACGGAGCCCCTCTGGTGCTCGACGTCCTGCGCTCGGTCGAGGAGGGAGCATGCGCATCCTGAGCCGCAGGACGACGCCCTGGCCACCCTGGCACCGATGCTCTCCGCCGCAGACGGGCTGGTCCGCTGGGAGGACCCTGCGCTCGACCATCGACCGTCGGATCCGGGGCGTGACCCGGCACCTGGGCTCACACCACCTACCTCGGGGCCAGGTTCCGTCTGGGACCGGTCACCCGGTTCCGGAGGTGACTGATCTTCTGCCCGGTCAGCTGCGCGCCACCAAGCGTGAGGTCCTCGGGAACCGGTGGCTGCGCCATCCGCCTGGGGACAGGTCGCGCCCGCCGGGCGCAGCTGGATGCCCTGCAGATGCCTGGGCCTGCGGTGCCCGCCCAGAGGTGGGGCACCGTCCTGGGGCTCCGGGCCCCGCCAGTGATGACGGCGAAGGGGACGGTCTGATGGGGAGCGACTCGACACGTCGAGGTGCGCCACGGTGGGCGTCGCGGCGGTGGTCACGGTGGACGGGCACGATCAGCGTGGGCGAGACGCACTCGCAGAGCCGGGCGAGTGGACGAGCGGGGAACGACGGCGATGCAGCGTTCGCGCCCTCAACGCCGCTCGGATCCCGGCGCGCCGGGTCGCGCTGGAGGTGCTCACCCGCGTGCGCCGGGACGACGCCTTCGCCAACCTCCTCCTGCCCGAGCTGCTGGACTCCGCCGAGCTGGATCGGCGTGATGCCGGCTTCGCCACAGCTCTGACCTACGGGACGCTGCGTCTTCAGGGACGCTATGACGCCATGATCGCCACGTGCACTGACCGGCACCTGGAGCAGATCGATCCGACCGTGCTCGATGTCCTGCGTCTGGGGCCCACCAGCTCATGGGGATGAGGGTGGCTCAGCACGCCGCCGTCAGCACCACCGCTCGACCTGGCGGCCGACTCCTGCGGGCGTGGAGCCGCCACCTTCGTCAACGCGATCATGCGCCGGCTCAGCGGTCAGGACCCGGATGCCTGGATGGCGCTCCTGAGCCGGGACGCCCCCGATGAGACGGTGGCCCTGGCGCGCACCCAGTCCCATCCGCAGTGGATCGTCAAGGCACTGCGGCAGGCACTGGTCACTCACGGTCGCAGCGCCGAGGAGCTGGAGGCGCTCCTGGTCGCCGACAACACGATCCCCTGAGGTGGCGCTGTGCGCCCGGCCCCGGTCTCATCGCCCCTGAGGCCCTGGCCAAGACTCGCCCGCAAGGCCGACCGGGTCCACGACGTCGAGCCGCGCCTGGGGCGGATCAGTCCTCCGCCGTCGTCCTGGTCGGGAGGAGACCCCGGCAGGATCGAGGCGATCCGGGACTCCCGGGCCGGGGTCGAGGACGAGGGCAGCTCAGCTGGTGGCGCTCATCGCCGCCGAGGCCCCTGCTCGAGGGCCGTGACGAGCGCTGGCTCGACCTGTGCGCTGGTCCCGGCGGCAGGCTGCGCTGCTGGCCGCACGGGGCCGGCTCAGAAGGGCGCTCACCTGCTCGCCAACGAGGTGAGCCCCTCATCGGGCCGACCCTGGTGCGCTCCGCCCTGCGTGCGGTGCCGCCGGATACGGCCCACGTGCGCTGCGGGGACGGACGGGATCTCGGGCGCGATGAGCCCGGCAGGTACGACCGGTTCTGGTCGACGCGCCCTGCACGGGGCTCGGGATCGCTGCGTCGTCGGCCGGAGGCCCGGTGGCGACGGAGGCCCGAGGACGTCACCGTCCTGGCCGAGCTCCAGCGCGAGCTGCTGACCAGTGCCCGCAGCGCCGTGCGGCGCGGGGGAGTGGTGACCTATGTGACCTGCTCACCCCACGCCCTCGAGACGAGCCTCGTGGTGCGTGACGTCACTCGCCTTCTGGCACGCGAGGGCCTGAGCACCGAGATTCTGCATGCCGGTGACGTCGCCACCCGTCTGGCGCCTCAGCCTCCGGCCGGAGCCGACCGCGAGATGCTTCAGCTCTGGCCCCACCTCGATGGCACCGACGCCATGTTCTGCGCCCTGTCTGCGCCGCACCAGCTGACGCACGACGACACCATCAGCAGCACCGATGAGGAGCATCCCGATGACGGCCATCCACCCTCGATCCTCAACTGCGACATCGCCCATCTGGCCGACGAGCTCGACCGGGTCACGGTGCCGACGGCGCGGTGGAGCGGACGGGATCCACGTCGACGTCATGGACAACCACTTCGTGCCCAACCTGTCCTGGGGCTGCCCGGTGGTCGAGGCGGTGCTCGCCCACACCGCCTGCCCGTGGACGCCCACCTCATGATCCGCGACGCCGACCGCTGGGCCCTGCCTACGCCGAGGCCGGCTGCCAGATCGTCACCCCCACGCCGAGGCCACCACGGCCCCGGTGCGCCTGGCGCGCGAGCTTCACCGGCTCGGCGCTGGTGCGGAATCGCTTGAGGCCCGCCACCCCGCTGGAGGCCGTTGCCGACGTGCTGGGGAGTTCGACCTCCTTCTGCTCGCGACCGTGGAACCAGGGTCTCGGGGCCAGTCCTTCATCGAGTCGATGCTGCCCAAGATCCGCCGCGCTCGTGAGCTGGTCGGGATCCAGTGGGCCTCGACCTGCGTCGTGCAGGTCGACGGCGGCATCACCCCTCAGACGATCGAGCGCGCGGCTGAGGCCGGGGCCGACGTCTTCGTCGCCGGCTCGGCGGTCTACCGGGTCGACGACGCCCTGGCCGCCATTCCGAGCTGCGCGAGGCGGCAGCCTCCCATCGACACGATCACGGCCGCGACGATCTGACAAGCACTGGCGGGTCGCCACTAGTCGCGTGATGACAGCGCTCAGCCCTCGAGGAAGGAGATGCTGCATGAGACGGTGTGACAGATGAGATGCGCAGACGTCCCTCCCGACAATCCTTGTGGGAAACCTCAAAGGGCCTTCAGGAGGCGAAAGACGCTTTGCGAGGCGCCCGTTATGCCGCACCATTGCTGGGGTCTCGGTTGTTACACCAACGCAACTCTCAGTCTTTGTGAGGTTTCCACAAATGGATTGTGGCACCCTGAGCACGTAACGTCGTCGTCCAGCGGATCCTGTCAACCTGCGCTTGTAGGAAGGCACGGATCCCACCACCCCGGGGCCCATGGAGGGCCCCGCCGTCAACCCGGCACCGTCCAGGCAAGGAGACTCTTGGTGACCTCTCCCGCATCCTCATCGCCAACCGCGGTGAGATCGCACTCACGTATCGTGCGAACCGCCCGCGATCTCGGGGCGACATCGATCCTCCCGTACACGCCCGAGGACCTCATGAGCCCGGCGGCCGAGCTCGCCGACGAGGCTTACGCGCTGCCCGAGGGGCTCGTCCCTACACCGACGCGGCGGCAGTCCTCGAGCTGGCCTGCACCACCGGGCGCTGACGCTGTCCACCCCGGCTACGGCTTTCCTGTCCGAGGACGCCGACTTCGCCCGTCTCGATCATCGAGGCCGGCATCACCTGGGTCGGTCCCGTCGCCCGAGGCCATGGATGCCCTCGGAGACAAGATGAGCGCCCGCGCCACCGCTGAGCGGGCCAAGGTCGCTCCGTGCCCGGCATCACCGACTCGGTCACCGATGCCGAGACCGTCATCAGACTTTCGCCGCCACCCATGGCTATCCGGTCGCTCAAGCGCACCGACGGCGGCGGTGGGCGCGGCATCACCGTGCTGCACAACGACGACGAGGTCAGGTCCACCCCCGCCTTTCGAGTCCGCGGCACTGGGGTGCGGCACCCTCATCCTGGAGCGCTTCGTCACGGCTGCACGCCACATCGAGACCCAGTGCGCCCGAGACTCCCACGGCGGCTTCGCCGTCGTCTCCACCCGCGACTGCTCCTTGCAGCGACGCAACCAGAAGCTCCTCGAGGAGGCCCCGGCCCCTTCCCTGCCCGAGGGACGTTCACGACCGTCTCGTCGAGGCCTCCCGCCGCCTCCTGGAGACGGTCGACTACGTCGGAGTGGCCACCTGCGAGTTCCTCCCTGACCCCGAGGAGCGACCTCTGGTTCCTGGAGGTCAACCCCCGTCTCCAGGTGGAGCACTGCGTCTCCGAGGAGGTCACCGGGGACCGACCTGGTCGAGCTCCAGCTGCGCATCGCCGAGGGCGGTCACCTCGGTGAGATCAACGAGCCCCGCGGCCACAGCCTCGAGCTGCGCATCACCCGCGAGGACCCTCCCGCGGCCTGGCGCCCTCCACCGGTGCCATCACCCGCCTGCGCTGGCCGGGCCGGGTCCCGGCATCCGCATCGAGTCCGGGGTCACCGAGGGCGACGTCGTCACCCCGATGTTCGACCCGATGCTCGCCAAGATCGTCGTCACCGGCGCCACCCGTGAGCAGGCCATCGCCCGCGCCCGGCGCGCCCTGCGCGAGACGGTCGTCGAAGGCGTCACCGTGTGCACCGCTCTGCACGCCGAGGTCCTGGAACGCTCCGGCTTCACCACCCCGACGCGTCCGGACGCCTGACGGTGACCACGCGGTGGATCGAGAACGAGGTGCTGCCCGAGCTCGCGGACGCCGGTGCTCCGGCAGACGCCGACGCGTTCTCAGGCCGCCCCGGAGGCGGTCACCAACCCGCGTACCCGCTCCAGCTACATCATCGAGCTCAATCGGCCGCCGGATGCAGCTGACCCTTCCCTGACGGGATCCTCGCCCCCTCCAATCCGGCGCGCGGCTTCAGCCCTGCGCAGCAACTGGCCCAGCCGTTACGCGGTCGCTCCGGAGGGGCCACGCGCTCGGCCTCGCGGTGGCGCCTCCGGCGAGACCGAGTCGACCAGCTCCGAGCCCGGCGTCATCGCCGCCCCATGCAGGCGATCGTCACCCGTATCTGTGTGGAGCCCGGCCAGCGGGTCTGCCAGGGCGATCTGCTCGTGGTCCTGGAGTCCATGAAGATGGAGAACTACGTCCACGCGCCCAGCGACGGCACCATCTCGGAGATCCCCGTCGGCGCCGGACGCACGGTCTCCGCCGGTGATGTCCTGGTGCGCATGCACACCCCCGAGAACAGCCCCGAGGAGGCCTGAACCGTGAGCACAGACTCCAGCGCCGGCTCCAGCACGCCGATCACGGGAGCCACGATGGCGGACTCGCCCTCCACCACGGCCTTCCGCCAGCGCATCGCCCGCGTCGACAGGGAGGCCGAGGAGCGCGCCGCCACCCGGCAGCACGCCAGAAAGCGCACCGCCCGCGAGCGCATCAACGACCTGCTCGACGACTCCACCTTCCTGGAGATCGGCCGCTACACCGGTTCCGGCGCCGGCGACAAGGCCCGCCCCTCGGGCGTCGTCACCGGCTTCGGCCAGATCGACGGCCGCCAGGTGGCCGTCTACTCCCAGGACTCTCCGTCTCCGGCGGAGCCCTGGGCACCATCGAGGGGACAAGATCGTTCGCCTCCTGGACGACGCCCTGCGCCTGCGCATCCCCGTCATCGGACTCATCGACTCCGGCGGCGCGAAAGATCCAGGAGGGCGTGGGGAGCCTGCGACAGTACGGGCGCATCTTCAACCGCACCTGCGCAGCCTCCGCCTGGTCCCGCAGATCAGCGTCATCCTCGGGGCCCTGCGCCGAGGCGCGGTCTACAGCCCGGCCCTGACCGACTTCGTCATCGCCACCCGCCAGGCCTCCCACATGTTCGTGACCGGTCCCGACGTCGTGCGCGCCGTCACCGGCGAGCAGATCAGTGCCGAGGATCTCGGTGGAGCGAGGATCCACGGGTCGGTCTCCGGCGTCGTCCACTACGTGGCTCGAGGACGAGGAGGACGCCCTGGGGTCAGGTCCGCAGCTTCCTGGCCTACCTGCCCTCCTCTGCCGAGGGTCACGCTCCCCTGTACGCTCACGACGACGCCGACGCCCAGGCCGACGCCGAGGCCGCCCGCAGCGTCGGGAGAGATCGTCCCGGCCTCCACCCGCCAGGCCCTACGACGTCGTCGAGGTGGTCTCGGCGGTTGTCGACCACGGTGAGCCTCGTCCAGGTCCAGGAGGAGTTCGCCGCCAACGTGGTCGTCGGCTTCGCCTGCTTCGAGGGCCACCCCGTGGGGATCGTCGCCAATCAGCCGCTGGTGGACGCCGGCACCCTGGACGTCGACGCCTCCGAGAAGCTCGCCCGCTTCGTGCGCTTCTGCGACGCCTTCGGGCTGCCGGTGGTCACCTTCGTCGACGTGCCCGGCTACCGCCCCGGCGCCGAGCAGGAGCACGCCGGCATCATCCGCCGTGGCGCCAAGGTCATCAACGCCTACGCCACCGCCACCGTGCCCCTGGGATGACGATCGTCCTGCGCAAGGCCCTACGGCGGCGCCTACATCGTCATGGGCTCCAGGCCATCGGCGCCGACCTCAACTTCTGCTGGCCGGGGCCGAGATCGCTGTCCTGGGCGGCCGGGCGCCGTCGGCATCATCCACCGCCGCGACCTGGCCAAGGTCCGTGACGAGCAGGGTGAGCAGGCCGCCACCGCCGAGCACGAGCGGCTCGTGGCCGAGTACACCGATGCCGTCATCAACCCGGACAAGGCCGTGGCCATCGGGGAGATCGACGCCGTCATCGCCCCTGAGGACACCCGCAGCGTCATCGTCGACTCATGGCAGCTGCGCGCCAAGAACGACGCCCGCCCCGACTCGCCCAAGAAGCATGACAACATCCCCCTCTAGATCCCGCTTGCAGGCAGGTCCTGCGCCTTCACCCGATCTGTCCCCGTTCTGGTAACCGTTCCGAGACCTCCGACCACGCCGTCGCAACACCGAAGGACACCACCACCGTGCACACGACCTCGCAAGCCCCCAGCCCCGCGACCACAATCGCTGAGCGCCTGAGCGGAGGCGAGCCCTACATCATCACCTTCGGTGGCCAGGCCACTCCTTGGCGTCAGACACTGGCCGACCTGATCTCCCTGGACCAGGCCCTGGCCGACGACGTCGTCGCCGTCGACCGGGCCGTGTCCGAGCGCCTGGCCCCCGTGGCCACCGATCTGCTCACCGTGACCCCGCGCGGCTCGCGGCTTCTGGACGATGCGGCCGCACCGGTCGTGCCCCAGCACCGCACCACCGCCGACGGCGCCGACGTCTCCGTACCCGGCATCCTCATGGCTCAGCACGCCGCCCTGGCCTCGCTGCCGGCGGCCGGCATCGACACCACCGCCCACGCCCCGGTGGGCGCCATCGGCCACCCCAGGGTGTCCTGGGCGTCAGCCTCCTTGAGGCCGTACGGGCCTCGGGAACCGCGAGGGCGTCATCGAGGTTCACGCCATCGCCCGCCCCATCGGCGCCGCCGCCACCCGCGCCACCCGCCGCCTCGACCTGGGCACCGTGGGGAGTCCACCCCATGCTCTCGGTTCGCGGTGTGACCTGCAGCGTGCTCGACCCGTCCTGGCCCGGGTGCCGGCTCCGAGCGATCTCCGTGGGCGTCACCAACGGGCCCAGGCCCACATCCTCTCCGGGCGCCCAGCCGACCTCGAGCGCGTCGTCACCGCCCTGGAGGCCGCTGCCGCCCGCAGCGCCAAGGCTCGCAGGATCGCCGCCGCGGCGGTGCCGTCCTGGCCCCGGTCACCGAGTTCCTCACCACCTCGGTCCCCTTCCACACCCCGCTGCTGGCCGGCGCCGTCGACGACGTCGCCGCCTGGGCGGCTGCCTGCGGCCTGGACGAGAAGCTCGCCCGGGAGCTGGCAACCGCCGTGCTCATCGACCCGGTGGACTGGCCCGGTCTGGTCACCGAGGCCCTTGGTATCGACTCGGCCGGCCCGGTGCGCACCGTTGTGGACCTGGGGCCGGGCAACGTCCTGGTCCGTCTCACCGAGGGCGTCGTGCCGGAACCGGCACCACTGTCGTGCCCGCGGGCACCGCCAAGGCCATCGATGACCTCGACCGCGCCGGCGCTGCCCCCAGCCCAGCGTCGACCGCTCCCGCTTCGCCCCGCGCATCACCCGCCTGCCCGATGGGCCGCCTCACCCTCGACACGGCCTTCACCCGCCTGACCGGACGCAGCGCCGTCCTCCTGGCGCATGACCCCCACCACCGTGGACCCCGCCATCGTGGCCGCCGCCGCCAACGCCGGGCTACTGGGCTGAGCTCGCCGGTGGCGGTCAGACCACCCCCGCCGTCCTGGCCGAGAACCTCGAGGGCCTGGAGGAGGCGCTCGAGCCCGGGCGCACCGCGGCCTTCAACGCCATGTTCATGGACCGCTACCTGTGGAACCTGCACCTGGGGCACCCAGCGCCTGCTGTCCAAGGCCCGTGCCGGCGGCGCCCCCATCGACGGCATCACCATCTCCGCCGGGATCCCCGAGCTCGACGAGGCCACCGCTCTGCTCGAGCGCCTTCACGCCGAGGGCTTCCCTACATCGCCTTCAAGCCCGGGCACCGTGGACCAGATCCGCCAGGTGCTGGCCATCGCGCGCGCCGTGCCCGACAGCCCCGTCATCATCCAGATCGAGGACGGGCACGCCGGTGGCCACCACTCGTGGGAGGACCTGGACACCATGCTCCTGGCCACCCTACGACGCCATCCGCGCCGTGACCAACGCCGTGCTCGTCGTCGGAGGCGGCATCGGCACGCCCGCCCGCGCCGCCGACTACTCCACCGGCCGCTGGGCCGAGGCCTCACGGAACGGCCGCCGCCCCCGTCGACGGCGTCACGATCGGCACCGCCGCCATGACCTGCCTGGAGGCCAAGACCAACGACGACGTCAAGCAGCTCCTCGTCGACACCCCCGGATCCCTGAGGACCCGGGGTCGAGGCGGCTGGGTCGCCTCCGGGGAGTCCATCGGCGGCATGACCCTCCGGTCTGTCCCACCTGCGCGCCGACCTCTACGAGATCGACAACTCCTCGGCCCGGGCCTCCCGCCTCATCCAGGAGCTCGCCGGTGACGAGGCCGCCATGGCCGCACGCCGCCAGGAGATGATCGACGCCCTGGCCAAGACCGCCAAGCCCTACTTCGGCGACGTCGAGGAGATGACCTACCTTGAGGGGCCACCCGCTACGCCGAGCTGTGCGTCGCCCCTGCACGAGGGTCGCCCCGCCACCCGCGCCGACTGGGCCGACGAGGGCTGGTACGACCGCTTCATCGACCTGCTGCACCGCATCGAGGCCCGCCTGAGCCGGGCCGACCACGGCGAGATCCCCACGCTCGCCGACTACGACGCCGTCATCGACTCTGACGCCGCCCTGGCCGCCCTGGCCGAGCACTACCCGTCGGCCGCCTCCACCCTCGTGGAGCCCGTCGACGCCGCCTGGTTCGTCGACCTGTGCCGCAAGCACCCCAAGCCCGTGCCCTTCGTGCCCGTGGTCGACGCCGACATCCTGCGCTGGTGGGGCACCGACTCCCTGTGGCAGTCCCAGGACCCGCGCTACACCGCCGACCAGGTGCGCATCATCCCGGTCCCGTCGCCGTCGCCGGCATCACCACCATCAACGAGCCGGTCGGTGAGCTGCTGGGCCGCTTCTGAGACCGCCGCCGTCGAGGGCCCTGCGTGAGGCCGGCACCGGCGAGCAGGAGGCCGCCGGTCGCCTGGGCGCCGCCCCCTGCCGTGGCCGACGGGGCCTGGCCGCCCCTGTGGCTGACGCCAAGGAGCTCGTCCAGGTCACCCCCACGTCCTGTGGAACGGTCACCCGACGGTCAACCCGGCCACCGTCCTGGGATGACGACGCCTACAACGTCGTCGCCCGCCCGGACGTCGCCGAGGACGCCTACGACCTCGACATCCGCCCGACACCCACTGGGACGGCACCCCGGCGGAGACAGAGATCCACGCGGTGCGCCGCCTCGTGGTGCCGCTGCGACTGGCCCGCGCCTCGGGACGGGCCGCCCGCTGGTCGACCCTGAGCGCATCAGCGAGACGATGAACGACCTGCTGCGCGCCACCGCCGGTGTGGGCGCCGTGTCCATCACGGGCGACGACGTCGACCACCTGCCCGAGGTCCGCCCCGCGCAGGCCGGTGCCACCGACGCCCTGGGGCGTCCGCCACCCAGCCCTTCGGCACCATCCACGGCTCCTTCACGCTGGCTGGCACCCTGGGCCACGACCACGCCTCGGTGACCGCCGACGCGCTGCCGGTGGACCTCTCGGCCGCCCCTTCGTCCCCGACGCCCTGCTCGGCCCCTGCTGGCCCGGTGGTCTACGCGCCCTGGGCAGCGTCGTCGAGGACGGCATGCCGCTCATCGAGGGCGCTCGGTGCGGTTCACCTGGACCACACCATCGACCTGCACCTCACCCTCCACCAGCTCCAGAAGGCTGCGGCCACCACCAGTCCCACGATCAACGTCACCGGATGGGTCGCGGCCCTGGAGGAGTCCAGCGCCGGCCGCGTCGTCGACGTGCGCCTGGAGCTGACCGACGCGGGCGACGGCACTCGTGGCGCTGATGCGCGAGCGCTTCGCCATCCGCGGCCGGGCCTCCGGCAACGCCGTGCCCAGCGCGCCCGAGCTGGCCGGCGGCACTGACGCGAGACCGCCCCGGCCGCCCGCCGCATCCTGCGCCGCACCACCGTCACCGCACCTGCGGACATGACGGCCTTCGCCCGGGTCACCGGCGACTTCAACCCGATCCACACCTCTCTACAACGCCGCCCACGTGGCCGGGCATGGACGCCCCGCTCGTCCACGGCATGTGGCTGTCGGCCACCGCCCAGCAGGTGGCGGCCTCCACTGCGGCCGACGGCTCGCGCCACGTCCTGGCCGGCTGGACCTACGTCATGACCGGCCCGGTGGAGCTGAGCGACGACGTCGAGATCACCGTGAGCGCACCGGCCTGGTGGTCGGCGGCGGCTACGTCCTGGAGGTCGTCTGCCGCATCAACGGTGAGGTCGTCTCCCGCGGCACTGCCGTGACGACGCCCGAGCCCACCGCCTACATCTACCCCGGCCAGGGCATCCAGGCCCCGGCATGGGCCTGGACGAGATGAACTCCTCCAAGGCCGCCTCGTGAGGTCTGGGAGAGCGGCGACGCCCACACCCGCGCCGAGCTCGGCTTCTCCGTCATCAACCTGGTGCGCGACAAATCCCCACCGAGATGACCGCCCGCGGCGTCACCTACCGCCACCCCTGAGGGCCTGCTCAACCTCACCCAGTTCACCCAGGTGGTCCCTGGCCACCGTGGCCATGGCGACCACTGCGCGCCTGGCCGAGGCCGGTGCCCTGGTGGACAACGCCGCCTCGCCGGCCACCCTGGCGAGTACACGGCCCTGAGCGCCTACGGGCGCGTCATGCCCGTGGAGACGACGATCTCGATCGTCTTCCAGCGCGGCTCCACCATGCACTCACTGGTGCCCCGCGACGCCGACGGCGCCTCGAACTACCGGATGGCGCGCTGCGCCCCAACCAGGCCGGGATCAAGGCCGACGAGGTCTGAGGGCCTACGTGCAGTCGATCTCCCAGGAGACCGGCGAGTTCCTCCAGATCGTCAACCACAACCTGGCCGGCGTCCAGTACGCCGTCGCCGGCACAATCAAGGGCCTGGACGCCCTGGCAGCGGACGCCGCGCCAAGGCCAAGGCTCGCGCGGGGCAAGAACCCTTCATGTTCGTGCCCGGCATCGACGTGCCCTTCCACCCGAGGTGCTGCGCCCCGGCGTCCCTGAGTTCCGCGGTCGCCTGCTCGAGCTCGTCCCCAACGACCTCGATGTCGAGCGCCTCGTGGGCCACTACGTGCCCAACCTGGTGGCGCGTCCCTTCGCACTGACCCAGGACTTCGCCCGCTCGATCCTCGAGGTCGTCCCTTCCGAGCCGATTGAGGAGATCCCGCCGACTGGGACTCCTGGGTGAAGCGTCCCACCGAGCTGGCCCGTGTCCTGCTGGTCGAGCTCCTGGCCTGGCAGTTCGCATCCCCCGGTGCGATGGATCGAGACCCAGGAGGTCCTGCTGTCCTCCCCTGAGCGAGGGCGGCCTGGGATCGAGCACGTCGTCGAGGTCGGCCTGGCCACCTCGCCCACCCTGGCGAACCTGGCCACCAATACTCCCTGCGCCTGCCCCAGCACGCCGGGCGCCACGTCACCGTGCACAACGCGCGCCGCGATGAGGCCCGGGTCCTGGCCACCGACACCGACCCGGCCGTGGAGCTCACCGAGCCGGAGTTCGATGCCCCGGTCACCGAGGAGCCCGCTGCTGAGACCGGCGCTCCTGCCGAGACCGCCGCCGGCCGAGCAGGCCCCTGCTCCCGCGGTCGAGGTCCGCACCCGCTCCGGCGGCTTCGGCCGCCGGCGGACCGGTGGACGACCCGTCCTTCGGCGCGACCGACGCCCTGACGGTGCTGCTGGCCCACGCCTCGCGCATCCGTCCCCGAGCAGATCGGCGCCACCGACACCACCGAGACGCTCACCAACGGGCGTCTCCTCGCGCCGCAACCAGCTCCTCGCGGACCTGGGCACCGAGCTCGAGCTCGCCTCCATCGACGGCGCCGCCGATGCCGACATGACCGCCTCTGGCTGCCACGGTCGCCAAGGGGCCCCTCGGCTACAGGCCTTCGGCCCCGGTCCTCACCGAGGCCATCCGTGTGGGCCTGGGCCGCCTGCTCGGGCCCCTCCGGCGTTCGCGCCTCCCGGATCGCCGACCGTGTCACCGGGCACCTGGGGGCCTGGGGTCAGGGCTGGGTCTCCCACGTGACCGCCGCCGCTGTTCCTGGGCACCCGGGAGGGTGCCTCGATGCGTGGCGAGGACCTGGCCTCCTTGGGGATCCTCGGCCCTCGCTGACCAGCGCCGGCGCTGTCGACGCCCTCATTGACTCCGCTGTCCAGGCCGTGCCGCCGACCATGGCGTGGCTGTCTCAAGCCGAGCGCCGGTGGCGCTGGCGGGCGGTCGGTCGACTCCGCCGCCCTGGACGCCTTCGCCCAGAGCGTCACCGGCGATGAGGGCGTCCTGGCCACCACGGCCCGCACCCTCCTGACGCCCTGGGCCTGGCCGAGAAGGCCACCGTCCCGGCCGACGCCGACGACGAGGCCGCTCGCACCCGGGCCGCTCTGGCGGCCCCTGGACGCCGAGCTCGGGCACCGGATGGGTCAAGTCCGTCACCCCGGCCTTCGCCCTCCGAGCGCGCCGTCCTCATCGACGACCGCTGGGCCACCGCCCGTGAGGACGTCGCCCGCCTCGGTTCCGGCGAGACCGACCTGGACGCCTCCCGCCACCTCCTGGCACCCGAGCGCTTCGTGGGCCTGGGGCAGGCGGTGGCCGACCACGCCACCTGGTGGGCGAAGCAGGTCAAGGGGCTCTGAGCTGGCCGATGCCGCCGAGCGCCCGCCGTCCTGACCGAGATCGCCCAGGCCGCACCGAAGAGCCCCCAGGCCGGTGACCCCACGGTCCGCTGGTCCGAGGACGTCGCCGTCGTCACCGGCGTGGCTCCCGGCTCGATCGCCGCGGCCGTCGTCGGGGAGCTCCTGGCCGGTGGCGCCACCGTGGTGGCCACCAGCTCGCGCCTGACCCACGAGCGCCTCGAGTTCGCCACCACCCTCTTTACCGCGAGCACGCCGCGGCCGGCGCCAAGCTGTGGATGGTCCTGCGAACCTGTCCTCCCTACCGCGACGTCGACGCCCTGGCGGAGTGGATCGGCAACGACCAGGTGGTCACCTCCGGTGGCTCCACCAGGTCGTCAAGGGAGGCCCTGGTTCCCACCCTCCTGTTCCCCTTCGCCGCGCCCGCGTCTCCGGGCACGCTGGCCGACGCCGGCCCCGCGGCGGAGTCTCAGACCCGACTGCTGCTGTGGTCGGTGGAGCGCACCATCGCCGCCCTGAGCGCCATCGGCACCGACACCACGTCGACCACCGTCTCCACGTGGTGCTGCCCGGATCCCCGAACCGGGGCACCTTCGGCGGTGACGACGCTACGGCGAGGTCAAGTCCGCCCTGGACGCGATCGTCAACCGCTGGTCGTCGGAGCGGGCCTGGGCCCAGCGGCGTGACGCTGGCTCACCCCCGCATCGGCTGGGTCAAGGGCACCGGACTCATGGGCGGCAACGACCCGCTTGTCGCCGCGGTCGAGGCCGCCGGGAGTCCGCACCTGGACCACCGAGGAGATCGCCTCCGAGCTGACCGGCCTGTGCACCACCCAGGTGCGCACCCAGGCCGCGCAGGCTCCCGTGAACGCCGACCTCACTGGGCGGGACTGGGCGACGACATCGACCTGGTGGCCCTGCGTGAGAACGCTGCCGCACAGGCCGCCGCGCCGCTCGAGGAGACCGAGGCTCCGGCCGTCATCAAGGCCCTGCCCACCCCGGTCGTCCTGACTCAGCCCACCGCCCCCAGTGGGGCGAGGTGAGCGCCGACCTCGATGACCTGGTCGTCATCGTCTCCACCGGCGAGGTGTCCACCTGGGGCTCGGGGCCGCACGCGCCGCGAGGCCGAGCTGGGCATGAGCGGCGGGAGGACGTCGACCTGACCGCCGCCGGCGTCCTCGAGCTCGCCTGGGGCATGGGGACTGCTCACCCTGGCAGGACAGCCCCAAAGGCCGGCTGGTACGACACCGACGGCGAGATGGTCGAGGAGTCCGACATCCTGACCGCTACCGCGACGAGGTCGTGGCCCGCTGCGGTATCCGCGAGTTCGTCGACGACGGCGTCATCGCGCCGATCGCCGACGAGGAGGTCACCGTCTACCCTCGACCGCGACATCACCCCTGTCGGTTCCCGACGAGGCCACGGCCCGCACCATCGAGGCCTCCGACCCCGAGCACACAGCTCCGTGGTCCCCGACGCGGAGACCGGAGAGTGGACCGTCACCCGCCCTGGCCGGCCTCACTGGCCCTGCGTGCCGCGCGCGCCGCCCTGTCCCGCACGGTCGGCGGCCAGTTCCCGCGCGACTTTCGACCCGGAGCGCTGGGGCATCCCCTGCCTCGATGACTCAGGGCATGGACCCGATCGCCTCCTGGAACCTGGTCACCGCCGTCGACGCTTCCTGTCAGCCGGCTTCACCCCGCCGAGCTGCTCGCGGCCGTCCACCCTCCGACGTGGCTCTCCACGCAGGGCACCGGATTCGGTGGCATGGAGTCGATGCGCAAGATGTTCGTCGGCCGGTTCCTGGGGAGGAGCGTCCCAGTGACATCCTCCAGGAGGCCCTGCCCAACGTCGTGGCCGCCCACGTCATGCAGTCCCACATCGGCGGTTACGGCGCCATGGTCCAGCCGGTGAGCGCCTGCGCCACCGCGGCCGTCTCCATCGAGGAGGGCTGGGACAAGATCGCCCTGGGCAAGGCCGATGTCGTCGTGGCTGGCGCCATCGACGACATCTCGATCGAGTCCGTCGTCGGCTTCGGCAACATGAACGCCACCGCGGAGGCCGCGGCCATGCGCGCCAAGGGCATCTCCGACCGCCACTTCGCGTGCCAACGACCGCCGTCGCGGTGGCTTCTGTGGAGGCCGAGGGAGGCGGGCACGGTGATCCTGGGCCCTGGCTCGGTCGCGGCCCAGATGGGCCTGCCGGTGGCCGGTGTGGTCGGTTTCGTCTCCTCCTACGCCGACGGCGCCCACACTCGATCCCGGCACCCGGCCTGGTGCCCTGGGCGCCGGCCGCGGCGGGCGCAGCTGCGTCCGGCCAAGGCCCTGGCGGCCCTGGGCGGAGGCCGACGACATCGCGCTGGTCTCCAAGCACGACACCTCCACCGGCGCCAACGACCCCAACGAGTCCGGAGCTGCACACGCGTCTGGCGCGCGCCTGGGACGCCCTGAGGGCAACTCGCTGGTGGCGGTCTCAGCAGAAGACCATCACCGGTCACGCCAAGGGGCGGTGCCGCGGTCTTCCAGGTCGCGGGCTCGACCGAGATCCTCGCTCCGGCGTGGCTCCCGGCAACGCCTCGCTGACGTCGTCGACGCCCCACTGGCTGCAAGGACGCCTTCTGGGTGTGGCTGCGCAGGCCCATCCGCCTGGCCGGCTCGTGGCGGCAGGGACGGGCGTGTCCCCGGTGCCGGCCCGGTGCGTGCGGGACTGCTGACCCTCGCTGGGCTTCGGGCACGTCTCAGGGTCTCATCGCGATCGTCCACCCCGGTGCCTTCGAGGCAGCGCTGCGCCAGGCTGCGGGCCAGGAGGCAGTCGATGCCTGGCTGACCTCCGCCAACGCCCGTCTGGCAGCCGGTACCAGGCGCCGTCGCGCCGGTATGATCGGTCGGGCCCCGCTGTTCGAGCCGGTCCAGGGCCGGCGCCTGGGCGAGGAGTCCAAGCAGCGCGACCCGCACGAGGTCGAGGCCGCCATGCTGCTCGACCCCGATGCCCGCCTGGGCTCCGACGGCGTCTACCACGCCGGCGAGTGAACTCATCACGATAGCGGACAGGGCCGGTTCTGCAGACGATGGATACCATCTGTAGAACTGGCCCTGTTTGGCTCATCGGAATCGTCAAAGGATTTGCGTCAATGATTCGTAAGTTTTACTTCATGAGGATTCCATCATGACTGAGCCGCAGCTTTCGGACATGCCGAGGACATCCCCGGCTCAACCGTTCTGGCGGTGGGCACGGACCTGGTGCATATTCCTGCTTTCGAGACCCAGCTCGATCAGCCCGGCACCGTCTTCGCACAGCGCGCCTTAACGCGCGCGAGTCCGTGAGGCCCGCCGTCGCGCGCAGGAGAAGGGATCGCGCCCGGCCCAGCACCTGGCCGCCAGATGGGCGGCCAAGGAGGTTTTCATCAGCGCCTGAGCCAGGCACACGCGCAATACGCGAAAACAGTCGCGGAAATAGCGTCTCCCGGTTATCCTGACCGAGGACGTCGACTGGCGCGAGGTTGAGCTTGTCACCGATCGATGGGGACGGCCCCTTCCTGCGTCTGAACGGCGCTGTGCCCACGCTGTTGAGCACGGCCTCGGACGGGAGGTATCGACCCCAGGGTGCTGGCCGGTTTCTCTGAGCCATGACGGCGACTATGCGGTCGCGATCGTCCTGCATGTGCGTGAGACCGATCCTGCGAAAATACAGCGGAGACCCTGATTCTGTCGCGCCGCCGCACAGCGATGTATCTCGCCGCCGACTGACATGAGGACACGGAATGACCGACGTTACCCATCAAGCCATCGCGATGATCATCTACTTCGTGGCCATGCTCGCCATCGGAGGCTGGGCCCATCTGCGAACGGACAACTTCGACGACTACATGCTCGCCGATCGCGACCTCAACCCCTGGGTGGCGGCGCTGTCGGCCGGGAGCCTCGGACATGTCGGGATGGCTGCTCATGGGGCTGCCGGCACCCTGTACGCCAGCGGCCTGGTCGAGGGGTGGATCGCCGTCGGACTGACGATCGGGGCACCCTGGCGAACTGGCTGCTGGTGGCTCGCCTGCGCGCGCTCACACCGAGGTCGCCAACAACTCGATCACTGTCCCCGAGCTTCCTGACAACCGCTCCACGACACGCGCCGGTTGCTGCGCTGGTCCAGCGGACTGATCATCCTGGTCTACTTCACCTTCTACGTCTCCTCCGGCATGGTCGCCGGCGGACGGTTCTTCGAGTCCTCCTTCGGGATGGACTCACCGCCTGGGCATGGTCATCGTCGCCGCCATCACGGTGGTCTACACGCTCATCGGCGGGTTCCTGGCCGTGTCCTACACCGACTTCGTCCAGGGGCTCATGATGGTGGCGGCCCTGGTCATGGTGCCCGTCGTCGGGGTCATGCACTCGGGGCGGAGTGTCCAACCTCGTCAAGGCAGTCTCCGAGGTCGATCCCCACTACTGGGCCGTCTGGGGCCGACGACAACGCTGATCGGCGTCATCTCGGCACTGGCCTGGGGCCTGGGCTACTCGGCCAGCCGCACATCATCGTCCGGTTCATGGCCATCCGCAGTCCCAAGGAGGCTGTCGCTGGCGGCACCATCGGGATCGGCTGGATGCTTTTCGCCGTGCTCGGCGCAGCCGGCACCGCCATCGTCGGCGTGGCCGTCTACCAGCACGACAAGAGCAAGCTGGCGGACCCGGAGACCGTCTTCATCACACTGGGTAAGCTGCTCTTCCACCCGCTGGTGGCCGGATTCATGCTGGCAGCGATTCTCGCCGCCATCATGTCGACGATCTCCTCCCAATTGCTCGTCACCTCATCGGCGCTCATCGAGGACCTTACGGATCGATGAACCGCACCCGGGCAGCGACATCAGCGGTAACCGGATGGTGCTCTACTCGCGCATGGCGGTCTTCGCGATCGCTCTGGTCGCAGCCGTCATGGCCTGGAACCCCAGCAAGACGATCCTGGACCTCGTGGCCTTCGCCTCGGGCCGGCTTTCGGGCCTCCTTCGGACCCACCATCCTGCTGTCCCTGTACTGGAGACGCCTGAGCGCCATGGGCGCCTTCATCGGCATGATCACCGGCGCCGTCATCGTCATGATCTGGGGAAACGTCTCGGGCGGCCCCGGCGGCGTCTTCGATCCTCTACGAGATCGTGCCCGGTTTCCTGGGCAACCTGGCTGTGGCCTGGGCCGTGTCCCGCACGAGCCTGCTCTCGGAGGAGATCTCCGAGGAGTTCGACGCCGCTGTCACCGCCTCACGCGCGTAGCCGGCAGGCATGACAGCGCTGCAGGCATGAGGATCGTCGTCGCGCCCGACCCTTCAAGGAGTCCATGACCGCCGTGCAGGCCGCTCGGGCCATGGCGGTCGGGGTGCGGGACGCCCTGCCCACGTGCCTGGTCGATCAGGTCCTGTCTCCGACGGCGGAGAGGGCTTCGCCGAGGCCGTCACCGCCGCCTGGGACGCCTCGCGGCAGTGAGGTGACCACGGTTGACGCCCTGGGCCGGCCACGGACGGCGGGCTTCGGACGCGACAGCGACCGGGCCGTCATCGACCTGGCGTCCAGCGTGGACTGGAGCACATCGTTCCGGGAGAACGGGACGTCATGCGCCCTCGACCACGGGCTGGGACATGTCATCGCGGCCGCAGTAGACGCCGGCGCCCGCTCACTGCTCATCGGACTGGGCGGGTCGGCCTCCAACGACATGGGGCCTGGGGATGCTCGTGGCGCTGGGCGCCCGCTGCCTGGACGAGCGGGGAGGTGAGGTGGAACCGGTACCCGCCGAGTTCTCCCGCATCCGGCGGATCGAGGTCGGGCCGGCTCGCCGCCGCCTCGAGGGCGTGAGCATCACGGTGGCCGGTGACGGACGAATCCACTCACGGGTCCCCACGGCGCGGCAGCCGTCTTCGGACCGCAGAAGGGACTGGCCGGGCCTGCGATCACATGGGTCGACGGCGAGATGACGCGCCTGGCCGCAGTCCTCGGCCTGAGCCACTGGGCCTGCCGCCCGGGCACCGGGGCGGCAGGCGGCACCGCCTTCGCCCTGGCAGCTGTTCTCGGGGCGGAGCTTGCCACCGGCATTGATCACCTGGCTCGCGTCGTCGGGCCACGTGAGCGGCTGGAGGAGGCTGACCTGCTGCTGACGGGGGAGGGCCGTCGATGAGCAGTCCCTGGACGGCAAGGCGGTCAGCGGAGTGCTCCGCCTGGCCTGCGAGTGCGGGGTGCCCTCCATCGTCTTCGCCGGACGGGTCAGGGTCGATGCCGAGGCTCAGCAGCATCTGCGTGATCTGGGAGCCCAGGACATCATCCAGATCTCCGATCCTTCAGAGCCATTGGAGACCTCTCTGCAGGCGAGGGCCCGGATCATCTGCGCCGGGCGGTTGCGGACACTGTGCGTCACTGTTCTGCTGGTGGTGACCGGCTCGAGTCACACTCTGAATGACGTCCTGTGAGCGCACACACAGCCATTAAGAAGCTCCGAGTATCGTCGTGGGACGATTGCGTTGTATTCTTATCGGCAGCAACGTGCTCCGGGGTCGGTGAAAGTCCGAACCGGCGGTAACAGTCCGCGACCCGCTGTGCCACGGCAGCGTCAAGCAGCCGAGGGACCAGCGGTTGAGCCGGTGGAACTCCGGCACCGACGGTGAGAGTCCGGATGGGAGGATGCGCGTGGCGCCCGGCGGGGAGACCCGCAGTTCAAGACAACGTACCGATCTCACGGACGGCTGTGGGCTCACCGGATCTTGGACTTGACGGGCGCCCAGCACGTGTGTGCGCCGACCGACGGCGTGCAGGCGGACCCCGGTGCAGCCGGGAGCGCTCGTTCCCGGAAGGACCCGGGAGGACACCGTCGTGTACAGCCCCAGCCCCGTCGGCAAGGCCGCGCGCTTTCCACGCTTCCCCGCCGAGCCGCCCAGTGACGTTCCAGAGCCGTCGACGTCCTCGGCCTCGTCGATGACCTCCCCGTCAGAGTCGTTCTCAGAGTCGCCGTCCAGGCCTTCGGCTCGTCGCCGACGTCGCATCCGCGCTGCTGAGCGGAGCGGGCCGTTTCCCGCCGTCGTCCTGGGAGCGGCACTGCTCATCATCTGGCAGCTCGTCGCCGGCTCGGGGGCCGTCCCCGAGATCTTCCTGCCCAGCCCTGGGCGGTCGTCACCCGCCTGTGGCTGAACCTCACTCAGGCCGGGCTGGATGGAGAGCCCTGGATCACGCTGCGTGAGGCCCTCCTCGGCTGCCTCCTGGCCGCCGTGTTCGCTCTGCCCCTGGCCTGGGCCCTGTACCGCTGGCGGCTGTTCTCCCGAACCGTCCTGCCCTATGTCGCTGCAAGTCAGGCGGTTCCCGGCATCGCCGTCGCGCCCCTCATGGTGCTGTGGATCGGTTACGGAACTCTTCCCATCGTGGTCCTGTGCGCCTTCATGGTCTTCTTCCCCATCACCATCACGGTGCTCCTGGGGCTGCGCGAGCCTGGACGCCGACGTCATGGACGCCGCCCGGCTCGACGGCGCCCATGGCCTGAGCATGCTCATCCACATGGAGCTTCCGATGGCTCTGCCGGCGATCTACACCGGGTTGCGTACCGGTTTCACCCTGTCAGTCACCGGTGCGGTCGTCGGCGAGCTCATCATGGGCGGCGAGGGCCTGGGGACAGTGCTCTCCACGCAGCAGAGCCGGGGCGACACCACTGGCGTATTCGCCACGATCACGCTCCTGTGCGTACTGGCCACATCCATCCACTGGGTGCTCCACGAGCTCGAGCGACGCAGCCGCACCGTGGACGCCCTACGAGGCCGACGCGCCACCTGAGCCCTGCGTGGCCTCCGCTTCTCACCCCTCCGACACAAGGAAACTCCTCATCATGGCTCTCTCTCACCACGTCGTCTCCCCAGTCATCCCTCCTCGCGCCGCCGGCTGCTGGCAGGAGGCCTGGCGCTCACCGGTGCCGGAGCACTTGCCGCCTGCTCCTCGGGGACCGCCAGCCGCGCGGCGTCGGCCTCGGCGGCCGGAGGCGCACTGACCATCGGCCTGACCTACACGCCGAACATCCAGTTCGCCCCCTTCTACATGGCTAAGAAGGACGGGACATACGCCGCGAACGTGACGCTGCACCACCACGGGGCGCAGGACGGTCTCTTCGACGCCCTCCAGAGCGGCCAGGAGCAGCTCGTCGTCGCCGGCGCCGACGAGGCGGTGGTAGCCACCTCAACGGCTCCGACCTCGTCGTTGTGGGCGGCTACTACCAGTCCTACCCGGCCTGCCTCATCGTCCCGGAGAGCTCCCTCGATCAAGGCCCCGCGGGACCTCAAGGGCAAGACCGTCGGCACTCCAGGCCGCAAGGGGAGACCTGGTACGCCCTCCAGCTGGCCATGTCCACGGCCTCCTGACCGAGTCCGACCTGACGATCCAGGACATCGGCTACACCCAGCAGGCGGCGCTCGTCGGCGGCAAGGTCGACGCCGTCGTCGGCTTCTCCAACAACGACGCGATCCAGATCCGCCAGGCCGGCACCCCCGTGCGCACCATCCAGGTCGCCGACCGATCCCCTCGTGGGCGTCTCGCTGGTGACGACCCGATCCTGCTGGACTCCGTCGCCAGGACCTCGAGACCGTCGTCAAGGCCTCGATCAAGCGGCATGACCGCCTTCGTCAAGGACCCCGACGCGGCGGTCGAGGCCACCAAGGACCACATGGACGACCTCAAGGTGGATCAGACGCAGGCGAAGCGCGCCCGCGAGGTCGCCGTGGCCACCGGCAAGCTGGTCAGCGGCGACGGCAGCCACCCCATTGGTTCGGTGCGGGTAGACGACGTCGCCGCCATGATCGAGTTCCTCACCTCCCACAAGCTCCTGGGCGACAAGAAGACGCCCAAGGCCGCCGAGGTGTGCGTTCCCCTAGGGCAGTAAGTACACAAGTACACAGGTGTCAGGGGCGCGCCGGTCGCGTCGTCATTCCTCCGGCGGGGAGTCCGGTGTCGGATCCTGCTCGCCGTCGTGGTGCTCGTAGTGAGCCATGCCCAGCTCGCGGTGCGCGATGCGCCGTAGCGCAAGAAGTACCGGCTCGTAGACCACGGTCCCCAGGACCGCCTGCCTCACCGAGTCCTCGCGCGACTGCCAAGGGACACGCTCGATATCGGCGCGAGCAGTCCGCCGTGCGGCCTCGACGTAAACGGCCAGCTGCTCCGAGCTCATGGCCATACCGATCTCCTCAGCGAAAGCCAGGGCCACGTCGAGGTGCCTGACCGCAGGATGCTCGGGGGAGCAGGGCAGGCCGAACTGCTCCAGTACCACACGCGCCTTGCCCGCCCTCGACTCCTCGTGCTGGTGAGGGGCTGGGATCGCCTCGGTCGCGAACTTCATGGCCTCCCACGGCTCCTGATCCGGTTGATTGATCACGTCGATGACATCACGCACCTGCTCAATGGATGCGCCTAGGACGTGCATGAGTCCCCGAATGAGGCGCAGCCTCTCCAGGTGCTGAGTCCCGTAGTCAGACTGCCGCGCGTTAACGGGCGTACCGGCGGGCAGGAGGCCTTCGCGGATGTAGTACTTGATCGTCGCCACCGGGGTCCCGGACTCCTTGGCGAGCTCCGAGATACGCATGGTCCTCCTTCTTCAGCGGCGTCGCCGGGCCGTCGTGCGATATCACCCAGGTCCGAGCATACGAGCGCACACGGCCCCCAAGGCTCACGCGCGCCGAAACCAAGATTCGAAGGGAAGCAGCTCGACCACCTGAGACGGCAGAACGGCGACGACGTCTCCCGTGACCTGGTTGGCAGGGAGCGTTGGGTTGACATGTAGATAGCAAAGGTATCTACTTAGATCGATACTTTCACTATCCAGTTAGGAGTCGTCTTGTCCACCCAGACCACACATCGTCCGCATAGCGAGCCTTCCCCCACCCCACCATTCACCGGAACCGAGATCCCTCAACGGGTCCCGCCTGCGTGGGTCATGATTGCGATCGCCCTTCCCACCCTGATGACGTCACTGGACTCCCTGGTGGTCACGATCGCGCTTCCGCAGATTCACCGGGACCTGGGGGCCTCGGTCACCGAGCTGCAATGGTTCGTCAATGCCTACACACTCACTTATGCCACCTTGATCCTGCCAACCGCAGCACTGGGGGACCGGATCGGGCGCCGCAGCTCTTCCTGTGGGCGGTGTTCCTGTTCACCCTCAGCCTCGGCCCTGGCCGCACTGGCCTCCACACCCTTGGCACTCATCGCCGCCAGGGTGGTCCAAGGTGCCAGCGGGGCGGCCATCGGCTCACTGTCCCTGGCACTCCTGGCCGACGCCGTACCCCCGCACCTGCGAGAGCTCGCCATCGGTGTGTGGGGCAGCGTCAATGGCCTGGGTGTTGCCGCCGGGCCCCATCGTCGGAGGCGCCGTCGTTGAGGATCTGCACTGGAGCTTCATCTTCTGGATCAATCTCCCAGTGGGTGCCCTGTCCCCGTCACTGGGATGGTGGAGTCTTCGCAGTGTTGTCACCGCAGGCAGGGTCCGGGGCTCGGTCGACCGATCTCGCGGGACTGGCGATGGCGGCGACCTTCGTCTTCCCGTTGACCTGGGCACTGGTGGAGGGCAGCAGCCGCGGCTGGACCAGCCCCCTGGTTCTTGGATGCCTGGCTCTGGCACTGGCCTCATTGGCCGGCTTCATCTGGCGGGAGCGCACCGCTCGTAGTGCTTTTGTGCCAGCGCACCTGTTCCGCGACCGGTGCTTCAACCTGGTCAACACCGTAGCGATGCTCTTCTCCGCAGGGATCTTCGGATCAGTGTTCCTCGTCAGTCAGTATCTTCAGATCGGGATGGGCTTTGGCCCACTGGAGTCGGGACTGCGCGCAGCACCATGGACCATGGTTCCCATGGTGGTGGCCCCGGTGGCGGGAGTGCTCGTCAGCGCTACGGGGCCAAGGGCGGTGCTACTGATCGGTATGGCGCTGCAGACGGCAGCAGTAGGTTGCTTCGTGCTCCTGGCGCACACGAGCAGCGGTTACGGCCCCTACGTCCCTGCCCATGCTCATCGCAGGTACTGGCATGGGGCTGACCTTCTCCCGTTGGCAACCGCAGTCCTGGAGGGGATCGCGTCTCAGGACCGTGCCATCGTCTCGGGGGTCAATCAAACGGCTCGTCAGCTGGGGACGGCCACAGGCATCGCGCTGTGCACCGCCCTTTTCACCACCTTCGGCGCTTACGCCCCTGGTGAGAGATTCACCGCCGGACTCGTCCCAGCGCTGGGCGCCTGCACGGTTTTGCTGGTAGCGGCCACAGCACTTGTCATTGCCATGCCTCGCGGCCATCTGCAGCCGGCAGGCCAGCAGTGAGGAGACGAGGATGGCGCGCGCCCCGACCTCGTAGAGCTCGTCCATGACCCGGTTCATGTCCGCCCGTGGGACCATGGCGCGCACCGCCACCCAGTCGGGGTTCTGCAGCGGGGAGACGGTGGGGGACTCGATGCCGGGGGTGAGTGCCGCCGCCAGGTGCAGCTTGTTCATGGGGATGTCGTAGTCCACGAGCACGTAGGGCACGGGCGCGCAGCACCCCTCCAGACGCCGCACGAGCGTGGCCAGGCCCGGGCCTCCGCGGAACTGCTCGGTGGTGATGAGCACCGCCTCGCTGATGAGGATCGGGTCCCCGAAGGGTCTCCAGGCCGGCCGCCCGCAACGTCGTGCCAGTCTCGACGACGTCGGCGATGAGGTCGGCCACGCCCAGCTGGACGGAGGACTCCACGGCACCGTCGAGGTGAACGGTCTGGGCCTCCACGCCCCGGGAGGCCAGGTAGCTGCGCACCAGGACGTCGTAGGGAGGTGGCCACCCGGCACCCGGCGACGTCGGCCAGGGAGCTCATCGTGCCCTTGGGGCGGCGAAGCGGAAGGTGGAGCGGGCGAAGCCCAGGGGCAGGTGCTCGACGGCGTCGACCCCGGAGTCCAGGAGCAGGTCGCGGCCGGTGATGCCGGCGTGCACGGTGCCCTGGCCGACGTAGACGGCGATGTCGCGCGGACGCAGGAAGAACAGCTCGACGTCGTTGGCCTCGTCGACGAGCACGAGCTCGCGCCCCGTGCGGCGGGTGCGGTAGCCCGCCTCGGAGAGCATGGTGATGGCGGGGTCGGACAGGGGAGCCCTTGTTCGGGACGGCGATACGCAGCACGGCGGTTCCTGATCTGTGGAGAGGGAGGTCGAGTAGGAGGCGTGAGGGGCCTAGGGCTTACAGGTAGCGGTAGACGTCCTGGAGGCTGTAGCCCTGGCGACCATCGCTGACCTGAGCGTGGTAGAGCAGCTGGCTGATCTCCTCGCAGGCGGCCTCGTCGGACTCGTGCTCGCAGGCCATCCAGGCCTCGGCGGCCTCCTCGACGAGCTTCTTGCCGATGAAGTGGACCCGCGGTCCAGCTCCTCCACCGTCCCGGAACCCTCGGGGCGGGTGGCCGCCTTGTGCTGCAGCTCGCTGAAAAAGGTCCTCAAAGGTCTTCATGGCCCCTAGGCTATCGGAAAGCCGACGGGCCACCGACCGATCTGATGGACTTCCGAGCCCCTGAGCCGGTGGTCCGGCTCAGTCCCGGATGGCTGCCCGCCGGGCGCTGAGCATTGCCGCCGCCATCGCCAACGAGCCGATGAGCAGGCTCAGGAGGACGATCTCCAGCCAGCGCCCGGGGAACTGATGGGCGACAGCCATCCAGCCCCAGGGTGCCAGGCGCCACAGCCAGGTGGCCGCCATAACGTCGTTAGCCGCCGATGAGCAGCCCCATGATGACCAGGATGACGTTGAGAACGATCGCCACGACGATCCGGGTGCTCAGAGCCACCGCCAGGCTGACGGCCGCGATCATGAAGGCCACGGCCGGCATCACGAGGAGCCCGTAGACCGGGCCGGTCACCGCCGGCAGGCTCGGGGTCGGTGCGGGTCAGAGTGTCGCCGAGGACGGTCAGCGATCCAGGAGACGACCAGGACCGGGATGAGGGAAGAGGGCGCTGAGGACCGCGGGCTGAGGTCAGGATCCCGCAGGATCCCTGGCGAGTGATGAGGGTGCGCCAGGCGGGCTGGAGGCGTCCCCACACCGTGATGCCGACGAGGGCCGCGGCAACCGGCGCTCCCATGAGCTCGAGGAAAGCTCTGCCCGTACCCGGGTGGATACACGGTGTGAGGACACCAGGAAGGCGAGCAGCAGGGTCGCCAGGACCGCCCACACGATCCAGGGCAGGGACGCCGGGCCATCGCCAGAACGGCACTTCGCGGGCCCGGGAATACGGGCCATACGGGTGGCAGGCGTAGCACGGAGCTGCAGGGGTACCCGGGCAGCGACGTCGGAGCCTCCACCGGGGACCTGTTCCGAGACGTTCTCCGGCTGAGCGTCGGTGGCCTGTCCGCCGGGAAGCAGGCCTCTGAGCCCGACGACGAACCACGCCGAGGACTCAGCACCCCCAGATGTGCCGCCGAGAACGGCCAGGCCGGTACCGGCCAGCGTCAGGGCGGCCGTCAGCAGGAACCCGGGCAGGAGCGGATATCCCACACCGGCGAGTCCGCCTCGAGCAGCACACTGCTACCGTGAACACCCAGCAAGGGCATGGGACCCTGGCCGTCCAGGCCCACGGGAGCATCCACCAGTCACTCCGCTCGGCCTCGACCACGCCCACCACGGACCAGACGAAGCCGAGGACAGGGGCGATCCCGACGGCGATGACTCGCAGCACGCGGAAGGCTGCCATGCCCCAGGCACAGGCCCCGGTGACGACGATCCACATGTAGGTGGCGAACAGCAGGTACCTGTCCCAGGGGCCCCAGCCGCTGCCGACGATAAGAGCGTGCCCCACCACCGGGGCGACCAGTGCCACCCTGGCAGGCCAGCGCGGACAGGCTCAGGACCACGAGGCGGGCAGCCGCCACCCGGCGCGGCTGACGGCGCGCCAGGCCGTCCCGCCCCTGACGCCACCTCCGCTCACGCCACTGGGCCATCACCCCGGTCAGCAGCCCCAGAGGGCACTGCGAAGGCCCCGGCATACATATGCATCCACGCCAGAGCATTGCTGTTCCACTGGAGCCCTTGACCACGCCTGAGGAGATCGAGGCGTTCGCCAGGATGATGGTGTGAACGGTGAAGACGAGGGTCGCCCCGATGACGCCCCAGGTGAGGTGCGCCGGCTGCGGGTGAGCTCGGCGCGCACCAGGTCCCACAGGCTTGCCCCTCACGTCTGCCTTCCCCGCACCTTCACCCGGGGTCTGCGGCTGCGCAACGGTGCTCATGCGCCGACCCCCGTCCCGGTGCGGGCGTCCGCTTCCAGTGACCGCCGCCAGGAAGGCCTTTTTCCATGGCCCGCTCGTCGTCGGCGTCGGCGAAGTCGACCAACGGACCCTCGTAGACGAGGCGGCCGGTCGCCAGGACCCCGATGTCGTCGCTCATGCGGGGCGATCTCGCCGAGCTGGTGGCTGGAGACGACGACGGTGCGGCCCTCATCGGCCAGGTCCCGCACGAGATCGCGCAGCTCGATGATGCCCTGGGGGTCCAGCCCGTTCTGAGGCTCGTCGAGGATGAGGACCTCCGGGTCGGTCAGAAGCGCCATGGCCAGGGACAGGCGCACCTTCATACCCGTGGAGAAGGGATCCGGCACGCTTTCCTGCCGACCCCGGCCAGACCCACACGCCCAGGAGCGGGTCGATCGTCGCCGGGGAGGTGCCGGTCAAGCGGCAGTGGACGAGCAGGTTGCGCCGTGCGGACAGCTGGGGGAAGAGCGCGGGACCGTTGATGGAGGCCCCCACATGGGCCAGGCTGCGCCGGCAGAACGGAGCGCCCTGGATCTCCACCCGGCCGGCGTCGGGCCTGAGCAGTCCCAGAGCGATGTTGAAGGCGGTCGACTGCCGGCGCCGTTGAGACCGGCAGCCCGTAGACACGGCCGGGATAGGCCGACAGGGTCGAGGTCAGTGAGGACCCTCTGGCGGCCGAAGGACTTCGAGACCCCGGAGAGCCTCAACCCGGGGGCGAGGCCGGTAGTGTGCGGAGGAGAGGGGAGAGGTGATGCCGTAGTGGTGGCTGTGTGGGGAGATGTCATGGCCCCATGCTCGTGTGCGACGGTACCGCGGCGGATCCCCACCAGGGATACAGCCCGTACTCGCCACCACGGCCCCGTCTCTCCCTGGGAGGAGGACTACTGTGGCTGGACGAGCCCGGTGGTCAGCGCATAGATGACGAGCTCGACCCGGTTGTGGCAGCCGGTCTTGCCCAGGATCGTCTTGACATGGGACTTGACCGTCGACTCCGCAACATGGAGCCGTTCGCCGATCTGGGCATTGCTCAGCCTCGGCACACGAGGGCCAGGACGGCGTCCTCCCGCCCGGTCAAGGGGCTCAGACCCTGACGGTGCCCCCACAACGGGCACGGCGCCGTCAGTCGGTCCCGACGGCGAAGTCGGTGGCTGCGCAGCATCCGCTCCGGTACCTGCATCAAGGTGCGCCAGAACGGTGCCGGTGACGGCCGGGTCCAGCCAGGACCCGCCGCGGGCGACGACGCGGACCGCCTCCAGCAGCGTCGTCGGCTCGGCATCCTTGAGGAGGAATCCGTGGGCGCCGGCGCCCAGCGCCGCCAGGACGAGGTCCTCGTCGTCGAAGGTCGTCAGGACCAGGACTCGCACAGGGGCAGTGGCCGGTGCGGCGCGCAGCTCACGAATGGCACTGATCCCGTCCAGGACCGGCATCCGCAGGTCCATGAGCACCAGGTCGGTACTGCCTTGAGGAGCACCGGCTCGGGCACTGAGTCGGTCGACAGCCTCGCGCCCGTTGACGGCCTCCAGAACGACCTCCATGTCGGGTTGCGCGTCCACAAGGGCGCTGAAGGCGCTCACCAGCAGCGGCTGGTCGTCGACAACTGCAACCTTGATCGTGCTATAGGGTCATCTGGAGTCTCCTAGTCCTGTCTCACCGGTCATCTCACCGGAGTTCTGGTCCGGATCCGTAGCGCTCGCGGGCGGCTCGAGCGGCACCACAGGGAAGTCGACGTCAAGGGATGAAGAAGCTGCTGCCCTCGTCATCGTGCTGAACGCCGTGGGACATGGTTCCGCCCACGAGCCTGAGTCGCTCCTCCAGACCGACGAGCCCGCTGCCTCCGAACAGCGAGTGCTCCACCGCCTCGGACACCGGGTTGGACACGTGAAGATGGCACGATGACGGAGTCAGCATCAGGCTCAGCTCGATCTGACCGGATCCGTGTCTGACAGCGTTGGTAAGCGCCTCTCCAACGAGCCGGACGAGGGTGAGCCGCTGTATCGCCGACCATCCCTCGTTGCAGCGCTCCAGCACTCCCGGCCCCGGCAGCACGGCATTGATACGGGCACCTGATCCTCGGGTCGTCTCGATGAGCACGGGGATGGTGCGCAGGTCCGCCAGCGGGGTGATGTCGCCGGCGTCGGAGCGCAGGACGGGAGACGAGCTCGGCGTACGGAGGTCAGGGAGTCGTCAGCCGTATCGCGCACGGTGGTCAGGGTGCTGCGCAGTCGTTCCTCACCGCCCAGGGCCAGGCCGGTGGCGGCCTGCACCTGATCGTGGTGAGACTGTGGCCCACAAGGTCGTGGAGCTCACGGGCCAGGCTGAGGCGCTCGGCCGCAACCGCCTGGGCCGCGGCGATGCCGACGTCGCGGGCCTGGTTCTCGGCGATTCGCCTCCGGGAGGAGGCCAGCAGGTAGGTGAGTACCACGGCACCGACGAAGACCAGGCTGGTGAGTGTTCTGATCAGAAGGATGGTCCCGTCCCGCCGGAGCCAACCGTGGGATCGGCGCTGGATCCGTGAGCCCTGGAGTAGCTGGCGAGGGTGACCGGGTTGACCAGGGCACCGGCCAGAGCCAGCAGAAGCGCAGCCGATGCCCCAGCGCCGGTCGGGACTCCCAGCGGGTGACGGTGTGAGGCCGGTGACCGCCGTGGCGATGATCGGGTTGAGGCCGAGATTGACCGGGGAGAGGGACCACGAGGATCGCATAGGGCCGCGAGCAGGGGCGTAGGTCGCGATGAAGGAGACACGCAGGAAAACGAAGCCTGCCGAACTGCACCAGCGCCAGTACCAGACACAGGGCGATGTCCGCGACGTAGACGGCGTAGGCGCCGAAGCGGAGGATGAAGGTGGCCGATTCGAGGGCGAAGATGAGGAAGACGGCGCCCAGGGCCACGTCCACGACTGGGACGGCGTATCGCGACCAGCGGCTTCCTCGCGTCGGTACGGTGCGGAGACGGGCGCGCCAGTCGTGAGGCCGCAGACAGGTTCGTCGCTCAGTGGGCAACACCGCTTCATCAACCGGCGCAGCTAGGTCAGCCATGCACCGCCTCCGCATCCAGGATCCGGCGCACATGGCGACCGGCCGCGGCCGCGGCGATGAAGGCGGCCGTGTCCTCGTCCAAACCCCGCCGCATCGTGGACAGCCTCACACCGGTCTCCGCCTCGGCCGCGCGCAGCAGCTCCATGAGCCCGTCGGCGGGGACCTCGACGAGCCGGTGCTGCGCGCACCCGGCCGCGGCTCTGCACAGGACCTCAGCCTCCCGACGCACCTGCGCCCCCAGTGCCCCTTCCAGGATGGGGACGACGACGTCGGCACCCGCCAGCGCGACCCGCCCGTAGGCGGTCATCAGTGGTGGGAGATGCCAGGTGACGAGGGCGGGCATCGGCCTGGGAGACACGCAGGCAGGCCACCGGGCGCCCGCCCAGCGTGGCGATGGCGTTGACCGCGTCCCCGCAGGCCACTCGGAGAAGCCCCAGGGTGTCTCGGTGCCCAGGTTCCCGGGTCCCTGGATGACGATGGCGGCATCGGCGTGCAAGACGTGCCGGGCCGCCAGGAGCGCGTTGTGGACACTGACCGCCTCGATGTCACCGCCCCAGGCCTGCCCGGCCGTCACGGTCCCGGCCAGCCAGCCGGCCTCGCTCAGGGCGGCTACGAGGCGGGGAGTAGGCCAGGGGCAGGGCACCGCCGTCGGTCATCGACGTGAGACGACGCGCGGCTGCCTCGCACCGTCGGGGGAGCGCAGCCCGGCGAGCACCGCCGGCAGGCTCGAGTGCAGGTCGGCCACCACCACCGGCATCCCCTCCAGGTCGACGTCGCCGATCGGCTGGGACAGCAGGCCGTGGTGGGTGGTGCCCTGCTCGTCGACGCCGGTGACTCATGACCTGGTCGGGCATGTAGCGGGCCTTGACGAGGTGTCCCTCACGCGGCGGGTCGGCGGGAAGGGCGTCCAGGCGAGCGCTGACCATGGCGTGCCCTCCCCGTGCCCAGGGCGCGGTCGAGGGCTGAGACCTCCAGCTCACCCGCTCCCCGGCGACGGGCACCCGGTGAGGGGCCTCGTAGGCGACCGCGCGGACCCTGAAGACCGGGCATCAGGGCTGCTCGCGCCCTTCAGAGCCCCGGTGATCTCCACGTCCAGCTCTGCGCAGGAGCGCCCGCAGGTCCCCACGCGTCCTGGCCCCACTCACTACGCCGTCGCGCCACATCATGGCGGCAGACTATCCGGGCGCGCGCCACGAGGCCGTATGCCGCCCGATTCTCCCCGAGGCTGAGACACCGTGAGCGAGCAGACCCGCAGTACCGAGGAGCGCCTGGTGAGCCTTCTGCTCACCCTGCGCAACACCACCACCGGGCTCAGTGCCGAGGAGCTCGTGGCCGGCGTGCCGGGATACGCCTCGGGCGACCCGGCCACCAATCCGGTCTCGGCGCGCCGCAAGTTCGAGCAGGACAGGGACACGCTGCGCGAGCTCGGCATGAGGTGACCACCACTGGGCGCCCCGACGAGCCCCGCTACCGGATCGACGACGAGGAGTACACTCTGCCCGCGCTGCATCTGAGCGCCGAGCAGGCCGCCTGCCTGAGCCTGGCCGCCTCTGCCTGGCGCGACGGGGACCTGCCCGCCACCGCCCGGCGGGCACTGACCAAGCTGCGGGCCGTCAGTGAGGGATCGACGGGACATGTCTCCGCCGGTCTTCCGGCTCACGGCTGACCTGTCCGGCGACGAGATCCCCGAGGCCCTCGTCGCTGCGGTCGACGAACGCCGCCTGGTCACCTTCGACTACGTCTCCGCCCGCTCGGGCAGCACCCGGGCACGCACCGTCGAGCCCCACCACCTGCGCTCTGGCCGAGGCGCCTGGTACCTCGACGCCGTCGAGGCCCACCAGTAGCCACGACACGGGACAGCAGCAGGGACCCAGAGAGCCGGGAAGGAACCTCCATCAGGATGCTGACCTTCCGCCTGGCCCGTATTGCGGGGCCGGTGACCGTTCATGGACACCCGGAGCCTTCACCCGACTTCCCGCCAATGCCCCTAGCCGCCAGCGCGCTCTGCTCGCCGCCCTTCCGGGGCGGGCCCTGGGACTGCGTCTGGCCGGGGCCCACCTCCCGATCCGACTCAGGCCCCGCAGACCACCCTGCCTGCGCACCTGGAGGGCGCGACCTCATCGCCGTCGAGTACGAGGATCCCTTCTCCTTCGCCGGAACCGTCGCCGCTCTTGGTGACGCCGTCGTGGTCCTCGCCCCTGACTCCTTGCGCCAGGCGGTCCTGGCCCACCTGCGAGGTGCCGCCGGGCTCACGGCACCGGAGGGGAGTGACGATGCCGCGCGTATCCGCCTCCGACCAGCTCACGCGGCTACTGGCCCTGCCCGCCTGGGTCGCGGACAACCCCGGCGTGTCCATCAAGGAGGCCGCCGAGCACTTCGGCGTCGCCCCTGCCGTCATTGAGCGCGATGTCAACACGCTGTGGGTCTCCGGCCTGCCCGGCGGCCTGCACGGGGACCTTAGGACTTCGACGCCTCCGACTTCGAGGCCGGACGCCTGCGCCTGTCCGAACCACTGGGACTGGACCGCCCGGTCCGCCTCACCCGACAGGAGGCGACCTCCTGCTCATGGCGCTCAGGGTGCTCGCCGATCTCCTGGCCGACGACGAGGCCTCCGCACCCGTGATCGCCTCCACCCAGCAGGGCGGTCACCGACCTGCTCACCGCAGGTGCTTCCGACGACGCCGACACGCAGGCCGATGTGCGGGTCGGTCTGTCAACCGGCCCGGTCCCCGAGCATGCCGACCGCTGCGGCCACACGGCACAGGTCCTGGCTGCCGTGCGCTCCGCACTGCGGGACAGGCGCCGGCTCCACCTGGCCTATGTCTCCGCCACCGACACTCCCTCTGAGCGAGACGTCGATCCCATCACCCTGGAAAGTGACGGATCGCATATGACCCTCGTGGCCTGGTGCCTCAGCGCCAGGGCCGAGCGCAGCTTCCGCCTGGACCGGATCACGTCGGTCGAGGTTCTCGACGTCCCTTCCGTCCGGCACCGCGCCCCACGCAGAAAGCACCGGTCCAGCATCGATCGCTCCGTAGGGGAGAGTCCCCGCGTCACACTGACCCTGCGCCCGACCGGCCGCTGGCTCGCAGAGCAGATCCTGTGCGTCTCCCAGGAGGAGGTCGACGGTGGTCTCAGAGTTGTCGTGGAGGGACGCGACCGGGTCTGGCTCATCGGACTGGTTCTCTCGGCGGGCCGTCACCTCATCGCCGTCGAGCCTGCGGATCTTGCCCACGACGCCACCGAGGCCGCTCAACAGGCCCTGAACTCTATGACACTGATGCGGAGTGAGGCTGCCCCAGGAGCAGCCGACTCCGTCCGCCTTGGGGAACCGACGGTGCCGTCGTTCAGAGGCACCTGCCGAGGAGGCTACACTCAGCCCGTATCGATAGCCCTCGACCACCTAGGGAGTAGCACCATGCGTTTTTCAAGTCTGGCACATGATCGTCTCTGCTTGTCCTTGTACTGGTTGTCTTCGGTTCCAGCAGACTTCCCTGACATCGCGAAGAGTGTGGGTCAGTCCATGAAGGTCTTCAAGAAGGAGATCAAGGAGCTGCGCGACGAGGACGACGACAGAAGCCCGCCGCCCAGATCCAGCAGCAGCCCCAGGAAGGCACCTACTACACCGAGCCCACCCAGTCCGGTCAGACCGCTCAGAGCACCGAGGGCTCTTCCCAGAAGTGACGTCATCCGGCGAAAGCCGGTGACCTGGAGACGAAGGAGGCCGTGGTGCCTCAAGCTCCCTCGGATCAAACGATCGAGGCGCAAGGACAATCCCGAGGCACGCATGTCCATCGGGGACCACCTGCGTGAGCTGCGCAACCGGCTCTTCATCTCGGCCCTGGGTGTCCTGGTGATGTCGGTTTGTGGGCTACCTGCTGTACGACCAGGCCTTCTCCCTCATCACCCGACCGATCGATGCCGCCAATGCCCGCGGCGCCAACCTCATCCTGAACTTCGACACCGTCCTGGCCTCCTTCGATATGAGGCTCAAGGTCTCCATCTGGCTCGGCGTCCTGTTCTCCGCGCCGCTGTGGATGTACGAGTTCTGGGCCTTCGTGGGGCCGGGCATGACCCGCAAGGAGAAGGCCTACACCCTGGATCTACGGTGTTGTGGGACTGCTGCTCTTCTCCGCTGGCGCCGCCCTTGGGAATGTGGATCATGCCGCATGCGGTTGCCATTCTCACCAGCTTCATCCCCAGTGGACCTACCGGGGGCTTTATTAACGCGGGTGTCTATCTGGCCTTCGTCATGAGGCTGGTTCTTGTCTTCGGAATCGCCTTCCTCCTGCCCGAGCTCCTCGTCGCCCTCAACATGCTGGGGCTCATGCGAAGGGCACCACGATGCTCAAGGGCTGGCGCTGGGCCGTCGTCGCCATCTTCACCTTCATGGCCTTCGCCAACCCGCTTCCGGACCCCTGGTCCATGATCTTCATGGCTCTTCCGGTCACCGGCCTGTACTTCCTGGCCTGCTTCATCTCCATCCGGCATGACAAACGGGTGGAGAAGCGCGATCAGCTCGATGCCGAGCTGGAGGCCGCCCTGGCCGAGTAGCGCTCGGCACCGTCAGCTCCATCGTTCCTCCCACTGCTTTCACCATTCTCCGTCATGCGCATCGCCCTGCTGTCCAACCCGTCCTCAGGCCGGGGTCGTCATGCGGCCGCCGACGACGTCGCCCGCCAGGGTCCTGATCGAGGCCGGGCACGAGGTGCTCCACGTGCGTGGCAGCTCCCTATGAGCAAGCACGTCACGCCGGACGGGCTCTTCTGGGGAGACGGACCCCGCCGGAACGTTGAGGCGCTGGTCGTCGTCGGCGGGGACGGCATGGTGCATCTGGGGGTGGACATCGTCGCCACGACAGGCGTGCCCTGGGCATCGTGGCCACCGGCACCGGTAACGACATCGCCAGGCACTTCGGCCTGCCCAGCAGGGGACGCGGCGGCCTCCACACGCCTCATCAACCAGGCACTGTCCGGTGAGGGGCGATCAAAGGCGACCGACGCGATCTACGCCTCCCGCCCGGACGGAACCCTGCTCGCTCCGCAGCGTCGCTGGTCCTGGCTGTGGTGAGCGCGGGAGTGGATGCCGCCGTCAACGCCCGCGCCAACACCCTGGCATGGCCAGCCCACGAAGGACGCTACGTGCGAGCCCTCGCGGCTGAGCTCGCGGTGCTGGCGCCCTACGGCTACCGGGTCACCACCGACGAGGGCACCTGGGAAGGACCGGCGCTCCTCCTGGCGGTGGCCAACACGCGCTACGTCGGCGGAGGCATGGACCTGGCGCCCCAGGCCGACCCCGCCGACGGCCTGCTGGAGGTCCTGCGCCTGGATCCTGTGAGCCGAGCCCACCTGGTTGCCCTGTTCCGTCGGCTCGCCCAGGGCACGCACCTGACCGATCCGGCCGTCCACGTCGAGCGCAGTCGCAGCGTCACTATTGAGGCTCTGGACGAGCGCACCGGCTGTGACCGGGGTCTGCGCCCACCTCCGCACCCCCCGCCGACGGTGAGCCGCTGGCCGAGCTGCCCCTGCGCCTCGAGGCGGTCCCCGACGCCGTGTAGCTGCTCCTGCCGGCCCAGGGCGGATCCGGCCCGTAAGGTGTCCCCATGAGCTCACCAGCCGAGCGCTATGCCGCTTCTCGTCGTCGACAGGCCGCCGCCGGCAGTGAGCTCGCCCGCTTCCAGCCAGGGATACGACTTCCCGCTCGATCCCTTCCAGAGGAGGCCTGCGCCGCCGTCGAGCGAGGCGAGGGCGTCCTCGTCGCGGCCCTCGACGGGCGCAGGCAAGACGGTGGTGGGGGAGTTCGCCGTCCACCTGGGCCTGGTCCGGGGCCTCAAGACCTTCTACACCACGCCGATCAAGGCACTGAGCAACCAGAGTACCTGGATCTCGTCGCCCGGCACGGCGAGGAGAAGGTGGGACTGCTCACCGGCGACACCTCTGTCGACCCTCACGCGGACGTCATGGTCAGCGACCACCGAGGTACTGCGCAACATGCTCTACTCGGGCTCACGCGACCTGGACCGACTGGGCTTCGTGGTCATGGATGAGGTCCACTACCTGGCCGACCGCTTCCGCGGGCCGGTGTGGGAGGAGGTCATCATCCACCTGCCCGCCGAGGTCCAGGTGATCTCCTGTCCGCCACGGTCTCAAATGCCGAGGGAGTTCGGAGACTGGCTCGGCCAGGTGCGAGGCAGGACCGCCGTCATCGTCTCGAGGAGCGCCCCGTCCCGCTGACCCAGCACGCGATGGTCGGTCGCCGCTCCTGCACCCTGTACTCCCGCCCTGCCGACGCCGCAGAGTCCTCCGAGGCCGCCGACACGGCGGGAGTCGGAGCAGGCAGCTCAGTCGGGAACAGACGGGGCAGCCCCCGCTCAACCCCGAGCTGCTCAAGGCCGTCAAGCAGGCCCGGCGTGCCGCAGCCTCCGGCGGCGCATCCAGGAACAGCTACCGCAGCCGTGGCGGCACGGGCCGAGGGACCGCAGCCCTGGAAGCGCACTGTAAAGGCGGACGCGCCCCTCGTCGTGGTGAGGGAGGAGCCTGCACTGCCAGGCTGAAGCCGCCTTCACGACTGCAGGGTCGTCAGGGCCCTGGAGGAGGCAGGCTGCTGCCCGCCATCGTCTTCGTCTTCTCCCGAGCCGGCTGCGAGCAGGCCGTTCACCAGGTGGTGAGCGCCGGGGTGGACCTGACCACCGAGGCCGAGGCGGCCCGGATCCGTGAGGTGATCGAACGGCGCACCGCGGACATCCCGGCCGGTGACCTGGGGTTCTCGGCTTCCACTTCTGGGCCCACGCCCTGGAGCGCGGCGTCGCGGCGCACCACGCAGGGCTGCTGCCAGTCTTCGAGGAGACGGTCGAGGAGCTCTTCAGCGCAGGCCTGGTCAAGGTCGTCTCACGCCACTGAGACCCTGGCGCTGGGCATCAACATGCCCGCACGCACGGTGGTCCTGAGTCGTTGCGCAAAGTGGAACGGCTCGGCCCATGTCACCCTCGGCCCGGGGAGTACACCCAGCTGACGGGGCGGGCTGGGCGCCGCGGCATCGACGTCGAGGGCCACGCCGTCGTCCCAGCCGCCGACGACGTCGAGCCGGCCACGGTCTCCTCGCTGGCCTCCCGGGCGCACTTACCCGCTGGTATCGGCCTTCCGCCCGACCTACAACATGGCCGTCAACCTGCTCGAGCGCATGCCGCGGGCGCGGGTCCGTGAGGTGCTCGAGGAGTCCTTCGCCCAGTTCCAGGCCGACCGCGGCGTTGTCGAGCTGGCCGCTCAGGCGCGCCGCAGCGCCGCAGCCTGGAGGGGCTGGAGAGGAGATGGCCTGCCGCCTGGGCGACTTCCGGGAGTACGCCGCTCTGCGCCAGGCCATCGCTGACGCCGAGGCGGACCTGTCGCGTGACAAGGCCGCCGCGCGCAGCGAGACGGGACGGGCGATGAGCGCGCTGAGGGCGCGGCGACGTCGTCGTCTTCCGCAGGGCCGACGTCGCCGGCACGGCATCGTCCTCGAGGTGGGTGCCGACCGCACCGGCACCCCCCACACTCACCGTGCTGGGGAGGACTCGCGAGTGGTCGCGCTGACCCCGGACACGGCGCCGGACGGCGTCACGCGCGTGGGTGCGCTGCGAGTGGCCGAGTCGGTGGACCCGCACCGGCCCCGGGACCGGGACCCGGCTCGTCCAGCGCCTGGTGGACGCTCTGCGCGCCGGGGACCTGGAAAAGGACACGAAGCGCACCCGAACCCGCTCCAGCCGCGCACAGGCCCGCCGAGACAGTGCCATTGAGAACCTAGAGCGCCTGCGCCACGAGATGCGCTCTCACCCCTGCCACGGGTGCCCCGACCGGGAGGAGCACGCCAGGGTCGGCCGCAGTGGTCGCGGGCCAAGGCCCAGGCCGAGCGTCTGCAACGGCGCATCGAGAACCGTACCGGCACCATCGCCCGCCTCTTCGACGCCGTGTGCGAGGTACTGCTCGAGCTGGGCTACCTGGAGCCCGTGGACCGCGGCCACCCGGAGCGCGAGCTGAGGGTCACCGGCGCCGGCAAGGTGCTGGCCCGGATCTACGCCGAGCGGGACCTGCTCATCGCCGAGTGCCTGCGCACAGGTGTCTTCGAGGGCCTCAGCGCCGGCGAGCTGGCCGGTGCGCTGAGCGCCTGCGTCTACGAGCCGCGACTGAGCGCCCAGTCGATCGGGCTGCCGGTCTCACCCGGGTCGAGACTCGGCCAGTGCCTGCGTGCACAGCTGGGGGTCTCGCACCGGATCCACGATCTGGAGTCCCTGGCCCGTATCGAGGTCTCCTCCGGCGCGGAGCCCGCGCTGGCAGGGGGCTGTCCAGGCCTGGTGCGACGGGAGCCCAGCTGGCCGACATCCTCGATGCCACCGAGCTGACGGCCGGGGACTTCGTGCGCTGGTGCAAGCAGCTGCTCGACGTCGTCGGCCAGATCGCGAGCCTCTCACCACCGCAGGACGCCACTCCCGAGCAGGCCAGGACCGTGACCGACCTGTCGATGCGGGCCGCCGAGGCCTCCTGGATCTCAATAGAGGAGTGGTGAGCTGGTCGGCCGTGTGAAACGTCTGCCGTGCGCTCTCCAGCCGCCTACAGGGCACTACGGCGGGTAGGCTCGTCGCAGCCGACTCCTCGAACGACAGGGACCCTGCTCCATGTCAGGCTTCTTCGCCCTTCTCGATGACATCGCCACACTGGCCAAGCTGACGCTGTCCACCGTCGACGACACGGCCTCCATCGCGGTCAAGACGTCGGCCAAGGTCTCGGCAGCCGCTGTCGATGACGTGGCGACCACGCCCCAGTACGTCACCGGGATCACCCGGACCGTGAGCTGCCGATCATCAAGAGGATCACGCTGGGATCGCTGCGCAACAAGCTCCTCATCATCCTGCCGATCGGCCTGCTGCTGACGGCAGTGGCGCCAGCGTCCCTGCCGGTCGCCCTCATTCTCGGCGGCGCCTACCTGTGCTTCGAGGGCGGGGAGAAGATCCTGAGCGCTTCGGCCACGGGCTCACACGCGCAGGAGAGCGCTGGACCGGTCGACGAGGCCCAGATCATCCGCCAGGCCGTCACCACGGACTTCATCCCTGTCCACCGAGATCATGCTGCTGGCCCTGGCCGAGGTGGAGGGGAGTCTCCATGCGGCGCATCATCGTCCTGGTCCTCATCGCCCTGCTCATCACCTTCGCCGTCTACGGCTTGGTGGCGGCCCCTCATCAAGCTCGACGACGCCGGGGCGCACCTGGCGGGCCAGGGCCGCACGAGCACCGTCCGCTCCCTCGGCCGCGCGATCGTCAAGACGGCCCCGGCGCTGTTCCGCGGCATCGGGATCGTCGGCACCGTGGCGATGCTGTGGGTCGGCGGCCACATCCCTGGCGGTCAACCTCGCCAAGGCCGGCTTCCACCCGTTGCACCACGCCATTGAGTGGGCCGAGGAGCTCACTCACAACCCGATCCTGTCCTGGGTCACCGGGACGGCCATGTCCTGCCTCATCGGGGCGATCATCGGCACCTTGCTGGCCCTGGCCTGGCAGCCCGTGCACCACGTCCTGGCCCGCCGCCGGGCTCACGACTGAGAGCTACCTGCTGAGCCCGTCACCGAGGAAGGCGAGGATGGCGCGCACCCGCCGGTTCTCCTCGGAGGGGTCCAGCCCCAGCTTGAGGAAGATCGCCGAGACGTGCTTGGCGACCGCCGCTCCTGACACAACCATCTGAGCCGAGATCTGACTGTTCGACAGCCCCCGGGCCATGAGCTCGAGGACCTCGAGCTCGCGCGGCGTCAGATCCGCGAGCCCCGAGCGAGAGCTGCGCACCATGGCCCGGGCCACCTCCGGGTCGGTCACCATGCCTCCGGCCAGGACCACTCGCAGGGAGCCCAGGAAGTCTGCGACCTCCGAGACCCTGTCCTTGAGCAGGTAGCCCGTTCCGCCAGCGCCTGCCGGGGCGTCGAAGGCGAGGAGCTGCTGGGCGTAGGCCGCCGACACGTACTGGCTGAGCACCATGATGGACACGGCGGATGACGGCGCCGAATATCCAGCGCGGCCTCCAGACCGTCATTCCTCATGGACGGCGGCATGCGGACGTCGGTGATCACGGCATCGGGTAGGCGCCCCCGGCCATCCAAGTGGTCGATGCACTGGATGAGTGCCGGCGCACTGCTCTCCCGGGCGACGACGTCGTAGCCCTGGCGCTCCAGCAGACCCGCCAGCCCCTCACGCAGGAGGGCCGAGTCATCGGCGAGCACCAGTGAGGGGGCTGTGCTCATGTCTCCTGCCCTTCTGCGCCAGTCGTGGCACCCGTACTATCCACCCTGTCGATGCCAGTACCGCTCTCCCCACGGGCCAGGAGGAGGGGCAGGTGCGCCGCGACCTGGGTCGGCCCACCCGGGGGACTGGACAGCAGAAGCTCTCCGCCGAAGGCCGCAAGCCGTTCCCTCATACCCGCCAGGCCACGACCCGGCTGGAGGCAGGCTCCGCCGGGCCCGGTGTCGACGACGCAGACTCTCAGAGTCTTATCCACGGTCAGCAGGATCGTGATCTCGGCTCCGGGAGCATGCTTGAGCGCGTTGGTCATCGCCTCCAGAGCGAAGAAGTAGGCGGCAGCCAGGACGCCCTCGGGCATCGTCGGCAGAGGGTGCGGACAAACGATCCTGATGGTCCTGCCAGTCCTGTCGACCCGATCCACCGCGTCTGTCAGAGCCGCTTCCAGGCCGAGGTCGGTGAGCACCTGGGGGTGGATACCGCGCACCGTGGTGCGCAGCGACTCGAGCCCGCCGGCAATGGCCGACTTCGCCTCGGCCAGAAGAGCGGCGAGTGCGGGATCCGCGGTGACGGCTGGGGAGAGCTGCGCCTCGCCGAGCTTCATGAGCCCGACGACGAGACGTTGCTGAGCGCCGTCGTGCAGATCGCGTTCGATACGGCGGCGCTCGATCTCGTAGGCCGCAACGATCTCCCGACGGGAGGCCGTCAGCTCGGCGATCCGCCGGGCGGCAACGGCCTCGTGCGTGGGCCTGGCCCTGCTGGACCACCGCGGAGAGAACCTGAGCTGCACGCTCCCAAGGTACCGTGTCCGGTCCACCTGAGCCGGCAGGCCGGGTATCGGCTGACCAAGAGGTATACCCAGCACTACCTCGACAGCAGTGCGAGCACTATCGCTATCGTTCCGAGAAGACGATGAAATGAGAGACATGAGCACACCACTGATCACCACCAGCGATATTGTCAAACGATTCGGTACGGTGACGGCTCTGGCCGGCGTGAGCATCAACGTCTCCGTAGGTGAGAGCGTCGCGATCATGGGGCCCTCGGGCTCCGGGCAAGTCGACCCTGCTGCACTGCCTGTCCGGAGTCCTCGTCCCGGACCAGGGGAGCGTGGGCTTCGGGGGCACCGAGATCTCCCGTCTCACTGATGCGCAGCGATCCCACCTGCGGTTGCGCGAGCTGGGATTCGTTTTTCAGGACAGCCAGCTCATCCCGAGCTGCCGGCTCGGGAGAACGTGGCTCTTCCCTCATGCTTACCGGCACACCGACGCGGTCAGCACTGCGCGCCGCCGACGAGATGCTCGCACGACTCGGTCTGACAGACCTCATGGGCCGGCGTCCTGCGCAGATGTCCGGCGGTCAGGCCCAGCGGGTGGCGATCGCTCGGGCGCTGGTGAGCAGTCCCCGCGCCATCTTCGCCGACGAGCCCTCCGGCGCCCTGGACCAGGCAACCGGTCACGAGATGATGCAGCTGCTGACTGCAGCCGTCTCCATGGCCGGCGCGACGCTGGTCGTGGTGACGCACGATGTCAATGTCGCACGCTGGTGCTCACGCCTCATCGAGATCCGTGACGGACTGGTCCACTCCGACCGTCTCCTGAACATCGACACGGCCAACCGCTCCGCACAGGCCGCGAGGATGGAGACGATCCGATGAATGCCTCAAGCACCGCAGTCCCCCGCTCCATCACCGTGCCCAGGGCTGATTCCTCCCGCCCCGGCCTTCCGGTCCTCGCCCGCCTCACTGCGCGCCTGACCCGTGCACGGCTCGCCTCCCGCGAGGGGAGACGCTGCTGTACCTGGCCAGCGTCCTGGCCTACACCGTAGCCACCTGCGCGGCCCTGACCGTCGCTGGGGGCACGTGGATGCTCTACAGCCGTGGAACGCACCCCGAACGGATTCCGGTGTGGGTGGACGCGGCCAAGAACGCGGGCTACGGCTTCGACTTCATGGCATCGCAGTACCTCAGCATGTCCATTCTGGCCTGCGCCATGCTGGTGCCGGCCATGGTGGGGCTGGCCTCCAGTGCCGCGGTCCTGGGAGCGCGCAGCCGTGAAAGGCGCCTGGCTGTTCTGCGGCTGATGGGCCTGTCCGGGGCCGATGTCACCCGTATGTCCCTGCTGGACGCCCTGTCCAGTCGGTGGTAGGCGCAGTCATCGGCACCGCCGTCTACCTGATCACACTTCCCGCCTGGGGCGGACTCACCGTCATGGGAACCCGGATCACCGCCGGCGAGATGGTGCTGCCGCTGCGGTACCCTGGCCGTTGTCCTGGTGGGAGTCGTCACGGTTGGCCAGATCTCGGCCTGGCGGGGGCTGCGCCAGGTGCGGATCTCCCACTGGGTGTCTCACGACGGACCAACGGACCGCGCGCCGGCGTCTGGCGCGTCATCGTGTTCCTCGTGACGCTGTTCGGTGCCCCGCAGATCATCAGGTCGGTACCGCAGCAGCATCGTTTCATCATCGTGTGCGTCATGATCGTGGCACTCATCGCCGTCTTCGACCTGGCCGGGTCATGGTTCACGCAGCTGCTCTCCCGAGGGCTCGCACACCTGCGCGGCCCGGTCATGCGCTGGACCGCTCGCCGCATCCAGGCCGCACCCACCACGACGTGGCACCGGGTCTCCGCCATGGGGCTACTGGCCTTCATCGGCGGTTTCATGTCACCCATGCCGCTGGGAGTGAGCACCATGACGGCGAAGGAAGCCAGTTCGGCTGAGGCTTTCATCTACGGCCTCCTGTGGGACGTTGACAAGGGAGCCATCATCACCCTGGCTTTCGGGTTCGCCCTGACAGCCACCTCCATCCTCATCACCCAGGCCTCAGGAACCATCGAGCGAGCGGAGCAGTCCCGCAGCCTGCGCCGTATGGGCGCTCCCGCAGGCTATGGCCTGCGCGTCATGTGGATGGAGGCCTACACGCCGCTCCTGCTCGCCGTTCTGGGAGGTGCGGGTCTGGGCATCGTCATGGGCTCCCTCCTGATGGGTACCTCTCCGATGTCCGGCGCGTTTCCACTGGCACTCGGCGTCATCCTCGTCGGCCTGGTTCTCACGGGACTCGCCCTGAGCGTCTGCCATCCGTTGTACCACCGGCTCCTGGGTCCCCAGGAGCGCCACAACGACTGACGCCTCCACGCCCGGTTCCGCCCGTCTACGGACGGGAACGAGGAGAGGCGTCGGCGTATTGCCCGTATGCTTCACCGCGTGACAGTGCCTTCCCGGTTGCCTTCCTGGCTGCGTTCCTGGTCTCTCGGCCGGCTTCGCCGATCAGTCCCCGCGGCTGTGGCGCTGTTGGCGGGTCTGGTCACCTACGCCGCCTTTCCACCGATGAATCTGTGGTGGTCGGCCCTCATCGGAGTCGGGACATTCATGCTCCTCATCCGTGGCCGCGGCTTCTGGGCGGGCACCGGACTGGGGCTGCTCTACGGCTTGGGACTGTTCACGCCCCTGCTGCACTTCACGATGGTGGGTATGGGCAACCCGATCGGCTGGATCGCGCTGACCCTCTTCGAGTCTCTCTACCTGGCCGGACTCGGCGGGGCCTGGGCCCTGGTGAGCCGCCTCCCACGGCTTCAGGTCTCATCCGAGCGCTCACCCAGCGGCCAGGACCTGCTGCGCCGCGTACCCGCAGGAGCCTGCAACGTACTGGCCTTCGCCCCTGCTGTGGTCGGGGATCGAGGAGCTGCGCTCGGTGTGGCCCTTGGGAGGTTTTCCCTTCGGGCGTCTGGCCTTCGCCATGGCCGATGCCCCCGTCCTGCCGGCAGCGGCCTATGTCGGCAGCGCCGGGGTGGGTCTGCTGGTGGCACTGGTGGCGGCGTGCATCGCGCACGCGGCTCGATCCATCGTTGAGCGCCGCGCCATCACGGTCCTCATCTCCACAGCACTCGCCGCGGCCCTGCTCCTTGCGCCGCGGACGTTGCCGCTGGACACCCGCGCCGAGAACGGCACCATTCGCGTCGGGGCCGTCCAGGGAAACGTGGCCACCGACTTCGAGGACGCCTTCAACCGCGCCCTGGAGGTGACCGGCAACCACGCTGAGGCCACGAGGAAGCTGGCCGACGACGTCGGCCCCGGCAACCTCGACATGGTCATCTGGCCGGAGAACTCCGCAGACCTGGACCCGCGCGACTACCCGGCCTCGGCAACTATCATCGATAAGGCTGCCCAGTCCGTTCAGGCACCGGTGCTCGTGGGCGCCGTTCCCTTCGTCGACGACATCCGCTACAACGACATCCTCATGTGGAATCCCGGAGACGTCTCCGGGCAGACGGTTCATCCCTACTACCGCAAGCACCGGCCCGTACCCTTCGCCGAGTACGTTCCCGCCCGTTCCCTCGTGCGACGCCTGACCACCCAGGTCGACCGAGTCGGTATCGACATGCTGCCCGGCAACGGCCCTCAGCACGCTGACGGTCCCCGCCGTCACCCAGGGCCGCGAGGTCACCCTCGCGATGGGGATCTGCTTCGAGGTCGCCTACGACGACGCCCTGCGAACCGGTGTCAAGCAGGGCGGGCAGGCCATCGTCATCCCGACCAACAACGCCTCCTTCCTCGATTCCGGCGAGGCCGCCCAGCAGCTCGCCCAGGGGACGTGTTCAGGCGGTGGTTCACGGTCGCAGCGTCATCCAGGCCTCCACCGTCGGCTACACCGCGATCATCAACCCCCGCGGCGAGGTGGAGCAGGTCACCCGGCCCCTACACGCAGGGCGAGCCTCGTGGCCGACGTCCCGCTGCGCAGCTCCCAGACCGTCGCCGACCGCCTCGGCCCCGTCCCCGGCCTCATCATCCTGGCCGGAGCGGGCGCGCTGCTCGGGAATCGGTATCCTGCACCAGACGCACCTGCGCAGGAAGACGGCGGCGCAGGTTCACCGGCGTCGGCGCTGATCTCATATACCCTCAGGGTGTCTCAGGTGGCCTTGGTGCCACGCAGTTCAACCATGGAGAGAGAAGTGAAGGCACTCGTCGTCATCCCGACCTACAACGAGATCGAGTCCCTGCCCACGGCACTGGACCGGGTCCGCGAGCACGCTCCCGAGGCGGACATTCTCGTCGTCGACGACGGTTCCCCCGACGGCACCGGCGACTACGCCGACACCCGTGCCGACGAGGACTCCCACATCCATGTCCTGCACCGCTCGGAGAAGAACGGGCTGGGCCCGGCCTACCTCGCCGGATTCTCCTGGGCGCTGGCCGCCGGCTACGAGCTCATCATCGAGATGGACGCCGACGGCTCCCACCGCGCCGAGGACCTGGCGCTGCTCATCCAGCGCGCCGAGATGGCCGACGAGCCAGACCTCGTCATCGGCTCGCGCTGGGTCTCCGGCGGCGCAACGGAGGGATGGGATGCCAAGCGCGTGGCCCTGTCAGGCCGGGAACCTCTACATCAACGCGATGCTGGGGCTGCGCGTCAAGGACGCCACCGCCGGTTTCCGGGTCTTCCGCGCCTCCATCCTGCGCCGCATGGATCTGAGCAAGGTCGAGGCCCTCGGGTACGGGCTTCCAGGTCAACATGACCAAGCTCGTCGACGAGGCCGGAGGGCGCATCGTGGAGATGCCCATCACCTTCCTGGAGCGGGAGGCCGGACAGTCCAAGCTCTCCGGCGGCATCTTCACCGAGGAGCTGTCCCTGGTGACGCGCTGGGGCGTTGCGAAGCGCTCCGGCCAGCTGTTCGACGCCGCCAAGGTCGCCGGAAGCCGGCTGCGCGCGGCCCGCGACAAGCGCCGTCGGGCCGCCGCCGGCTACCAGCAGCAGCGCCCGTCGGCCTCATCCCGTCAGAAGCGCTCCTGAACTCAGATGGCCTGATATCTCACCAACACTCGACGTCAGAAGGGCCGCCCTTGCTGGGGGCGGCCCTTCCTCTTCGAACCATGCAGTTTTCAGTAGCCCTCAGGAGACCTCAGCCGCTGACCCGCTCGCGGTAGACCTCACCGCTGCGCAGAGCCTCGAGGCGCTCGTTGAGAAGGACCTCGAGCTCATCGACCTTGCGACGCTCCAGGAGCATGTCCCAGTGGGTGCGCGGAGTCTTCTTGGGCTCGTCGGGCTCGGGCTCGTCCTCACCGCGCCGGGCGGCGGGCTGACCGCACTCGGGGCACTCCCAGGTGGGGGGCACCTCCGCCTCGGTGGACATCGGGATCTTGGTGACGTGCGCCATCGGGCACTCGTAGCTGACGATCATCCGCTCAGCGAACTCGACGCCGTCCTCCGACTCCATCGACTTCGCGCCGATGGTCATGCCTCGCAGTGCGCGGTCTGCCATGCTTGTGGCCTCCTCGTGGCTCGTCTCTCTCGGTGTCCTGACTCGGAGGGAGCATAAGGGCACCGGTGCGTCAACACCGAAGGAGGGCGAATTGTTCCCACCGGCTTGGACGCGATCAGGGATATGATGATACTGGTTGGCGGCGACACGACGTCGTCGGTCCGAATCGGCTGAAACACCACAGCAAAGACATCGCGGGGCCGAGGCTAACCGAGGCTAACAGCGTGTACGTGGCACCGGACCACGGCATACTTGGCTCTATGGCTCAGCGCATCGGCATTCTCACGGCGGGCGGCGACGCCCCAGGACTCAACGCGGCGATCCGAGGCTTTGGAAAGGCGGCGATTCAGCAGCACGGCTGGGAGCTCATCGGCTTTCGAGACGGCATGCGAGGCCTGGCTGAGAACCGCTTCACCGAGCTCGACCCCGCCGCCCTGTCCGGGATCCTCACCACTGGTGGAACCATGCTGGGAACCAGCCGGGACAAGGTGCATCGCATGATGGTGGACGGCGAGCCGCGCGACATGGTGCCCACCATTGTGGAGAACTGCGAGAAGGACGGGATTGACGCCCTCGTGTGCCTCGGTGGTGGCGGAACCGCGAAGAACGCCAAGCGCCTCATGGACGCGGGCCTCAACGTCATCCACCTGCCCAAGACCATTGACAACGACATCGTCCACACCGACTCCTCCTTCGGATTCGCCACGGCCCTGGAGATCGCTACGGAGGCCGTGGACCGGCTGCACTCGACGGCGCACTCCCACCACCGCATCATCCTCACCGAGATCATGGGGCACCGAGCCGGCTGGCTAGCCCTGGGCGCTGGTATCGCGGGTGGGGCGGACGTCATTCTGCTGCCGGAGATTCCCGTACTCGGTGGACGCGATCGCGGACAAGATCGAACGACGCCGCTCCCACGGGTCGTCCTTCTCAGTGGTGGCCGTGGCCGAGGGGGCACTGTCGGTGACGGATCACGCCGAGCTGGAGCACGCTCGCGCCCTGGTCAAGGACGCCTCCAGTCCTGAGCGCAAGGCGATGGCCAAGCGGGGCGTCAAACGCCTGGAGGCATCCCACCGCGCCAACACCTTCACCTTGGCCGAGCAGCTGGAGAGCCTGACCGGACTGGAGGCGCGTGTCTCCATCCTGGGATACGTCCAGCGCGGTGGTTCACCCTGCGGAGCGGATCGTCTCCTGGGCACGCGTCTGGGCGTGGCCGGTGCCGATGCGATCGCTGAGGGCCACTACGGCGTCATGGTCGCTGACCGCGGTCACGGCACGGAGCTGGTGCCGCTCAAGGATGTGGCCGGTCACACCAAGTTCGTTCCGGCCGACCACGAGTGGATCCAGGCCGCTCGCGCCGTGGGGACCGCGCTGGGGACTGAGAGCCCAGCCTGAGCGGCGGGCGGCTGTGAGCCTCAGCGGGGGAGGAGCGGCCCCGGGAGTCCAGGCGACTCTCCCGGCTCCCACACCGGCCGGGGCGTCTCCGGAGACGATGACGTCTGCGCGCTGCCAGGGGACGGTCCTTGGCGAAGAAGATGCGCTCGCCGGCCATCCACCAGTGCCAGAAAGCGCACTGACTCCTCGGCGTTGCCGTTGACGCCCTCAGCGATGTCGCGGCTGATGCCGCGGCGCTCGGCCACGTCGTCTCCGGTCTGGACCCAGACGTGCGCGTCAATGAGGTTGCTGACCGCGCGCAGACCGGCTCCGGTCCCCTCGACGACGACCAGGGGAGAGCCGGCCGGGATGCGGATGGAGCCCTCGCGGCCGTGCTCGCGCCATTTGTCCGGGACGAGGTCGAGGCAGCCGGCCTCACGCAACTGGGTCAGGGTGTCGACGTACAGCTGGTCCCAGTCGTGGGAGCGGCTCGTTCCAGATGAGGTCGTCAAGGTGAAAGGCCTGCGCGCCGGGGACGGCCGCCGTTAGTGCCGTGGTAAGCGTCGTCTTGCCGGATCCGCCTCGTCCGTCGACGGCGATGATCGCCGGCCGTCCCTCTGGGGCTCCGACAAGGCCCAGCAGATGCGCAACGAGCTCATCGGTACCGCTGACCTGCCACTGAGCGACAGCGGGCTCCTCCGGCTGGCTGATGGACTCAGCCCCACCGCGCCGGAAACGATTGCCGTCGGTGGGTTTTTGACAATTCATGAGATATCTCCCGATACCAACCGCGCTACCATACCATCATGGCTCACTATTTGTTCTCGATATTATATACACGCAGGGGCTGAAGCCGTCGACCCTCACCTGGAGGCCCATCGCCAGTACCTCACCCGCAACTACAAAAACGGCAGGTTCCTGGGTGGGCGCAGGATCCCAGAACAGGCGGTATCATCATTGCTGTTGGTGCGCGCAACGAGATTTCAGAAGTTGTGACTGAAGACCCTGTTCGTAGAACGGTGTCGCAGAGTCACACCATTACCGAATTTATTCCAACAATGACGTTACCTCATCTCGAGAATTATCGCGAAAACCTGTAAATAGTAAACATAAGCTCCAAATCAATGTAAAGAACGGCTCATGAGGGTCAGATCGAGGACTGTCCGAGCTTCTCGCCTGCCTGCGGACGGTGCCGACAGTGGTGAAACCATAGCGTTCGTGCAGACGTACCGAGGTCACGTTGCCGGCCTCGACGAGAGCGATCATGGTACGGTCCCCAGCCCGCCCGGGAGGCTTCGATCAGGGCAGCCAGAAGCCTGGAACCAAGACCATGACCTTGAGCGGTTGGGGACAGGTAGATCGAGTCCTCGACGGTACGGGCATAGCCCTCGTAGGAGTGCCATGCACCGGCGACCGCAGAAGCCGACGATCGTCTGAGGCCTCACCGTCCACGTGAGCAACGAGAGCCGTTCCGCGCTGCACCATGGGCGCCAGCCAGGCCTCAGCCTGACAGGGTCCTGCTCAACGCTCGTCCAGATCGCCAGAGACTCCCGCACGGCCGCATTGCGGAGACGCCGGATACCGGGGAGTCCTTCATGGTCGCTGGACGGATCCGATAGAGCCCCTGCCGTCGCTCATGCAGCCGCCTTCTCAACGCTACGTCGGGGCCAGGTATCGGCCCGTCAGAGTCCTCCGGTCCGCCACCATCTGCGCCGGCGTTCCGGTGAACACGACGCGACCGCCGTCATGGCCTGCGCCGGGGCCCATGTCGATGACCCAGTCTGCGTGCGCCATGACCGCCTGATGGTGCTCGATGACGACGACGGTGCGACCGGAGTCCACAATCCTGTCCAGCAGCGCGAGCATGGCCTCGATATCGGCCGGGTGGAGCCCAACGGTCGGCTCGTCGAGGACGACGACGCGCCCTTCCTGGCCCAGGTGGACGGCAAGCTTGAGCCGCTGGCGCTCGCCTCCGGACAGGGTGGTCAGCGCCTGACCGGAGTTCGAGATAACCGAGGCCAACGTCCGTCAACCTCGCCAGGATTCTGATGCTGCCAGTAGACGCGTCTCACCCCGGGAGAAGAACTCCAGTGCCTCGGTCGACGCTCATGTCCAGGACGTCTGCGATACTTCGTCCGCGGAGCCGGTAGGCCAGTACCTCATCGTTGAAACGGCGCCCCTGGCATGCCTCACAGCAGGACTCCACGGTCTCCATGAAGCCCAGCTGTGTCTCAATGACACCGGAGCCACCGCACACGGGACAGGCTCCTTCTGAGTTGGCCGAGAAGTACGCCGGCTTGGCGCCCTTGTCCTATATTGGCTTTTGGCGAAGGCCTTGCGAATATGATCGAGCAGGCCGGTATAGGTCGCCGGATTCGAGCGCCGAGACCCCTTGATCGGGCTCTGGTCGATCGTCACCACGTCATCCATGGGGGAGAGGTGGCCGTGGATGAGACTCGATTTACCGGAACCGGCAACTCCCGTGATAACGGTGAGAACGCCTGTGGGTATATCGACATCGACGTGGCGAAGATTGTTCGTGCTGGCGCCACGAATCTGGACTCTTCCCGCGGGGAGCGGTGGCTGTTCTTGATCTGCAGATGGTCGGTCAGGTGGCGCCCGGTGAGAGTATCGAGTCGCGCAGCTGCTCAACGGTTCCTTCGAAGCAGATCCGACCGCCCTGATCGCCGGCTCCCGGTCCCAGGTCCACCACGTGATCGGCGATCTCGATCGTCTCAGGCTTGTGCTCGATGACGAGCACTGTGTTTCCTTTGTCCCGCAGGACAGCAGGAGCTCATTCAGAAGGTGGAGGTCGTGCGGGTGCAGACCGATACTGGGCTCATCGAAGACGTAGGTGACATCGGTGAGAGGCAGAACCCAGGTGACGTACGAGCTTGGTGCGCTGGGCCTCACCGCCCTGAAAGTGTCGCAGCGGGCGATCCAGTGAGAGTAGCCCCAGTCCCGATGGATACGAAGGCGTCCAGCATTTCCTTCACGTTGGCAAGCAGGGGCAGCGTCGGTCAGAATACTCTGAAGATGAGTGATCCACTGCGCCAGATCGGAGATCTGCATGGCGCAGGCGTCGGCAATCGACTTCACATCGATCAGACAGGTGCGGGCCGGCTCCGGACAGGCGGGTCCCGTCGCACTGCGGGCAGGGTCCCGAAGACGACGGCCCTGTTGCACAAAGGCGCGAATATGAGGCTGCAGCGTCTCTGGCTCCTGGAGAGCATCGACCTGCGAATTCTGGAGACGAGTCCCTCGTAGGTGACGTTGATTCCGCCGACCTTGATCTTGGTCGGATCCTTGTAAAGCAGGTCGTCTCGCTGCCTGGGCGTGAAGGTGGACACCGGTTGTCCGCCGGAAAGAGCCGGACTCGGTGAAACTGCGCCTGCCAACCGCCCGCTGCGTAACCGGGGACGGTGATCGCACCGTCTTTCAGGGAGAGCGTCTCATCGAGCACCTGCGTCAGATCGATGTCGGAGACCTTGCCCATACCTTCAGGCCGGGCACATCCCGCCCCTGAACGGTGAATCTCTTGCGCTCAACGACCTTGCGGCCGCCGCGCTGCGTGGTGACCGCGCCGCCACCGGTAACGGACGGGAACGTTGAAGGCGAAGGCCTGGGATGAGCCGATGTACGGCCGCCCATGGTGGGAGAACAGAACCCTCAGCAGGGCCCTCCGACGTCGCTGACGGTTCCGAGCGTGGAGCGCGGATTGATCCCATACGCTCCTGGTCCACGACGATCGCCGGTGTCAGCCCTTCCAGGTGGTCGACGTCGGGACGCGCGCTGGCGTCCATGAATCCCCTGGACGAAGGCCGGGTAGGTCTCGTTGATGAGACGGCGCGACTCGGCTGCGATCGTGGCGAAGACCAGCGAGCTCTTGCCGGAGCCCGACACCCGGTGAACACAGTGAGCCTGCGCTTGGGGATGACGACGTCGACGCCTCGCAGGTTGTTCTCACGAGCCCCGACGACGCGGATGACGTCGTGCTTGTCAGCAGCGGTCTGTGCAGCAGCCCTTCCACCAGTCACAGGAGCAATTGTGCCGGATGTCGCCGCATGCCGGCGATCGCCGCAGTCCCAGCTCAACGCCGATAATGTACATTATGTCATTCTGCGTGAGCGGGAAGAGGCGCGCCCGACCTCTACCCTCTCGTCGCCCACAACCGTCCACCCCTCACACACAACCGTCGATGTAGCGAGCCTTCGCGGAGCATGCCAGCCGGTCCCGCCTGCAGACCATGTCCTCAGGGAGCCACATGTTCCTCGCCCTACGCGAGATCCGCCACGAACCCGTTCGTTTCGGGCTCATCATCTCCGTCATCACATTGGTGGCTTACCTCACTTTTTCTGGCCTCGTTGCCATTGGGCTTGCCCACCTCTATCGCGCCGGCATCGATGGCTGGAACTCAGGCAGCGTGGCCATCACCGATGCCTCCAACGAGAACCTCTCAGCCTCACGGCTGAGTGACGAGCAGCTGAGTGCGGCCAAGGAGCTGGCACAGGAGCACGGAACCACGGCGTCGACTCTCATGAGCACGGCTGCCGTCGCTCAGGTCCCGGAGGTCAAGGACGAGGACGGCAAGGCACTGAGAGACGACGTCTTCGCCTTCGGCATCGACCTGGACGGAGAGCTCAGCCCGGTCGTGACCAGTGGCCGATCGATCTCGGACCCCCACCAGGGAGATACTCGTGGATGACTCCCTGAGGCCAAGGGTTCAAGACCGGTGACACGCTCCGGCTCCTGGGATCTGATCACGACTGGACCATCGTCGGTCTCACCCACGACACGACCTTCCAGTCGGCTCCCCGTGGTGACCCTGGACGGCCAGGCCCCTGAGCCAGTACGGTCCCACCAGCCTGTCCCCCGCGGTCTCCGCCATCGTGTTCAAGGCCGACCTGACCACGGACAGCAAAGCCATGCAGTCCGCTCAGGACGCGGGTCTGACGATTCTCACCAGCGAGGAGCCTCGTTCGGACGCTGCCGGATACTCAGCCCAGGTTCTCACCTTCAGCCTCATGATCGGCTCGCTGATCCTCATCGCCTCCACGGTGCTGGGCATCTTCATCTATGCGCTGACCCTGCAGAAGAGACCAGTTCTGGGAATTCTCAAGGCGCGCGGTGTGCCCCACGGGGTATCTCGTCCGGTCGGGCTGCGCCCAGACCCTCGTGCTGTCGGTCGTCGGTATCGGCATCGGACTGCTTTCTGACGGTGGCAACCTCCTGGTCCTCGCCCAGTGCCGTCCCCTTCAGGCTCTCCGGTCTTCTGGACCTTCCTCATCGCCGCCGCCTTCGTCCTCGTCTCGGTCATCGGTGGCTTCATCTCCGTGCGGGTCGTCTCCCGCATCGACCCCGTGGAGGCCATCTCATGACGACGCCGACAGCAGCAGGCCAAAGCAGCGAGCCAAGAAACAACCACAGTCATGTCCCTGGAATCGGTGACCCGCGACTACCGCCAGGGCGACGAGATCGTTCACGCGCTGCACAGCACGGATCTTCACCTTCGCGCCGGTGAGCTCGTCGGGATTCTGGGGCCGTCCGGTTCTGGAAAATCGACGCTGCTGACCATCATGGGCGGGCTGCGCACTCCTCCAGCGGGCACCGTCACCATCTCGGGCGAGCCTTTCTCCTCCCTGCCGGAGAAGCGCCGGGCCCAGGCTCAGGCTCCGGCGCATCGGTTTCGTCCTCCAGGCCTCGGGGCCTGGTTCCCTTCCTGCGGGCTCAACAGACCAGTTCGACCTGCACGACCAGGGTCACGCACGCGAGGGCGACACCGACAGGCGCGATCACCTTCTGGACTCACTGGGCATCTCGAAACGTGCACACGCCTATCCCTCCGAGGCTCTCCGGGGCGAGCGCCAGCGCGCCGCCATTGCGGTGGCGCTCTACCACGATCCCGACATCATTCTGGCGGATGAGCCGACTGCCGCTCTGGACACCCGACGGGCTCAGGACGTCGCCCATCTGCTCGCAGATCAGACCCACTGAGCTGGGAAAGGCCACGGTCATGGTCACTCATGACGAGCGGCTGCTTCCCGTGTGCGACCGGGTGCTGGTCAGGACGACGGCGTCCTGACAGAGCAGGACGCCGTGAAGGACGGAGGGCCACGCCCACTCAGACACTCACTGAACCGCGCTGGTTCCTCCCAGCATGGAGAACTACAGTCGTGAATCGTGTCACGATTCCGAACTCCGACCACTTCCCCACTGCTGATCTTCCTCGGTGACTCCGTCACCACCGGCTGGCGAGCACTGAGCCATCCCCCGTAATCGCTGGACCTCCCTCGTGTGCGAGCACCAGCGGTGGCGGGAGGTGAACCTGGCGGCGGACGGTCTTGGGCTTCTTCGCACGTCGCGGGGCCACCTGCCCTGGAGGTCAGCGCTCGCCGTCCTGCCGTGACACCACCTGGTTGGAGGCGGTTCTGCGCTGTGAGCCCGACGTCGTTACCATCAGCCTGGGCCTGGAACGACGCGGCCTTCCTCCCCTCCCAGCGCGAGCTGGTCGAGCAGGCCATCGACCATGACCTCACCTTCTTCTCCACCCGGTTGCGGGGCACCCCGGTCATTGTCGCCCTACTTCCCTCCCTGGAGATCGGTCCGCGCTTCCAAGCCATCCACCGTCTCGTCCATGAGGGGCCACTTCCCTGGGCCTGTCTTCCACCGACGCCCTGACCACTGCGATCAACGGTGACGAGGACCGGCTCGCCATCGACCAGATCCACCCCGACGACGCCGGGCACGCCCAGATGGCCCGCGCCATGATCTCCTCTACGCCGAGCTCCTGCCCAGCGCATAACACTTCCGTCGGCGTTTACGCAGGTCAGTTGGGTAATGACCCCTTCGAGGCATATGCTTGACAGCAGATCGCACTGACCATGAACGACTAGAGGGAGCTCGAGGATCCACTCGTGGAGTCACATCGCGAACCCACACTGGCTGATGTTGCCCAGGCTGCAGGGCGTCTCGCTGACTACAGTCTCCCGCGTGCTCAATAACCGCGGTTACCTCTCCCAGGAGACCAAGGAGCGGGTGGCCGAGGCGATCGCACAGCTGAACTACCGCCCCAATCAGATCGCCCGGGCGCTGCACGGCAAGTCCACGCAGTCGATCGGGCTGATCGTCCCCACCGTCGCCCTGCCCTTCTTCGGGGAGCTCACTGAGTACGTCGAGGACTTCCTGGCCGAGCACGGCTACAGGACATTCGTCTGCAACTCCATGGGAAAGGCGGATCGAGAACGCGACTACCTCGATCTCCTGGTCTCCCACCGGGTCGACTGGGATCGTCTCCAGCGCCCACAACGACGGCCTGGCCGACTACGGCCTCGATCCACCTGCCCGTGGTCAGCGTCGACCGAGACCTCTCCCCACCGTCCCCAACGTCCGCTGCGACAACGAGGCCGGCGGCCGTCTCGCCGCCGAGCACCTGCTCAAGAGAGGAGCGCGGCGTCCAGCGCTGCTGACCTCCCGTACCGGTATCCACAACCTGCGGGAGAAGGGCTGCCGTCGGGTGCTCCAGCAGGCCGGGATCGAGCCGGTGGTCCTGACCGTTGACTTCAACACGCCCAACGGCGAGCGCCCGCCTCATCCGCGAGCGGCTCGACCTCGTCGCCGACGACATTGACGCGAGTCTTCGCCACCGATGATCTCGCTGCCGCACAAGTGATGGAGTGGGCGGCCGAGCGCGACCTGAGGATTCCGGACGACTTCAAGGTGATCGGTTTTGACGGCACTATCGCCATGCAGCATGCCCTGCCGGCGCTGACCACGATCCAGCAGCCCATCGCCAACCCGTGGCCCGGGCAGCGGTCGACCTGCTCCTGAACCGGATCGAGTCGGCCACCGCCGTCTCCTCGGAGAACAAGCAGCAGGGCGAGCCCTGGACGACCCTGCAAGCCCCTCCCCCATGCCAGTCAGGCTACTGCCCGGCCGCACCGCCTAGTAGACTCGGAGAAGATGTTCAGTGGGGCCCAACCATCTGAGGTCGGGGCCCACTGAATATCCGTGTCTGAGACAATCGTTCAACGGATCAGGCATTGGCCTGTGCAGCGTCGGCCTGAGCATCCGCCTTGTCGTCATCGGAGTCGTCGGTCTTGCGAACGACGTCGAAGAGGGCGTCTCCCGATGAATCGTTCCAGCACCGTGCTCCTCGATCCCCTCGCAGCCCTGGGCGTTGAGACGACGATCGGGGTGACGGTCTGGCAGCCGGCGGCACCGACGGCGGCCCAGTCGACATCCACCAGCGGCCATGCAGAACCTTGTCGCCAGCCTTGACCTTGGGGCTGAAGTGCTTGCCCTCGAGCTGGACGGTGTCCATGCCGACGTGGATGAGCAGCTCGACTCCGCTGGCGGCTCTCGCGGGCGTAGGCGTGCCCGGTCGGGAAGGCCACGAGCACCTCGCCGTCGACCGGGGAGACGACCGGTCCTCGGCGGGGGCGATGGCCATGCCCGCCGAGCATGCCGGAGGCGAAGGTCTGGTCCTCCACCTCGGACAGCGGGATCGCGCGACCCTGGATCGGAGCGGTGACGGTGAAGTCCTCGGCGGCCTCAGCGGGCAGCTCGACGGTCTCGGCGTGCTCGGCCAGTGGCCTCGGCCTCCAGGGCGGCCTCATCGGCCTCGACGTCATCGCCGGCGCAGAGATGCCTTTCCACGGGTGCCGTGAGGCGGAGGCGGCGCCGAAAGCAGCGATGAGAAGACAGATCACCTCGAGGATGAGGTACTGACGATGTCGTCGGGAACGATCGAGACGAAACCAACGAATCCGGCGGCGCCTAGAGCCTGGTTGTGGATAGTCGAGCAGGGCGACCGCGGCCCCGAGGGAGCCACACCATCCCGATGAAGAACGGGCCAGCCAGACGCAGGTTGACACCGAAAGATGGCGGGCTCGATATCGACGATCGCGGAGACACCACCGGCGCCAGCCACCCTTCATCTTGGGTCTTGGTCGGGAGGAAGACCGCCAGGTCACGGCCCCCTGGGCGATATTGTATGGAGGCGATCAGGAAGATGAAGGACCCGGGACCGCCGCTGCTCATCTGTGCGATGAGAGGCAGCTCCACCGCCGGGGAAGGACTGGTGCAATCCGGTAACTGACGATCAGCGAGTAGACCATGCCGAAGAGAAAGCCGCCCACGGGTCCGGCGGTCGTGTACGACCAGCTCAGGCCGTTGGTAGATGCCGTCGGAGAGCTCGCGCGCCAGAGGGCCCACGACGACGAAGGTGAGGAAGCCGGTCACCAGCAGCGTGATGACGGGGTCAGCAGGAAGTCGGCAGTCCCGACGAGCGCTTGTGGAGCCATTTCTCGATGTACGCCAGTAGCCATGAGACGCACAGGACGGGATGACCATGGCCTGTGTAGCCGATCTTGTCCACGGTCAGGCCGAAGGGTGCCACACCTCAATGGTGCCGGCCTGCCGAGCCGTCTCGATCTCGTAGGCGCTGGTCAGCTGGGTGGACTATGGCGGCATGGCCGCGCCCAGGTGACGTTGCCACCGAAGCGCGTTTGACTGCGGAGGAAAGCCGACGAGCACCGGCAGGAAGGCGAAGGCTGCCGAGGGGACGAGGTTGATGACGTCGTCGTAGTCGGCGAGCCACGAGGGACTCGTCGACCAAACCCGCAGGCGCCAGTGGGGTTGTCGAGGTGACGAAGGAGGGCGGGTGAAGAACTCGGCCGAGGACGCTTAGTGAATCGCCATCATGAGGACCGCCGGCGACCAGGGCCGGAAACAGCGGGACGAAGATGTCCGCGATCGCCTTGATGAGCGTGACAGCGGGTTGCCGCTCTTGGCCGCCTGCTCCTGCCTCGTCCTGGAGACCTCCTTGACGCCTCCGGTGTGGATCATCTCGGAAAGACGAGGTCGACGTCTCCGGCCCGACAATGATCTGGAACATGCCGCCGCGATGAAGGTTCCTTGAGGTCAGGTCCTTGTCAGAGCCTTCTGGTCGACCTTGTCCATGTCATTGAGGACAAGGCGCAGGCGGGTCGCACGTGCGCTGCTGCGTTGATGTTGTCGGCGCCACCGACGTACGTCAGGACGTCCTTCGCCACCGCAGGCGTGATCCATTGCCACCCGGGGTTCGCTCTCGTGATGGGACCGCGAGAACTGGGAGGGCTGGAAACCCATTGGTCGGGAACGTCGCTGACCTCCCAGCGGCCCACACCTATGTCAATCGATGGTCACAGTACAGTGAGTCACAGCACCCTGCAACCGGAGAGACAGGTCTGGTCAGTTTCTCGGCTCCGCTCTACTGAATCATTACCTGTCCGCGTCTATCCGCGTCGTGGAGCGGATATCAGCAAGCCTGCGGAGCCCGGGCGAAAGTCCTGATGCTGCCGGCCGACAGTGCGCAGCGTCGTCCTCCACCAGGAGCCCGCGCCCCGAGCCGGGCGGATCGACGAAGCTGCGCAGGTGAGGCCAGCGCCCCACCGCCAACGAGGATCTCGGTCAGTGAGCGGTCGTGGATCACCTCCAGCGACGACGTACAGCCCTCAGGCAGCGTCACCGAGCGCGTCTCACCGTGCTGGGTGTAACGGGAGGTCGACCGGTCCACCCGGAGCGCCCCACCGTCCAGGACGATGTCACGTGCGACTCGTCCGTACCGATTCGCAGTCCCCATGCGCCTGAGCTGCGTGCTTCATCGACGTCCCGCACACGCACCGCAGCTGCCGTGGTGGCCCTCCAGCTCGGTGACCTCATGAAGACCGCTCGAGAACCGTGCTCACCAGAGCTGCTGTCCGACGTCGTAGGGCAGATCGGTCGCGGGGACGCTGAACGAGTCGACCATGCTCACGCTCAGCGCTCTTGGCAGACTCAGGGCGTGAACCCATCGGCCTGTCTCGATCGAGGGCTGGTCGTCCTCGGAGGCAGTTGCCCGCCCAGGCGGTCAGCAGCACCGGCCCCGGCTCAGAGGGGCGGCGGGCGAACACCTGGGGAGCGTAGAACTCAGGCTCGGTCGACCTCGTAGAAGGCGCCATCGGTGTCCCGCAGCTCGGTGCCCACGAGATGCCCCCACCGTGTAGACGCAGGGGAAGATGTTCTCAAAGCCCTCTCGCTGCGGGGTGATGCCCTGGGGACACCAGACGAGGACGTCCCAGTCCTCGCCAGTCACCTCGTCCTTCACCCGCACCAGGCCAGGGGCACTCCCACATGTAACCGAAAGAGTCGAAGGCGACCATCCGCGCCCGAAAGCTCAGCTCCCCCTCAATCTCCCAGGAGATCAGGTCCCGGAGCGGTACAGAACTGCGGCGCCGGTCTCGTTAGTCCGCTGGACGCCGATGAGCATCCGGTACTCCCCGGGCCGGTCGGGGTCCCTGAAGACCTGCGGGTCACGGTAGTGGGCGGTGTATCCCTCAGCATTGGTAGGAATGAGGGGATTGCCGGCCACTTGGTGAAGGCGCTCAGGTCACTGCTGGTCACCAGGCACCGACCGGCGGTGCGTTCATCAGTCGCCGGGTCCTTGAGGTTGCCGGTGTAGAAGAGCTGGTACGGAGCCCCAGTAGGGGCGGCATCGACCTCGTGCCCCTCCAGCACGATCGCGTTACCGGAGTAGGCGCCGGAGCGGTCGTAGAAGGAGTCCGGGATGATGGCCGGCTCGTGGTGGCGCCAGTGCAGCAGATCCGTCGAGGAGGAGTGTCCCCAGTAGACCAGCTTGCGGTGGGGATGGAAGGGCTGAACTGGTAGAAGGCGTGGTACCTCGGTCGATCAGAAGTCCGTTGGGATCGTTGAGCCGTCCTACCGGGGAACGACGTGGAAGTGCGGGATAGTCCGGGTCATCGGCCGCAGCGGAAGTAGCATCATCCAGGGCCAAGCCCTTGAGGTCCTCAGTCACGCTCGGATCAGCAGGACCATTCTCTGTGCTGGGCGTGCGCCCAGCAGATGAACGGGGGAGTCGGTGGGAGCCGTTTGACGACCAGCGGACAGTGGGCGCTGGACGATCAGTGGAAGTACGGGATGATGAGCCAGAGGCCGAACAGCGCGATCCGCGGCGATCGATGAAGACACCCGCCAGGATCTGAGCCAGCACGCCCTCGACCTGACCGGCCTCGTGCTTGGCGTGCACGGTGGCCAACGTGCGCAGCCGCCAGCGAGCAGATGGTGAGAATGAGGCGGTGCCCAGTCCGTCACCGCGATCACCAGCCCAGGGAGGCCCAGTCGATCGTCATACCGGTCATGCCATGGATCCTGTGTCATCCGACTGCGCGCACGCTCCTGGTCCGTCACACCGTTGACGATCTCAGAACGCACCTCCTCCAGCGTGCGCGCGGTTCGCCCAGCTCCGGGATCCGCGTGGCGACGACGACCTCGGAGGCGTCATTGACGATCCACCCGGTTGTGGCCCCGGCCTGCTCGGATGATCGCCAGCGCCCCGAGGATGAGCAGGCAGATGACGACAATTGTGCCGGCACCCTCCTTGACCGCGACGTATGACGTAGCAGCCCCACCAGACCCGAGCATGGGGCGTCACCAGCCAGGCGATCCCCATCTTGCTCGGCCGTTCAGGACACCTTGGTGCCTCGGCCGATCCTCGAGACCCAGGATCGACCCGGGTGCAGATATGAGTGGTGGACGGGCGAAGCCCAGATGGGAGGCCGGGATCGCCACGGTCGAGGCGGTCTCCGCAGGCGAAGCCCTGTGGAGCCTCGACATGCACCAGTCACGCCCCATGGTGCGCATGATGCGCCCGCCTCCGGAGTAGGTTCCCAGACCGATGGCGAGTCCTGCTGCGGCGATGACCCACCAGTGAGGGCCCGGTACGGCCTCCTGGTAGCCGCCGGCCACCAGTACAGAGTGATGACTCCCGGGTCTTCTGCCCATCAGAGGTGCCGTGAGACAGCGCCACCAGCGATGCGGTGACCCGTCGGCTGTTGCGGAAGGTCTCTGGGAGTAGGGGTTGATCGGATGCGCGATGCGGTAGGCGAGCGTGGCCAGCAGTGCTGCACCCCGGCCACAACCAGAGCGATGACGGCCGGCAGGATAATCTTGAGATCACCGTTCCCCAGTGGACTCCCTTTGAGCTGCCCGGCCACGACGACCGCTCGATGAGTCCCCCGAACAGTGCGTGCGAAGACGACGGCAGCTCGAACAACCAGGTCGCCCAGGGTTCCACAGGATGGCGCCGGCCAGATACGCGAAGATCATGGCCGGCGCCGCCTCGATCACCGCGTCGTCAGACATCCCGTGAGATCGTCTTGGAAACCTCGGTCTGACAGGCAGGCTCCGATCACGTTGAGCACGGCGCAAACCAGAACCGCTCTTCTGGGTGTGAAGGCGCCTGTCGCACCGACGTCGCTATCGCATTGGACGAGTCGTGGAAACCGTTCGTTGAAGTCGAAGACGAGGCCGTCCACGACAACGACCACAAGGAAGAGAATGGTGTCTCATACCGTTCCCGATGGGAGATGGAGTGACCTCCTGCTACGCCCTGCCGGGCGGGCGCGGCAGGCCCGCCGCTTCGCGTCCACCCGCAATACGTTACCGCCGATCGCCCCCACTGCTCAACTGGTCGCGCACGGGCTTCGGACCAGCTGCGGTCACCTGCACCTTCATGCGTGAAGCTACTGGGCCAACAACACGGCCTCTCGTCCTCAACGAGGACCGCAGCTTTCCGAGCGATTGTCGCCTTTCCACAAACAGCTCTTGATGCGGTGGCATTGCC
>BNJV01001519.1_pt1 | contig 76472 bp, 118 predicted proteins | sample 8540591 | NCBI WGS metagenome assembly BNJV01 (sample SAMD00202457, study PRJDB9452) | human saliva metagenome | host: Homo sapiens | reverse complement strand
TATAGTGGATTAACTAAATCAGGACAAGGCGACGAAACCGCAGACAGTACAGATAGTACGGAACCGATTCACTTGGTGCTTCAGCACCTTAGAGAATCGTTCTCTTTGAGCTAAGGCGAGGCAACGCCTTACTGGTTTAAAGTTAATCCACTATATCTGCGGTCTTAATCGGGCGATTCAGTTCAAATCACAAAATCCATCGCCGTACCCTGCAAACTCTGGTCCATGTCCGCCGACGGGGTTTTGACCGAACGCCCCACCGGTTTGGCAGGCACGCCGACGACGGTGATTGACGACGGTACGTCCGCAACGACCACGCTGCCTGCGCCGATTTTGGAATTGTCGCCGATGCGGATGTTGCCCAATATCGAAGCGTTCGCGCCGATCATCACTCCGTCGCCGATTTTCGGATGGCGGTCGCCGCTTTCCTTACCCGAGCCGCCGAGCGTTACGCCGTGCAGGATGGAAATATTGTTGCCCAACACGGCGGTTTCGCCGGCGACGAAACCGGTGGCGTGGTCGAGCATCAGCCCATGACCGAAACGGGCGGCGGGGTGGATATCGACGCCGAACACTTCCGACATGCGGTTTTGCAGGAAATACGCCAGCGTTTTGCGGCCGTTTTGGTAGAGCCAGTGGTTGATACGGTGTGCCTGAATGGCGTGGAAACCTTTGAAATACAGAAGCGGCAGCGAATATTCGTCGCACGCGGGGTCGCGTTCGTAAATGGCTTTCAAGTCTGCCTCGACGCAGTTGCTGATGCGCGCATCGCTGCCCAATGCCTGCTGGTAAATTTCAAACAGGGCGCGCACGTCCATAATCGGGCTGCCGAGTTTGCTGGAAAGGTGGTAGGCAGGACGGAATCGAGTGAGTCGTGGCGCAATACGGTTTGGTGCAAAAAGCTCGCCAGCATCGGTTCGGCAGCGGCAGCGGCTGCGGTTTCTTCGCGGATGGTGTGCCAGAGGTTGAAATCGGTTGTGTTCAGGTGGTCTTTTTTCATGTCTGGGGTCGTCTGAAAATAGGATGGTGTCGGTGTATCTTACCTTTTATCAACGATTTGCGATAGCGCATTGCGGAATATGTTTATGATGGTTTCTGTGTGCTTGAAGTTTTTTCAGACGACCTTATATAAAGTAGCATTCGATTCAAACCATTCCAAAGGATGCACGAAATGAGCGAACATCACGAACAATATCAACACGAAACCGAAGAGGCGGTAAACGCAGAAGCCGCCCAAACCCCCAATACCGAACAACCCGAAGCTACCGAACCACCGACTTACGAAGAATTGCAGGCGCGTATCGCCGAGTTGGAAGGACAGTTGAAAGACAGCGAACTGCGCGGCCTGGCGAACGAGCAAAACCTGCGCCGCCGCCATCAGCAGGAAATCGCCGATACGCATAAGTTTGCCGGACAAAAATTCGCCGCCGAAATGCTGCCGGTCAAAGACTATCTCGAAATGGCGCTGCTCGACCAAAGCGGTAATTTCGACGCGCTGAAAATGGGTGTGCACATGACGCTGAACGAATTGCAAAAAGCATTTGACGCCACGCACATCAAAGAAATCAACCCGCAGCCCGGCGACAAACTCGACCCGCACCAACATCAAGCAATGCAGGCGGTCGTCAGCGAGCAAGAGCCGAACACCATCGTCAGCGTCATGAAAAAGGCTACACCCTGTCCGACCGCGTATTACGTCCCGCAATGGTTGTCGTGGCGAAACAAGAATCCTGAAGGCACCGCTTGATAAAGTTTATCAAGCATAAAATTTTCAGACGACCCTTCCCCGCCCCTCAAGCCCCAATCCCGCTTTTTGAAAATCATTCCGATGATGCCCAATCGGAAAATAAAGACAAGGTCGTCTGAAAAACAAAAATACCATCCTGTGGATAAATAGTTTAGCTTGTTGAATTTTATATAAAAATTTCAACAAAACCCTTGAAAAAAATATCGAGCAACCTTATTTACAGGTCAACGGAACAAAATGTTCCACACAATTATTAATTTAGAAAAATCTTTTTAGGAGCAACATCAATATGGCAAAAAGTAATCGGTATCGACTTAGGTACAACCAACTCTTGTGTATCCATCTCTGAAAACGGTCAAACCAAAGTTATTGAAAACGCAGAAGGCGCACGCACTACGCCGTCTGTCGTCGCTTATCTGGACGGCGGCGAAGTCCTCGTCGGCGCACCGGCAAAACGCCAAGCCGTAACCAACGCTAAAAACACCATCTACGCCGTCAAACGTTTGATCGGTCATAAATTTGAAGACAAAGAAGTCCAACGCGACATCGAATCCATGCCTTTCGAAATCATTAAAGCCAACAACGGCGACGCATGGGTGAAAGCGCAAGGCAAAGAGCTGTCTCCACCGCAAGTTTCCGCAGAAGTCCTGCGTAAAATGAAAGAAGCAGCCGAAGCTTACTTGGGCGAAAAAGTAACCGAAGCCGTGATTACCGTTCCTGCCTACTTCAACGACAGCCAACGTCAAGCCACCAAAGACGCAGGCCGCATCGCCGGTTTGGACGTAAAACGCATCATCAACGAGCCGACCGCAGCCGCTTTGGCATTTGGCATGGACAAAGGCGACAACAAAGACCGCAAAGTAGCCGTATATGACTTGGGCGGCGGTACCTTTGATATTTCCATCATCGAAATCGCCAACCTCGACGGCGACAAACAATTCAAGTATTGGCAACCAATGGCGACACTTTCTTGGGCGGCGAAGACTTCGACCAACGCCTCATCGACTACATCATCGCCGAGTTCAAAAAAGAGCAAGGCATTGATTTGAAACAAGACGTGATGGCATTGCAACGCCTGAAAGAAGCTGCCGAAAAAGCCAAAATCGAATTGTCCAGCGGCCAGCAAACCGAAATCAACCTGCCGTACATCACCATGGACGCAACCGGCCCGAAACACTTGGCAATGAAAATTACCCGCGCCAAATTCGAAAGCCTGGTTGAAGACCTGATTGCCCGCTCTATCGAGCCTTGCCGCACCGCATTGAAAGATGCCGGCTTGAGCACCAGCGACATCGACGACGTGATTTTGGTCGGCGGTCAGTCCCGTATGCCGAAAGTACAAGAAGCCGTTAGAGACTTCTTCGGCAAAGAGCCGCGCAAAGACGTGAACCCTGACGAAGCCGTTGCCGTAGGCGCAGCGATTCAAGGCGAAGTATTGAGCGGCGGCCGCAGCGACGTATTGCTGCTGGACGTAACCCCTCTGTCTTTGGGTATCGAAACCATGGGCGGCGTGATGACCAAGCTGATTCAGAAGAACACCACCATCCCGACCAAAGCGTCGCAAGTGTTCTCTACCGCTGAAGATAACCAAAGCGCAGTAACCATCCATGTGCTGCAAGGCGAACGCGAACGCGCCTCCGCCAACAAATCTTTTGGGGCAGTTCAACTTGGGCGACATCGCACCCGCACCGCGCGGCATGCCGCAAATCGAAGTAACCTTCGACATTGACGCCAACGGCATCCTGCACGTTTCCGCCAAAGACAAAGGTACAGGCAAAGCCGCCAACATCACCATCCAAGGTTCTTCAGGCTTGAGCGAAGAAGAAATCGAACGCATGGTGAAAGATGCCGAAGCCAATGCTGAGGAAGATAAAAAACTGACTGAATTGGTCGCTTCCCGCAACCAAGCCGAAGCCCTGATTCACTCCGTGAAAAAATCTTTGGCCGACTACGGCGACAAACTCGACGCAGCCGAGAAAGAAAAAATCGAAGCCGCGCTGAAAGAAGCTGAAGAAGCCGTGAAAGGCGACGACAAAGCCGCCATCGATGCCAAAGCTGAAGCACTGGGCGCAGCCAGCCAAAAAACTGGGCGAAATGGTTTACGCACAAGCGCAAGCCGAAGCCCAAGCAGGCGAAAGCGCACAAGCCGAACCGTCTTCCGCCAAGAAAGACGACGACGTGGTAGATGCCGACTTTGAAGAAGTAAAAGACGACAAGAAATAATTAGGGTCGTCTGAAAAAGCGCGAATCGCAAGGTTCGCGCTGTTTTTGCTTGATGTGGTGTTTTCAGACGACCTCTTGGGATGCGGCATTTTCCATTTAAAAAGCAAAACGTATCCGACATCCTGAGACCTTTGCAAAAAGCTCCTTCCCCGACAACCGAAACCCCAACACAGGTTTTCGGCTGTTTCCGCCCCCAATCACTCCTGATTCTACCCAAATACCCCCTTAATCCTCCCTGGATACCCAATAATCAGGCATCCGGGTCGCCTTTTTAGGCAGCAACAGGCACACTTAGCCTGTTAGCCGCTTTCAACAGGTTCAAACACATCGCCTTCAGATGGCTTTTGCGCACTCACTTTAATCAGTCCGAAATAGGCTGCCCGGGCGTAGCGGAATTTACGGTGCAGCGTCCCGAAGCTCTGTTCGACCACATAACGGGTCTTCGACAAATATCGGTTGCGTTTGGTTTGCACTTCTGTCAGCGGACGGTTGCGGTGGGCTTTGCGCATAATGCCGTCCAGTAACCGATGTTCTTTTCAGATGTTGCCGGTTTTCCGCACTGTCGTAGCCTTTGTCGGCATAGACGGTCGTACCTTCGGCTATCCCTTCCAGCAAAGGCGACAGGTGGTTGCACTCATGGGTATTGGCGGGGGTGATGTGCAGTTTCTCGATATAGCCTTCCTCATCGGTACGGGTATGTTGTTTGTAACCGAGTTTGTATAAACCGTTTTTTCTTTGTCCGGCGGGCATCTTTGTCCTTACTCGGTGTGGTTTGGCCGCTGACTTGTCCTTCTTCATCGACTTCTATGGCCTGACGCTGTTTGCCGCCGGCGGTCTGAATAATGGTGGCGTCAATGACGGCGGCGGATGCTTTCTCTACTTTTAGGCCTTTTTCGGTCAGTTGGCAGTTAATCAGTTTTAGCAGTTCGGACAGGGTGTCGTCTTGCGCCAGCCAGTTGCGGTAGCGGCATAAGGTGCTGTAAGCGGCATAAGGTGCTGTAATCGGGGATGCTCAACTCGTCAAAGCGGCAAAAACAGGTTTGAAGTCGATGCGGGTGATGAGGCTGTGTTCGAGTTCGGGATCGGAGAGGCTGTGCCATTGTCCGAGCAGGACGGCTTTGAACATGGACAACAGGGAATAGGCGGGACGGCCTCGGTGGTCTCGGACGTAACGGGTTCTTTGACGATTCAGGTACTGTTCGATCGGCTGCCAATCAATCACCCTGATCCAACTTCAATAGCGGGAAGCGGTCGATGTGTTTGGCGATCATGGCTTGTGCGGTTTGCCGGAAGAAGGTGCTCATGAGAAATCCCCTAAATGTCTTGATGGGAATTTAGGGGATTTTGGGGAATTTTGCAAAGGTCTCATCCTGCCTTATAGTGGATTAAATTTAAATCAGGACAAGGCGACGAAGCCGCAGACAGTACAGATAGTACGGAACCGATTCACTTGGTGCTTCAGCACCTTAGAGAATCGTTCTCTTTGAGCTAAGGCGAGGCAACGACGTACTGGTTTAAAGTTAATCCACTATAAAAACTACAAAGGTCGTCTGAAACCCAATACCATGATTTCAGACGACCTTCAAACAAAAACAATCTTGTCTTATTCCGAATATGTAAACTTCGTGCGCTTGACGTTGCAAAAAATTTCATACGGAATCATACCGGCAGCTTCGGCGACTTCGTTGATGTTGACAACATCGCCCCACAATTCGACTTCTGCACCCAAACCTTCTTGGGAAGCGTCGAGTTCGACGGTAATCATGTCCATAGACACCCTGCCGATGATGCGGCTGCGTTTGCCTTCGACGGCAACGGGTGAATTGGTCGAGGCTTGGCGCGGATAACCGTCGGCGTAGCCGCAGGCAATCAGGCCGACACGGGTGGACTTGCTGGTGTAAAACGTTGCGCCGTAGCCGATGGGAGAATGAGGTTGCAGGACGCGTTCGCCGAATACGCGGGAAGTCAAGCGCATGACGGGTTTCAGGCGTTCGTCCACGCCGCCGAACGGAGAGATACCGTAAAGCGCCAGTCCGGCACGCCCCCAGTCGCGGCGCGCTTCGGGCACGTTCAGGATGGCAGCGGAGTTGGCGAGGCTTTCTTCGCCTTCCAAGCCTTCACACGCCAAATCAAAGGCTTCAAAGCTGCATTTCGGTCATGCCGTTGTCGGGTTCGTCGGCACAGGCGAAGTGGCTGAATTTGACGATGCCGTCGACGTGTTTAGCATTGTTTCAGGGCGGTGTAGGCGGAAGTGTAATTGTGCGGAAAGAAACCGGCGCGGTGCATACCGAATCCATTTTGAGCGAGACTTTGACGGGAGTCCGCCAGTTATGGGCGATTAAGGCTTCGAGCTGCCACTGGCTGCCGACGCCCGGCCACAAATTGTATTGATCAACGGTAGCGTATTCCGACGCTTCAAACACACCTTCGAGCAATACAATAGGATTGGTAATGCCGCTCTCGCGCAATTCGACGGCTTCGTCCACGGTGGCGACGGCAAATCCGTCGGCAAGGTCAGACAATGCGTGGGCGCACCGTACCGCGCCGTGTCCGTAAGCGTCTGCTTTTAGTGACGGCGAGCATCTTGCCGCCGTGAATCTGTTTCAGAGTTTGATAATTGTGGCGCAGATTGTCCAAGCGGATTCGGGCATTTAATGGACGCATGATTTGTTCTTTCTGTTAATGAAGGTCGTCTGAAAATGGATATTTACGTTTTCAGACGACCTTAAAATATGGCTAATGCTTATAATTATAGGCTTAAAGACGCATTTTTTAAATATCCGATGCGCCCGCCCAATTAATTATCTTATTAATGGACAAGCATCAATCCGACTAATCTAAGATAAAAATCTCCGAATATTGGACATTTGAACGAATCGTCCAGACGAAGTTCTTGGTGTGAAAAATACTTTTCGCAGGAAGCCTGCTTTTATAGTGGATTAACTTTAAACCAGTACGGCGTTGCCTCGCCTTGCCGTACTATCTGTACTGTCTGCGGCTTCGTCGCCTTGTCCTGATTTAAATTTAATCCACTATACTCAAAACCGGTTTTTCAATTCCCGCAGCGCCGCGAACACTTCCAAAACCGCTGTTCAATCGCTTCCCTGTTAATTTCTCAACCCGTTCGCAGACTTGGGGCAAATCGACCCGTAAAAACGGATTGATTTTGCGTTCATGCGCGAGAGTTACGGGCAGGGTCGGCGTATGTTCCGCCGCGCGCAAAGCCGCTTGAATATCGGGATTTCCCGGTTCGATAAATTCGGCAAAACGCAGATTGGCGGCGGTGTATTCATGCGCAGGATAAAACAGCGTTTCTTCGGGCAACTGATTGAACCTTTGGAAACTGTCGTACAACTCCTCTATCGTTCCCGTAAACACCCTGCCGCAACCGGCGGAGAATAAGGTATCGCCGCAGAAAACGTGCAGACCTTCGGCGTTTTCCAAAAGATAGCTGACGTGGCGGTCAGTATGGCCGGGCGTCGCCCACACGGTAACCAGCCCGTCGCCGAAGGGAAACTGCGTACCCGCCGTAACCGTATGCGTTGCCACATCGATATCCGCTTCGCCGTACACGGGCGATTCCATAAAGCCGTTTTTGAGGATTGGACTCCGCCGATGTGGTCGTGATGCAGATGGGTAACCCACGTTTGCGCCAGCATCAGGCGGTTGCGGACGAGGAATATCAAAACGGGCGTGGCATCGGACGGATCGACGCAGGCGGCGTGGTTGCCATCTTGAATCATCCAAATGTAGTTGTCGTTTAGGGCTTTGACGGGTGTAATTTTCATAGGATTTCTTTTTGTAGGTAGTGATTTGAGTGCGGCTAAACCATGGAGTCGTATGGTATAGTGGATTAACTTTAAACCAGTACGGCGTTGCCTTACCGTACTATCTGTACTGTCTGCGGCTTTGTCGCCTTGTCCTGATTTAAATTTAATCCACTATATTTACAAAACAGTTTAACAGAAATGGCTTGAACGTTATTGGTATGCTTGATCGGCACAGACCAAAAGGTCGTCTGAAAAGTGGTTTTCAGACGACCTTTGCTTATTTCGACAACTTTTAAATCAGTTCCAAGTCCGGGCCGGCGTTTTGGGCGCGGCGGCTGCGCAGTTGGATGTCCAAACGCAGGTCGTGGGCGGAGTCGGCGTTTTTAATAGCGTCTTGGAAGCTGATATCGCCGCGTTCATACAGCCTCGTAGAGCGCTTGGTCGAAGGTTTGCATGCCCATGGCGGTAGATTTTTCATCATTTCTTTAATGCCGTGGATTTCGCCTTTTTGAATCATCTCGGAAATAATCGGCGAATTGAGCAGGATTTCCACTGCGGCTACGCGGCCCTTTACCGCCTTCGCGGGGAATCAGGCGTTGCGAGATGAAGGCTTGCAGGGTTGAGCGACAAGTCGGTCAAAAGCTGGGTGCGGCGCTCTTCTGGGAAGAAGTTGATGATGCGGTCAAGCGCTTGGTTGGAGTTGTTGGCGTGCAGCGTGGCGAGACAGAGGTGGCCTGTTTCGGCGAACGCCAAGGCGTAGTCCATGGTTTCGCGGTCGCGAATCTCGCCGATAAGGATAACATCCGGCGCCTGACGCAGGGTGTTTTTCAGCGCGGCAAACCAGTTTTTCGGTATCCACGCCGACTTCGCGCTGGGTAATGATGCTTTTTGTGTTGATGGACGAACTCAATCGGGTCTTCGATGGTGATGATGTGGTCTTGGCAATTTTTCGTTGCGGTGGTCAACCATCGCGGCGAGCGAGGTGGATTTGCCCGAGCCGGTACCGCCGACGAAAATCACGAGGCCACGTTTTTTCATCACCACGTCTTTCAAGACGGGCGGCAGATTGAGGCTGTCGAAATTCGGGATTTTGCTGGTAATGGAGCGGAACACCAACGCCGTCGCGCCGCGCTGCACCATCGCATTGACACGGAAGCGGCTGGTATCGGGCAGGCTGATGGCGAAGTTGCATTCGTTGGTGGAGGAAAACTCTTCGATTTGTTTGGTGGACATAATCGAAAAAGCGATTTCCATACATTTTTCGGAGGTCAGTGGCTCGTCGGTAATCGGTGTAATTTTGCCGTCCACTTTTCATAGCTGGCGGGAAATTGGTCGTGATAAAGAGGTCGGAGCCTTTGTATTTGTTCATATGGCGCAGCCAAGTGAACAATTCGTCTTTTGCGCTGGGGGGATTGGTCATCATGATATTGGGTAATTTCGGTGGTTATTTTATTAAAATGGATTATATCAAATAAATCATGATACATAAAAATGGCAAGATTACCGTATCGAATAATAAGACAGGCGGGCAATATGGCGGATTCAATACGGGTATGGAATGCCGCCGCTGCTGTTATAATACCGCCCACAATTTCATGGAAAGGTAAAAATGTCTGTACAAAACAGTGGCGGTCATCGGTGCGATGGAGCAGGAAATCGAGCTTTTGCGCGAAGCAATGGATAATGTCAAAAATCGTGTCTTTCGGTAAGTTTACCGCCTACGAAGGCGAGATGTCGGGCAAACGCATGGTGTTGGTATTGAGCGGCATCGGCAAGGTCAACGCTGCGGTTTCAACGGCTTGGGTTATCCATCAATTCGCGCCTGACTGCGTCATCAATACCGGCAGCGCAGGCGGCTTGGGCAAGGGGTTGAAAGTCGGCGACGTAGTGGTTGGCACGGAAATCGCGCACCACGACGTCGATGTAACGGCGTTCGGCTATGTTTGGGGACAAGTGCCGCAACTGCCCGCCGTATTCGTTTCAGACGACCTCTTGGTCGGCAAGGCAAAACAGGCGGCGAAAGTATTTGAAGGCGCGGCGGTAGAACAAGGTTTGATTGTCAGCGGCGACCGCTTTGTCCACAGCAGCGAAGGCGTGGCGGAAATCCGCAGCCACTTCCCCGAAGTCAAAGCGGTGGAAATGGAAGCAGCGGCAATTGCGCAAAGCCTGCCACCAGTTGAACACGCCTTTCGTCGTGATCCGCGCGATGTCTGACTCGGCGGATGAAAAAGCGGACATCAGCTTTGAAGAGTTTTTGAAAAATAGCGGCAGCAAGCTCGGCGAAAATGGTGGAAAAAGATTGTCGCGTCGCTGTAAAACACGCATAAAATCATGCGGAAACAGTAAATTTCCGCTAGAATGTCAGGCTATTTCACTTTACCTGAAGGTCGTCTGAACGGTCTATTTGATTTTCAGACGACCTTTTCAGAATCACTGCTTATCTTTCAAAATAACAATATGAAAAATATCCGAAATTTCTCCATCATTGCCCACATCGACCACGGCAAATCGACGCTTGCCGACCGCTTCATCCAATACTGCGGCGGCTTGGATTTGCGCGAAATGAGTACGCAGGTACTCGATTCCATGGACATCGAAAAAAAGAGCGCGGCATCACCATCAAAGCGCAAACCGCCGCACTCAACTACAAAGCACGCGACGGGCAGGTGTATCAGCTCAACCTGATTGACACGCCGGGACACGTCGACTTTTCTTACGAAGTTTCCCGTTCGCTGTCCGCCTGCGAAGGCGCGCTTTTGGTCGTTGACGCATCGCAAGGCGTGGAAGCGCAAACCGTGGCGAACTGCTACACCGCGATTGATTTGGGCGTGGAAGTCGTGCCTGTTTTGAACAAAATCGACCTGCCCGCCGCCGACCCCGAACGCGTGGAACAGGAAATCGAAGACATCATCGGCATCGATGCCGTCGGCGCAGTTCAATGTTCAGCCAAAAGCGGCATCGGCGTGGAAGACGTTTTGGAAGAAATCGTTGCCAAAATCCCCGCGCCGACCGGCGACGAAAACGCGCCGCTGCAAGCCGTTATCGTCGATTCGTGGTTTGACAACTACGTCGGCGTGGTCATGCTGATTCGTGTGAAAAACGGCATCATCAAGCTGAAAGACAAAGTGCGCTTTATGAGCACCAAGGCGGAAACGCAGGTTGAGCAGCTGGGCGTATTCACACTGAAATCGGTTCAAAAACAAGAACTCAAAGCCGGCGAAGTGGGCTTTTTGATTACCGGTGTGAAAGAATTGGGACAGGCGAAAGTCGGCGATACGGTTACTTTGGTTGCCAACCCCGCTTCTGAGCCGCTGCCCGGCTTCCAAGAAGTGCAAAGTCAAGTATTCGCGGGTCTCTACCCTGTGGAAAGCCACGACTACGAAGCCTTGCGTGACGCTTTGGAAAAATTGCAGCTGAACGATGCTTCGTTGAAATTTGAGCCTGAAGTTTCTCAGGCGTTGGGATTTGGCTTCCGCTGCGGCTTCTTGGGCTTGCTGCACTTGGAAATCGTACAGGAACGCTTGGAGCGCGAGTTCGACATGGATTTGATTACCACCGCGCCGACGGTGGTTTACGAAGTCGTGTTAAAGAGCGGCGAGAAAATCGAAGTCGAAAACCCGTCCAAACTGCCCGACATCGGCAGCATCGAAACCATTCTCGAGCCGATTATCACCGCGACCATCCTCGTACCGCAGGAATACGTCGGCAACGTCATGACTTTGTGTAACCAAAAGCGCGGCGTGCAGGTCAATATGCAGTATATGGGCCGTCAAGTCATGCTGACTTACGATTTGCCGATGAACGAAGTCGTGATGGACTTTTTCGACAAACTCAAATCCACTTCGCGCGGCTATGCTTCGTTGGACTACCATTTCAAAGAGTTCCAACCGTCTGATTTGATTAAGCTCGACATCATGGTCAACGGCGAAAAAGTCGATGCCCTGAGCCTGATTGTGCACCGTCAAAGCGCCGTTCACCGAGGCCGCGAGCTGGCAGCGAAAATGCGCGAACTGATTCCGCGCCAAATGTTCGACATCGCCGTCCAAGCCGCCATCGGCAGCCAGATTATCGCCCGCGAAAACGTCAAAGCCCTGCGTAAAAACGTCTTGGCGAAATGTTACGGCGGCGATATTACCCGTAGGAAAAAACTTCTCGAAAAACAAAAAGCAGGTAAGCGCCGCATGAAACAAGTGGGCAACGTGGAAATTCCGCAAAGCGCATTCTTGGCAATTCTGCAAGTGAGCGACAAATAATGAGCACAAATTTAATCTACGGCGCGATTGCCGCCATCGTTATCGGCATTTTCCTCTATTTCATAAGCAGCAAAGAACGTCAGGAAAACGGAGAATGGAGCTCCGGCCTGCAATGGGCGTATCTTTTGTGCATGATCGGCGTCTTCGGCATCCTGTCTTTTTACATGAGCTTTACCGCCGTATTGCTGATATTTGTCGTATTCACCGGCATCGTTTGGGTCATTCACAAAAGGTCGTCTGAAAAAGACCCGTCACACCAGGACAAAGCCCACTTTACCGACTACACGAGCGGCTTTTTCCGATCATCCTCGTCGTCTTCATCCTGCGCACCTTTATCGCCGAGCCATTTCAAATCCCGTCCAGCTCCATGCGCCCGGGCTTGGTTAAAAAGGCGACTTCATCCTTGTGAACAAATTCGCCTACGGCATCAGAACCCCGATTATCAACAACGTCCTGATTCCGACCGGACAAATCGAGCGCGGCGACGTCGTCGTGTTCAACTACCCCGTCCAGCCTGAAAATGAACTACATCAAGCGCATCGTCGGGCTGCCGGGCGATACCGTCGAATACCGCGACAAAGTCCTGACCGTTAACGGACAAGTTGCCCCCGACCAACCGAACGGCACCTACTCACCCTGATGATACCGAGCCGTCCGCAATCCACAACCCCGAACTTTTTCAGACGACCCTCAACGGCAAAACCTTCAACATCCTGAAAGAGCCCGGACAACCCTCCGTTTTTCATCCCCTCGCTCGACAACTACCGCATGAAAATCATGCCTGAAAACGGTTATTCCGTCGAACAAAGCGGTTTGGAACACTGCCAATACGCCGAAGACGGCAGCGGCTTTAGCTGCAAAGTGCCAGAAGGCCGCTACTTCGCCATGGGCGACAATCGCGACAACAGCGCCGACTCCCGCTACTGGGGCTTTGTGGACGACAAACTTATCGTCGGAAAAAGCCTTCTTCGTGTGGATGAACTTCGGCGATTACAGCCGCATCGGCAGCAGCATCCAATAAGTTGCCCGTTTCATTCCGATAAAACACAAGGTCGTCTGAAAACTGATTTTCAGACGACCTTTTTATGGCAATTTAAAAATTTGTGTCTTAGATGAATATTAAATTTAATATTAAAAAGGCTTGAAATATTATTAACTCAAGAGATGGTTAGGAATATGATAATCATAAAATTACCCAGAAAGAGTAAATTTTCAAAAAATTAACAAATATTAATTAAGTAAAGCTGTTTGTATTTGTTTATAATATTACGATGAGTGTAAGTGTTGTTTATATTTGGTTTTTCAATTAGCAAATAATCTAGTTGTTTTTAAGTAAAAGTTACTTTTCAGTTAATGAGGATTATATTTATGTTTACTCAGAAGAAATCACCTATTACTCATTTTGTATTAATAGGTATTTGTGCAGCAGTTTTAGCTGCATGTGCTAGCTCGAATGGAGAACCGGGTTCACCGACAAGTCCATCTGTGGCACCCTAATGATATTAGTAATAATACCAACAAAGGTAATTCCAATAAGGAAAATACAAATAAACCCAATACCGGTAAGGACAACGCCGGTAAGGACAACTCAACCAAACCCACTACCAGTAAAGATAACTCCAGTAAAGACAATGCAACCAAGCCTACTAACGGTAAAGATAACGCGGGCAAGGACAATGCAACCAAGCCCAGTACCGGTAAAGATAACGCCGGCAAGGATAATGTAAACAAGCCCACTACCGGTAAAGATAACGCCGGTCAGGACAATGCAAACAAACCTAATACCGGTAAAGATAACGCGAGCAAGGACAATGCAAACAAGCCCAATACCGGTAAAGATAACACCGGCAAGGACAATGCAAACAAGCCTACTACCGGTAAAGATAACACCGATAAGGATAATGCAACCAAACCCAATACCGGTAAGGATAATGCCGGTAAGAACAATGCAAACAAACCTAATACCAGTAAAGATAATTTAGCTCAAGTTAATGAGCAAATTTCTAAAAATATTCAGAATAAATTAGTAACTCTTAGATTGAGTGATATAGTAAAAACAGAAGAATTTAGTCAAGCTGAAGTAGATACAGGTTTTATTGCAAATAACTTTACTGCAAACCCATTGTTGGAGAAAGCTTCGAGAATACTTCTGTTTATAATAGTGCACATATTATCGAAACTTCTGGGGGATTGGCAAATATAAACTTTTACGTCCCCAAACGGTTATATTGGGAGGTGTGGCAACACGTTATAAAGTAAATAAAATCGATGGATATATTAAGAGAGAGTATGGTTATGAGAATTTGATACACCATTAAATTCAAAAAATTTAATTGGTGTAGATAAGCGTAATGCAAATGGTATTTTTAATTAAACAGGGTAGTAGCGTTAATATCTTAGACCAAGCAGCCAGCAAATTCGAGGTTGGATAGTGTAGGGGGTAGCCGTTATACACAATGGTTTAATAATTTTGAAACTAATGCAGATAATAAAACTTCTTTAGATAAAGGGCGCCGTGTATTAGCTGACGTAGAATATAAGTTAGATGATAAGGGTAATCCGATATGGAACATATCTACAAAACCTAGTAAGGGTTATCAATATGCACATTCTTTGAATAATTATTTTGATAATAATCCGGATGACGAATTATATGTTAATCAAAATGGTGAGTATGCATATCGCTTTACTTTGAATAAAACTACTACATTTAAAGTTAGCTCGGAAGCAGCAAAAGTAAATCCAGAGCGCGCAGATGCGCTTAAAGCTTTGGGTTGGGTTGCGGATAAACAATATACTTACCCTGCTGGTAGCTATTTTCTTGTAACACAAAAAGATGGTAGGTTGAAGATTGTAGCTGATAAAGGGCAAATGACCGAAGTGTCATTATATTCAATTCATACCGGTATTGATGATAATAAGGCATTAGGCGCATTTCAAAATAAACGTGTAATTGCAGAAATGTTTAGTGCATTGCACTATGGAAAGGTAAATGAAGTTCGTGCGATTTATACTTATGATGTTGGACAAGCCAATGGTTTTAACCAACAATATCTCTCATTAACTGCATGGCGTTATAAAAATGGCGATGGTACTTATGGGGTCAATACTCCGTTTAACATCGGCATTTTTAACCGAGTTGTTACTGAGAATGGTATGGTTGCCAATGTCTATGATATGAAGACTAAAAAAGGATTATCTGCTAAATATACAGGTGTTGCTTATTCTAGCAGAGACGGTAAACAAGACGGCGTGATGAATATGACTGCGCAGTTCCATGAGACAAACATGGCTTACAATACTGTTTTAAGTAATAATGTTACCTTTAATGGAGTGATTACCAATCGTCGCTTAGATGACAAACGTAATGTATATTTCGCTAGTGGTAATGTAAAAACAGAAAGTGGAATGCCTTCTACAACTGCAGGTCAAAAAGTCCGTCTGGTGGGTGGCTCCCCACTTTCTGAAGACATCACTGTTTGGATGAAAGGACAAAATCCAGGTGAAAATAAAGTGATTTATGGTAAAGGTCACATACGTTTTTGCTGGCCCAAATGCTGAAGAAGTGGGTGGTGTGTTAAAAATTACGACCAGCCATGGTGAAAATAATATTGGTTTTATTGGCAAGCGTTAATACGCTGATTAAACAATAAGCAGCAGGAGCTTGGCATCTGCTGCTTATTATTTTCCAAGCAAACCCCTCTGCAAATAAACAAAAGCGCAATTGGAGGGGCAACTTAAAAATATCCTGAATTCTCTGAAAAATATACTCATGAAATCTAATCAATTCATTTTTTTATTGCGGGCATATTATTTCCCATAATGGTTACTGCCGAAACCATTACTAACCCTGAAACTGAAGCCGATCGCCAGATGGAAAGAATCCAAGAAATGGCCATTCCTAAACCACCGGAGGTAGGTACCTCCCTTTTGAAAGGTGTCAAGGCTTCTTTTGAATGAGCATACTCAGACATTGACATTAGATGATCTAGCCAAACAACCAGAGCTGGCCGAACCTTTTGTTAAATCAAGCATTGCAAGCGCGAAACTATATTGCTGCAGAGCAGCTCTTGCCTATATATCGTAAATGGGATAGGCATGACCCTATTTTATTGGATTATGCGCAAGGCGCAATTTGGCGTTCGCAAGGAAAGCATAAAAAAAGCCATTACACTTTACCGTAATATTCTTGTTCGACATCCTAATCTTGTCACCGTTCGTCTAGACTTGGCTGCTATGCTTTTATGAGGATAAACAAACCCGTAATTCACAACATGAATTTAATGCTGCCAAAAAGCAAGGTTTACCAGAAGATGTCCTTCCTACTATTGCCCTTTATGAAAACGCTATGGGGCAAAAATAAATGGCAATTTTCAGGCAGTCTGAGTTACACCCAAGACAACAATATCAACAACGTTTCAGCTGAGCGTGAAAATCCATCTTCCTCAATTTGATAACTTGGCTTTTGAAAAATTCTGACTATCTGCCACAAAAGGGCATGGTTTTTACCTACGCCCTATCCGTTGATCGCGATATCAATCTCAAAAGGCATCCATTATTTCGCTCTTTCAGGCGATGTCGACGGTGTCAGCTATTGGGATAATCATGATTATGATGATCAAACGGCAAAAGTCAGTCTAGGTTATAAAAATAAAAGTTTTAAAACAGATAGTTTTTGTTATGCCATTTTTAGAAAAAGCGTCGCTACGGAAATCATCCTTATTACACGCGTAAAGGGGTAGATTTAGGTGTTTCACGTTGGATAAAAACCAAATTTACGTCTATCTCTGCCAACGGAACCTTTGCACAAAAAGATTATACCTATACCAAACAACAAGGGAAAGATTATCAGATTGGATTTGGGACGACCTACCTGATGAATGATAAAACCTATTTCTTAGGAGGTTTTGAATTATGCGCGTGACAAAGTTGAAAAATTTCGCAGGCAGCAGCTCCAAACGGATAGGAGGTTACTTAGGTTGGGAGGGCAAAATTTGGGGTGAAAATTTCAGCCAGCCGCCTTATCATCAATCACTACAATGAACGCTTTGATGGAAAACATTACGTCTTTACCGACCGTCATCGTACCAGATAATGTCGTGGTTACTAATTTAAGCCTCTGGCACAATAAACTTAGTTTTTCTAGGAATTACGCCGAGATTAAATTGGCGATATACAAAACAATAACAGCAATATTAACGAACTCATAGTTATACTAAAAATCGCGTATTTATAGATTTTGAGAAAACGTTTTGAAAAATTTGATATACACGCACTTTAACTAAATCTATCGAACTTAGTTAAAGGGTCGTCTGAAAAGCTACATCGGTGCATACAGCAATTAAAAAGCTGAGTCCTGTCACGTACAGAACCCAGCTTTTTATTTAATCCACCAAAGCAGGCTTTTATGAGTGTCCAATATTTTTGAAGCCTAGTGTTTTTCAGACGACCTCTTTCCTCAGCCGATCAACTGCTTCAACACTTCCGCTTTGGCTTTATCGTAATCCTCTTGGGAAATCAAACCACCGTCCAACAGGGTTTGAGTTTCGTCAATTTTGCCTGCGGGTCTTCGGAGGTCGTCTGAACGCTTTTGGGCGGGTTGTGCTGCCAGTTGTGCCGCGGGCTGCATCATGCCCGCCATCGCGCCAGCCATTGCCTGACCGACGCCTGCGCCCGCCCAAGCCTGCGCCGATTCAGCAAGTCCGCCTTCATTTTGCGCGGCAAGCGGGATGGATTCGGCGGTTTGGTATTGGGTGTGGCGTCCCCAAATCGCCGATGACGCCCATGGAAATTTTTCTTATCCAAGGCTTCTTGGATGGCGGCAGGCAGAGTGATGCTTTCGACGGTGAAGTTTTTCCAGTGTCAAGCCGAGTTTGGCAAATTCCGCGCCGAGTAATTCGCCGATTTTTGCGACAGCAAAACTTGGTTTGCCGCCATATCCAAAAAAACGGAATGCCGGAGCTGCCGAACGCCGCCGCGAGTTGGGTGACGGCGATATTGCGCAACTGGTTTTCCAACTCGACACCGCTGTATTCTGCCGCTACGCCGCTGACTTCTTTGAAGAATTTTTGCCGGATCGCTGATGCGGTAGGCGTACATGCCAAACGAGCGCAACTGCACCGCGCCGAACTCGGCATCGCGTACGGTAACGGGTTGCGACGTACCCCATTTCCGCGCAAGCTGTTGTTTGGTATTGAAAAAGTAAACGTCAGATTTAAACGGGGATTCAAAGAGCTTGTCCCAGTTTTTCAGGTTGGTCAACAGCGGCAGGGGTTTGGGTATTGAGCGTGTAACGCCCCGGTCCGAACACGTCGGCGGTTACGCCTTCGTCGACAAACATCGCCATCTGCGCCTCGCGCACGGTCAGGCTCGCGCCGTTTTGGATTTCCTCGTCGGCAATCGGGAAACGCCACATCAGCAGGCTGTCGTCAGGATTCGGCCATTGGATGACGTCGATAAACTGTTTCTTGATAAAGTTGAACATTGCGGTTCCTTATTTTGAAGAATGGGTAACTTGTCGGTTGTAGACATGACATAAGGGCAGAAAACGTATGTTTTCTTCAACCGATTATAAAATCAGGTTAAACACCGGCATTCCTAAGAATATCGGCATAGCGTCGGACTGCTTGCCGCCTGTACTTTGTGTACACGGTCAGGTTTGCGCTATTTCGGGGATTTTCGCCGCTAATCGAAAAATGCCCATCGGGAAAAATCGTCGGATGAAAAAATCTGAGCGGTTGATATATCCGCCAAGCGGTAATTGTTGGGTTTTTGTTGGGTCATTCATAGAATGGTTAGTGCAATTTCTCTAACTTATCATATTGATTCTAACAAAGAAAAGGAATATACATGCAAAAACCACCCGTTTCTGCTTCGCCGTTTTGGCATTGTCAGCCGCCGTCTGCACACAGGCTGCCCGTCCTGTCGAGTTTACCGTGGGTACGGAATATTACAAAGAGAATTATCGGGAATATAAAGACGGCGAGCGCCTTATGCGTCAAAGGAAACCTGTGGTCTCTGACAGGCGGCGTCAAATATCGCTTTAACGACCGCCATGCGGCAAAAATTAGAAGGACGCTACTCCCGAGGCAAGTCGGATTACACAGGAAGGTATCAGGACGGAAGAGGCAATGTAACGGAATACGGCACTGCCACGTTCAACGGCTCTCCGCGCCGCGTCTATGATGTCCGTGCCTTATATGAATATACGCACCCGATTAACGACCGTGTCAGCCTGACAGCCGGAGCAGGCGTGGGACACCGCGTTTTGAAAGATTTGGGTTCCCGCGTCGTAGCAAACAATTACGACCGCAAAAACCGGACCACTTATGCGCAAATCAATGCCGGTGTAAACATTACGCTTCCTGCCGGTTTCGAAGTTTCACCCAATATCGCCTACAACCATTCCTGAGGGCCGTCAGCATTCTGTATCGCGCCCATCAGGACATTGAAATGAAACAGTCGAGCGGACACGGCATCGAAGTCGAAGTGCCCGTATCTAAAAAATTCGCCAACGAATCTAAAAATAAGCGTCGTTCCGTTTTTATCGCGGCTGGAAAGTCAAAAAATCAGATACGGCCCTCGTCTATCTGCCAGACGGTATAGCTATGGTTCAACCGAACCTAAAAACTATACCCATGAAGCTGGTGCTAAAAAGTACGATATACATTCTGATGACTGACGGTGTGTTTACGTTTTCAGACGACCTTGCAGACAGGCAGGTCGTCTGAAATTTTTAAATATAGTGGATTAACTTTTAAACCAGTACGGCGTTGCTTCGCCTTAGCTCAAAGAGAACGATTCTCTATGGTGCTGAAGCACCAAGTGAATCGGTTCCGTACTATCTGTACTGTCTGCGACTTCGTCGCCTTGTCCTGATTTAAAGTTAATCCACTATATTTATGGAAACACACAACTTTCTGAAACCAAGAAAACAGAAACATCAGGTCAGACAAGCAGCATTCAAAATACCGATAGACACGGACACCGCGCCAAACAGCGCGCCGACGGCGACGTTGTTGCCGATAAGTTCTTCCGTTGCGCCTTTAATCATCATCGTGGCGGCAAAATACACCAAAATCTGAATCACCGCCGCCGCAAGAGCCCACAGGATAAAAATCAACGAAACTGACGCTGTGGGCAATGCTGGATGCGAGCGTCAAACAAAATCCGACCAGCGCGCCGCCGAACGACAAGGCGCAGGCAAGATTGCTGTTTTTAATCAGCCGCAATTCTTCCGCAGGCGTAATCCGCAGATACACCGCGCCGAAAACGGCGAGTCATCGCCACCCCCGCAAAGCATATATTGCAGGTAAAGCAGGTATTGGGGCAGGGAAATACTCACGATAGGGCTTCCTCGGTATTTTGATATAATGGATTATGCCACAACTCTAAGCCATCTGAAATTAAAGGGGACGCGCTGCGAACCAACCCTTCCTACAAAACGGTTTTTGACTCGGAAAACCCTGCACTCAAGTTCCAAATCAGCATTTCCGATTCCCAATATGCCGTTTTACCAATCAAGCCTCTCCATTGTCGAATCATCCGTTTTCAGATTTCAGACGACCCCTATACAATGCCCACACCATGACTGCCAACCGCACCCTCTCATCATCTCCGTCTTCATCGTCGCCAGTTGCGGCCTCGCCTACGAACTCATCATCGCCGCGTTGGCGAGCTATCTTTGGGCGACAGCATTTTGCAGATTCCTCCGTCATCGGACTTTATCTTTTCTCGATGGGCAGGGCGCGCACCTGACCCGCTACATTAAAGGACGAAGACGTGTTGCACCGCTTTATCGAAATCGAACTTCTGGTCGGCATCATCAGCGGCATTTCCGCGCTGGCATTGTTCGTCGCCTTCGGGCTTTCCCCGCCCGTTCCGCACCCCTGCTCTACGCCTTCGTGCTGATTGTCCGGCGCGGTCGTCGGCATAAATCCCGTTGGTGATGCGCGTGTTAAACCGCAAAGGCGCAGAGTTTAAAGAACTCGTTTCCAAAGTCCCTGACCTTCGACTATTTGGGCGCACTCGCCGTTTCCCTGCTCTTTCGCTTCTCCTCGCCCCAAACTCGGCATGGCGCGTTCCGCCCTCTTGTTCGGCATCCTCAACGCCGCCGTCGCCTACCTGACCGCACGCGTATTCAAAGCCGAACTGCCCCGCTACCGCGCCATCCGCCTGCGCGCGCTGCGTTATCTTGTCCGTCCTCGCCGTCACCTTCGCCTACGCCGACCGCATCTCGCTTCAAAGCCGAGACAAAGCTATTTTGGCGACCCGTCGTCTATCAAAAGCCACTCGCCCTACCAGCGGCTCGTCGTGACCCGCTGGAAAGACGACACCCGCCTCTACATCAACGGCAACCTGCAATTCTCCTCGCGCGACGAAGCCCGTTACCACGAAGCCCTCGTCCTGCCTGCCATGCAGATGGTTCAAAAACGCCGCCCGCATCCTCATCCTCGGCGGCGGCGACGAGCTGGCAGCGCGCGAAGTCTTAAAAATACCCGCAGGTCAAACACGTTACCTTGGTCGATTTAGACCCCGACATGACCGCCACTTTTAAAACCTCCGCCACCTTAAGCGCGCTCAACCAAGGCTCGCTGTCCCATCCCAAAATGCACGTCGTCAACGACGATGCCGCCAAATGGCTGGAGGGGTCGTCTGAAAAATTCGACGTCATCATCATCGACCTGCCCGACCCGTCCAATTTCTCACTGGGCAAACTCTACTCCGTCCCCATGCCACCGCCTCGTCGCCCCGCCATCTTCAGCCGCAGGGCAAAATCGTCGTCCAATCCACTTCGCCCTACTTCGCCCCTCAACGCCTACTGGTCGGTCGTCGCCACCCTCGAAGCCGCCGGCCTTTCCACCGCACCTTATCACGTCTACGTCCCTCCTTCGGCGAATGGGGATTTGTGTTGGCAGGCTTCGATAAGCAATTCCCCGTCCCGCAGAAATTCGACGTTCCTACGCGTTATCTGAACGCCCAAACCGCCGCCGAAATGTTCCGCTTCCCGCCCGACATGGCAAGACGTAAGGTCGAGCCGAACTATCTGAACAACCAAATCCTCGTCAGCTGTTTCGAAAGCGACTGGCGCAACGTAACTCGTTGAGCCGCTTCCCCTAACAAAGGTCGTCTGAAAACCATTTTTCAGACGACCTTTTCATCACTATTGCTTCACAGGCTTCAAAGTCGGCAAAACCGTATCCCAAATCGCAAGGACTTCGGCTTTCGCTGCGCTTCGTCCCGTCTTTTTCTCAGCACCAAAACTGCATCATAATGCGCGGGTCGCCGCCGTCGCGTTCCCAAAAGAACATATATTTGTTGCCGCCCCATTTCACCAATTTTTTTCTCGCCCGACATACCGTTGATGGTGCGTTTGCCTTGGCGGATGGTGCGGGTTAAGGCTTTAATCAATAAACCTTTTTCTGGGTCGACTTTGCGTTGCAGCAACGTCGCTTCGCCCGCTTTCAACACATCGCCGTGCATGATTTCCAGACTCATATCATGTTGTTTGGCAAATTCGACGGTGCTATGAACTTCAAACGGTTTTTGCCGTCATCGGCGATAAAACCGCCTATCAGAGCATATACCGTGTTTATTTGGCACTTCAAATTCCTGCCTGGTTTTCAATCCATTGAGGATTTCTTGGCGGAATTTTTCTCCATGCCGTTTATCAGCTCTTTTTCTTGGGCTTTCCAGTTGGCAGGGGCTTTCTGATTGTCGGCAGGGATATAGAAAAAACTGCGTACGATATAGGCGTCATCATTATCCAGTTTGAAATATAAGTCGGCTTCGTAGGGCATACCGTCTTTCCTGATAATGTTTTCCCCAATGAAATCCCCGCGCGTTACCTGCATCATTGCCCGATCCGGAATCAGGGTGCGGGTATCGACGACAATATCCGTTCCATCTCTACCATTTTGCTTAGTCTCATTGATGGTCCTAACGTTTCTCTTCCAGTCGTTAAACATGACCATCACGCTCCAGCCGTTGTAATCAAGGTGCGTACTCGCCATGACGGCGTTTGGACGGCAGGCGCAATTGATAGCGGCCGCGCTGCAATAGGGCTGTTCGGTCCAGTAAGCGGTATCGATGGCGGATTTGGTGACGGTCGGTGAAGTTTCTGCCGATGGGGAAACAGTGGGCGTGCAGGCTGTGGCGGCGAGAATAAGCGACAGCGTAGTCAGACGGATGGACATAAATAAGCTCCGTGATTGAATAGGGGTCGTCTGAAAGTATAGTTTATTCAGACGACCTTTGTCATAAAACGGGCTTGGCGGTATTTATCCAACATAAGCGGAGAAATAAGAGGAAATGAATCCGACTTTCGCTGAACCGCGTGTTTGGTTTGATCCAATACCGAGAACATGGCAGAACCAACAAAAATCCTGATTGATCAAAATGTTGGATTCTAATATGAGTTTTCGACAGGCAAAAAAATAACCGCTGATAAGCGGTTTATTGTGGTGCCCAGGGTCGGACTCGAACCGACACACCTTGCGGCGGGGATTTTTGAGTCCCCTGCGTCTACCAATTTCGCCACCTGGGCTGGTGAAGAAGTCGCTATTATAGCGGCGTATTCGGGCTTGTAAAGCAAAAATCTTTGCCTTGTTTGCAGACATATTGCTTATATTTTTGATTTTTAAAAACATTAAATTCATTTTATTTTGTTCCCGACGCGCCCTACTCTTTCCACTTATATCAAACATCATTCATTTTCAGCCGAAAAACGGCATAAACCGCTATATTAAATGTTGCAAACGCGCTAAGATGGCGGCGTTCGTTTCATTTTTTATTTTCAGACGACGTTCACACACCATATCCGCATTGGAGAATTTTTTATGATGCCTACTGCAATCCGTACCGCCATTTTTGGGCGCATTCGCCCTTACCGCACTTGCTGCCTGCAAACCTGAAGCCAAAAGCACCGGAACAAAATCCCGCGACTGCTTCAGCCGCTTCTTCAACAGCGTCCGCCCCAGCCGCAACGCCTGCTTCTTCTCCTGAAACGACCTCGCTTAATGCTGCCGCTCCTAAACCGCAAGGTCCGGGAACAGATATGCGTAAAGAGGACATCGGCGGCGATTTCACGCTGACCGACGGCGACGGCAAGCCGTTCAGCGTAAGCGACCTGAAAGGCAAAGTCGTGATCCTGTCCTTCGGCTATACGCACTGCCCCGACGTTTGCCCGACCGAATTGCTGACTTACAGCGACACATTGAAACAATTGGGCGATCAGGGCGAAAGATGTGAAAGTAGTGTTCGTCAGCATCGACCCCGAGCGCGACACGCCTGAAGTCATCAGCAAATACGTCAAGCAGTTCAATCCTGAATTTATCGGTCTGACTGCGACAGGCGACCAAAGCCTGCCGGTCATCAAACAGCAATACCGCGTGGTTTCCTCCAAAGTGGTTCAGAAGGAAGACAGCGAGAACTATCTGGTTGACCACTCTTCCGGCGCGTATCTGATTGATAAAAAAACGGCGAAGTGGCGATTTTCTCGCCTTACGGCAGCGAGCCGGCGACCATTGCCGCCGACATCAAAAACTGCTTTGATCCACATGGGGTCGTCTGAATGCCGGTTGCGGTTTTTCAGACGACCTTTTCATCTGAAACATATAGTGGAGAAAGTCAGACTGCCTGTTTGGTACGGGTTCAAAGTCTGACGGCACACAACAACAATGACTGAAAACACGCTGACCATCGCCCTGTCCAAAGGGCGCATCTTTGAAGAAACGCTGCCGCTTTTGGCGGCGGCGGGCATCGTTCCTGCCGAAGCGCCCGAAAAATCGCGCAAGCTGATTATCGGCACCAACCATGAAAACATCCGCCTCGTCATCGTCCGCGCCACCGACGTACCGACTTACGTCCAATACGGCGCGGCAGACTTCGGCATCGCGGGCAAAGACGTTTTTAATCGAACACGGCGGCAGTGGGCTTTACCAGCCGCTGGATTTGCACATCGCCGAATGCCGCATGATGGTCGCCGTCCGCAAGGGTTTCGACTACGCCGCCGCCTCGCAGCCCGGCAGCCGCCTGCGCATCGCGACGAAATACCCCAACATCGCCGCCGAGCATTTCGCCGGCAAAGGCGTACACGTTGACATCATCAAACTCTACGGCTCGATGGAGCTTGCGCCGCTGGTCGGCCTGAGCGATGCCATCGTCGATTTGGTCTCCACCGGCAATACACTTAAGGCGAACGGCGGAAGCGGTCGAACACGTTGTCGATATTTCCAGCCGTCTGAGTGGTCAACAAAGCCGCATTGAAAACGAAACACGCGCTGCTGGAGCCGATTATTCAGGCGTTCGGCAGCGCAGCGAAGCGCGGGTGAGCGTTCATTTGAATGAAGATGCGTTTTCAGACGACCTCAGCCGTTTCCGCCGACAGGTCGTCTGAAAATATCACCGGCAGTAAACTGTATAGGAGGATTTAAAATGGCTGCAAAAATATTTTCAGATTCAACCCTTTCCGTATTAAATAACGGCGAGCGTCGGTTTTACGTCTATTGCCTGACCGACCTGAAAAAAGACAAAATCCTCTACATCGGCAAAGGCTGCGGTAATCGTATCTTCGAGCATGAATGGGTTGCTAGTCGTTCACAAGACCCAGTCTCCGGCGAGATTGTCGATCGGAAACTCAAAGCCATTTCCAAATGCAAGAAACTCGGTCGCTATATCATCAGCTATCATCTGACTGAAGCCGAAGCGCTAGCCGCCGAATCTGCCTTAATTCATTTTGTTAAATCTGTCTTGGGTAAAAAACTCAAAAATAAAATTGCTGGACATGGTCCGGGTGGTATTAGCGTAGAAAAACTGGATCGCCGCTTCGGATTCTCTTCTCTCCCGCTTAACGAGATTAACCCTGACGGGCTGGTTCTCGCCGTCAAAATCCACGATGCTTTCGATTTAGACACTAACGAAGAATTAGACTACCGTTTCGACAACCAAGACGATGCAAACCTTAAATCGCGTACCTTAGGCAATTGGTGGCTCAATAAAGATGCCGCCTCCAAAGTGAAATACGTTATCGGCGTTCACACCGGCCTGCAAAACGCTGTTGTCAGCGCATACAGAAGTGGACGGCTTTTGAAACAATGGTTGGGGAAAGCAAAAACGGCAGACCACAAACCCGTTACCGCTTCCATACCATCTCGCACAGCGAAGACGTATTAGCCAAACTCGGTTTACAACAAAAATGCCTGCCCGAATTGAAGTTTGCCAGCAGGGGTGAAAAACATATCAGACCCAAAAACCGAGCAAGAGATGCTTCAGACGACCCCAAGTCCCAAAAATAACAAAGGAGAATCCCCAAAATCATGAAAAACTCAACACCCAATCGCCTGATTTTTCAAGCCGAACTCAAAGCCCTGCTGTGCTTTTTGAGACCGCACAAAACCGAAATCGACCGCATCGTCGCCGACATCTGCGCCGACGTGCAAAAGCGCGGCGATGCGGCGCTCATCATGACCACCAACGCTTCGACGGCACGTCCGCCCAAACCATAGCCGACCTCATCCTCACTCAAGACGATTTACAGGCCGCGTTTGAGCGTTTGCAGCCCGAAATTCAAACCGCCTTGAAAACCGCCGCCGCACGCGTCGTCAGCTACCACCAACGCCAAAAATGGAATCGTGGACCTACGAGCGAAGACGGCACGCTGTTGGGACAACAGATTACACCACTCGACCGCGTCGGCATTTTACGTCCCCGGCGGCAAAGCGGCGTATCCGAGTTCCGTCATCATGAACGCCATGCCCGCCCATGTCGCAGGCGTGAAAGAAATCATCATGGTCGTCCCCACGCCAAAAGGCGAACGCAACGACATCGTGCTTGCCGCCGCCTTCGTCGCGGGTGTCACCAAAGTCTTCACCGTCGGCGGCGCGCAGGCGGTTGCCGCCCTCGCCTACGGTACCGAGTCCGTACCGCAGGTCGATAAAATTACCGGTCCGGGCAACGCCTTCGTCGCCGCCGCCAAACGCCGCGTGTTCGGCGTGGTCGGTATCGACATGGTGGCGGGGCCGTCTGAAATCCTCGTCATCGCCGACGGCATCCCACGCCTGCCGACTGGGTGGCGATGGATTTGTTCAGCCAGGCCGAACACGACGAAATCGCCCAAGCCATCCTCATCGGCACGTCGCAGCCCTATCTCGACGAAGTCCAAGCCGCCATGAACCGCCTCATCGAAACCATGCCCCGCCGCGACATCATCGAAGCCTCGCTCGGCAACAGGGGCGCAATGATACTCGCCAAAGACTTGGACGAAGCCTGTGAAATCGCCAACTACATTTCCCCGAACACTTGGGAATTGTCGGTAGAAAACCCGCAGGAATGGGCGAAAAATCCGCCACGCCGGCGCGATTTTCGATGGGACGCCTACACCGGTGAAAGCCTCGGCGACTACTGCGCCGGCCCAAACCACGTCCTGCCCACCAGCCGCACCGCCCGCTTCTCCTCGCCGCTGGGCGCTTACGACTTCAAAAAACGCTCCAGCCTGATCCAAGTCTCCGAACAAGGCGCGCAGAAAGCTGGGCAAAATCGCCAGCGTATTGGCACACGGCGAAAGCCTGACCGCCCACGCGCGTCTGCCGAGGTGCGTTTGAAAAGACTGATTCAGGCGAACCAGCCATCCCTCAAAAAGCAAGGTCGTCTGAAAACCTGTTTTTAGGGTTTTCAGACGACCTCATCAATAAAGAAACATCATGAAACAAGCCATTCAAGAAAAACTCACCCACATCGCCCATACCGAGCCGCTGCATTTCCTGCTGGCGGTAGAGGCGGCAGCCGCGCATGGGGCTTTGCCTCGCCCGACAGCGATTACGACGTGCGTGCCATTTATATCCGCCCGCAGCCATATTATCTGCAAATCGACGAAGCGAAAGACACGTTTGAATTTGATCGAAAACCAATGGTTTGACGTCGGCGACTGGGACATCCGCAAAGCGTTGCGTTTGCTGCGGAAAAGCAATGCCACGCTGCTCGAATGGCTGCGTTCGCCGATGGTTTATACGCAGGACAATAATTTCACAGGTCGTCTGAACGCGCTTGCGCCGCAATACGTCCAAGCCGCCGCGCTGCTGCACCATTATCGCGGCATCGCGGGCAACGCTGAGAAACATGGTTTGGCACACCCGTCAAACTGAAGAAATGGTTTTACGTCCTGCGCCCGCTGCTCGCAGCACGGTGGGCAGTCAAACAAGGCGGTATCCCGCCGATGACGCTGGCGGTACTGATGAGCGAATGGCAAACGGACTGCGCCGCCCAAATTACCGATTTGGTGGCCATCAAGGCAGAACAGGATGAAAGTTACCTGCATACGCTGTCGCCCGAATTGCAACGCCTGACGGTTGATTTATATAACGAAGTTTCCGGAATTATCCGCCTCTGCCACCCAAGCCGCCGACAGCGCGCCGCTGAATGAATTGTTCCGCGAAACTTTGGCGGCGGTTTATCCGTAAAACCAAAAAGCAGTCACCAACCTCCCCTCTTTTTGTTTTTAGAGAAAACACCATGAATATCAAAAATAGTTACTAATTTCTGCATTATTCCTGTCCGGTACTGCCTTTTCCGCACCCATCGACAAAGACACCTTGTTTTATTGCCAATTCAACAACGGCAAACAAGTCCGCATTGAGCAGCATGGCGACAAAATCCGCTACCGCTTCGGCAAAAATCTTGCACGCCTGAATTGGCGTTCGAGCAGCCTGCAAACCAAGTTTTCCGAAACTATTTGACACCGCTTTTGGACGACAACCAACGCGGAGAAATTATCGAAAATCTATCTGCGTAACGGCAGCGCATCCTACGTAGCTACCGTAACCAGCACCATCGGCAAATCCGAATACACCTTGTCCGCCGAAAATGCAGACACAAAACACATCATGACCTGCAAAGAACGCGGCGCATTCGTCAATTTGCGCATGGCGCTGGACTTGATGCCCGTACTGCTCGATACCTGTTGAATAATTGCCGAAACCATTTAGGCAGGTGCAGCGGGCAGGTATGGCCGGCACGTTTTCAGGGCAGCCATTTCCCTTTTTCCGGCCGTCTGAAAAAACCGCAAGTCGGATTACCAAATCCGACACACACCAAAAGGCAGCCTGAACGTGCAGGCTGCTTTTCAATGCTCAACCACCTCACAAAAGGTCGTCTGAAAATGCTCACCATCGAAGACTTGCGCACACAAAACCTGCTTCTGCTCGAAGCCGTTTCCGGCAGCCGTGCCTACGGTTTGGCGACGCCTGAATCCGATACCGACATCAAAGGCGTGTTTTACCTGCCCAAATCCATGTTTTACGGCATGGAATACATCCCGCAAATCAGCAACGAAACCAACGACATCGTTTATTACGAACTGGGGCGGTTTATCGAGGCTTTTTGCTGCAAAAGCAACCCTGAACACGCTGGAGCTGCTCGCCTCGCCGCCCGACTGCGTGCGCTACCGTTCGCCGCTGATGGACGCGTTCAAAACCGAATGGTTTGTGTCCAAAGCCTGCCGCCAGAGTTTCGCCGGATATGCCTACGGGCAAATCAAAAAAGCACGCGGGCTGAACAAGAAAATCAGCAACCCGATGTCGTCTGAAAAGAAAAGCGTGCTCGATTTCTGCCACATCGTAGAAGGCGCGCAAACCGTACCGCTGCGACACTGGCTTTCGCAACGCGGTATGGAGCAACGGCGCGTCGGTCTGGTCAAAATCGCCCACGCCCGCGAACTCTACGCCCTGTTTTACGACCCCGACGGTACGCTCGGCTACCACGGCATCGCGCTCAAACCCGAAGCCACCAACCTCTCCCTCAGCTCCGTTCCCGAAGGCGAAACCCCGCTTGCCTACCTCTCCTTCAACCAAGACGGATACAGCAGCTACTGCCGCGAATACACCTCCTATCAGCAATGGCTGGCGGAACGTAACGAAACGCGCTACCAAGGCACGCAGGCACACGGACAGGGCTACGACGCCAAAAACATGATGCACACCTTCCGCCTGCTCGAAACCGCCCGCGACATCGCCCGCCACGGCGAAATCCGCCCGCGCCGCCCCAACCGCGACGAACTGCTCGCCATCAAACGCGGCGAATCTTCCTACGAAGACCTGCTGGGAAAAGCGGAACGGCTGATGGCAGAAGTGGAAACAGCGTTTGAGGCCGCCGACCTGCCGAAACGGTAAATGCCGCTTCGGCTTTGGCGGCTTTGGTTGATGTGAGGGAAAAAATTTACGGATAGATGGCGAAAGGTCGTCTGAAAATGGAAGCGACGGGGTTTATCGCGAATGGACTTTATAGTGGATTAAAATTGCAATGATACGGCGTTGCCAACGCCCTTATGTACTACCCGTACACGGCGGGCGTTGCCGCCTTGTCTCATTATTATTTTAATCCACTATAAAAATCGCTCCATGTGAACCAAACATCAGCCCCATAAACAAAAAGGTCAGGTCGTCTGAAAAACCTGTTTTCAGACGACCTCCATCTTTTTAAAACTCAATAATCTGTTTCAAATCAATCCGCTTCCAAAACCACTTTCATGGCTTGGTTTTTCGGCGGCGTGTTTGAACACGTCGTAGGCTTTTTCCAATTCGCTGAATTTGAAACGGTGGGTCAACATTTTGGTGTAATCGACGGAGCTGCTGGAAATGGCCTTCATCAGCATTTCGGTGGTATTGGCGTTTACCAGGCCGGTTGTGATGGCGAGGTTTTTAATCCAGAGTTTTTCAAGTTTGAAATCAACGGATTGACCGTGTACGCCGACGACGGCGATATGACCGCCCGGTTTAACGATGTCTTGACACATATTCCATGTGGCGGGGATGCCGACAGCTTCAATCGCGCAGTCCACGCCGTCGTCGCCGACGATGGCAAAAGACTTGTTTGGAGACGTCGCCTGAAGCGGGGCTGACGGTATGGGTTGCGCCCAGTTCTTTCGCCAGTTTCAAACGGTTTTCGTCCATATCGCAGACGATGATGGCGGCGGGGCTGTACAGTTGGGCGGTCAGCAAGGCTGACATACCGACAGGTCCTGCGCCAGCGATGAAGACGGTGTCGCCGGGTTTGACATCGCCATATTGCACGCCGATTTCGTGGGCGGTCGGCAAGGCGTCGCTCAACAACAGGGCGACTTCTTCATTGACGTTGTCAGGCAGCGGAACAAGGCTGTTGTCGGCATAAGGCGTGCGGACGTATTCGGCTTGCGTGCCGTCAATCATGTAGCCAAAATCCAACCGCCGTTGCGGCAGTGTGAATAGAGTTGGATTTTGCAGTTGTCACAAGTACAGCATTTGCTGACGCATGAAATAATGACTTTATCGCCGACTTTGATGTTTTTTACAGCCTCACCGACTTCTTCTACAATACCGATGCCTTCATGGCCGAGAATACGACCGTCGGCGACTTCGGGGTTTTTGCCTTTCCAAATACCCAAGTCAGTACCGCAAATCGTGGTTTTGACGATTTTCACCACCGCGTCGGTCGGATCGATAATCTGCGGACGGGGTTTTTCTTCAAAACGGATGTCGTTTGCGCCGTGATAAACCATTGCTTTCATGCTGATACTCCTTGCTTGTTGATAAATAATTTCAATACTGCAATAAAGTCTCTTTATATGAGTTATATACCCTATAAAACGTAAGTCAATCAGAAATTATTTTCACGATGTTATACCATAACATTTTGTTTTCAATATAAATAAAAACCACTGATTGATATTAATGAACACACCCACCCCTTCTCCGAACGGCTCATCCGGCTGGCAAAAACAACACGGTCGCCACCACCTCCCTTGGCAGGTCAAAAACCCTTATTGCGTTTGGCTTTCCGAAATCATGCTCCAGCAGACGCAGGTTGCCACCGTTTTAGACTACTATCCGCGTTTCTTGGAAAAATTCCCGACCGTGCAGAGCACTTGCCGCCGCACCGCAAGACGAAGTGTTGTCGTTGTGGGCGGGCTTGGGCTATTACAGCCGCGCGCGCAATCTGCACAAAGCCGCACAACAAGTCGTCGAACAATTCGGCGGCACGTTTCCATCCGAACGCAAAGACTTGAAAACCCTTTGCGGCGTAGGCAGAAGCACCGCCGCTGCCATTTGCGCCTTCGCCTTCAACCGCCGCGAAACCATTTTGGACGGCAACGTCAAACGCGTGCTCTGCCGCGTGTTCGCCCGCGACGGCAATCCGCAGGATAAAAAAATTCGAAAACTCGCTCTGGACGCTTGCCGAAAGCCTGCTCCCGTCTGAAAACGCCGATATGCCCGCCTACACGCAAGGTTTGATGGACTTGGGCGCAACCGTGTGCAAACGGACAAAACCCTTGTGCCATCAATGCCCGATGGCGGACATCTGCGAAGCGAAAAAGCAAAACCGCATCGCCGAGCTGCCGCGCAAAAACTGCCCCGAAGTGCAAACCCTGCCGCTTTACTGGCTGATTGTCCGCAACCAAGACGGCGCAATCTTGCTGGAAAAACGCCCCGCCAAAGGCATTTGGGGCGGGCTGTATTGCGTGCCGTGTTTTGAAAAATTAGACGAAACATACGCTTGCGCCGAAAAGCTCGGCATTTTTTCAGACGACCTTTCCGAGCAACCCGCCCTCACCCACCGCCTGACGCATCGTTTTATTGATGATTACGCCGTTTGAAGCGCAAATCAGTTCGCCAGACACGCTGCCCCGTTCTGAAAAATGCATCAAAAGATAACCGCTTCTGGGTGAAACCCGAAAAATCTGGCGGATTACGGTTTGCCCAAACCACTGGCAGATTATTTGAAACAACGGCAGCAGGCATTGTTTTAAAAATGCTTGAAAAATCAAACACACAGCATCCAACTCTAAAAACACAATAAACATACCCGCGCGTTATACAAACCTGCCCGCGCCCGTCAGGAATCCCATGCACACACTCCCCTGCTTACCCAACAGTTCGCCGAACTCTCGCCGTTTTTCTATTCCGCGTTTCTCCCGAGCCGCTGACCGCGCCCTACTGGGTCGCCTTCAACACCGACTTGGCGGCAGAGTTGAATCTGGATACAGATTTTCAGACGACCGCCAACCTTGCCTACCTCAGCGGTAACGCGCCGCAATACGCGCCCGCGCCCATTGCCGGCGTTTACAGCGGCCATCAGTTCGGCGTCTATACCCGCGCCTTGGCGACGGACGAGCAATCTTAATTGGCGACTCCGTCGATGCCGCAGGACAGCGCCAAGAGTGGCAGCTCAAAGGTGCAGGCAAAACGCCCTATTCCCGCTTTTTGCCGACGGGCGCGCCGTCTTGCGCTCCTCCATCCGCGAATATCTCTGTTCCGAAGCCATACACGGTCTCGGCATCCCCACGACCGCGCGCTCTCGCCCCTGTGCGGCAGCGACGACCCCGTTTATCGGGAAACCGTCGAAACTGCCGCCGTCCTGACCCGCATCGCCCCGAGCTTTCTGCGTTTCGGCCATTTCGAATACTTCTACTACACCGGCCGCGAAGCCGAAATCCAACAACTTGCCGACTACCCTCATCCGGCATTACTACCCCCTGACTGCCGAGATGCCGACAATCCCTACGCCGCCCTGTTGGAACAAATCCGCAACCGTACCGCCGATACCGTCGCCGCATGGCAAAGCGTCGGCTTCTGCCACGGCGTAATGAATACCGACAACATGTCTGCACTGGGGCTGACCATAGACTACGGCCCTTTCGGTTTCCTCGACGACTACGACCGCCGCCACGTCTGCAACCATTCCGACACCCAAGGCCGCTACGCCTACAATGCCCAGCCCTTCGTCGCCCATTGGAATTTCTCCGCCCTCGCCTCCTGCTTCGACGCCCTCGTCCCACACGACACCCTCGAACAACTCATCGACGGCTGGACAGAAGTTTTTCAGACGACCTATTTAGAGAAAAATGCGCCGCAAACTCGGTTTGCAGCAAGCGAACAAGAGACGACGAAAGCCTTATCGCCGACCTCTTCACTGCCCTGCAAGATCAAAAACCGACTTCACCCTGTTTTTCAGAAACCTGTCCGAAGTCAGCAATATACACGGCGAACCCCTCCCGCCTAAACTCGAACAAACCTTCAAAAACGGCGTCCCGCCCGCCTTCATCCGCTGGCTCGGACGCTACCGCCAACGCCTGCGTGCCGAAAACAGCAATCCCGCCGAACGCGCAATACGCATGAACCTGACCAACCCTGCTCTACATCCTGCGCAACTACCTTGCCGAACAAGCCATCGCCCAAGCCCGAAACGGCGACTACCGCGAAATCGAACGCCTGCGCCGCTGCCTCGCCCGTCCCTTTGACGGAACAGGCAGAGTTCGCCGACCTTGCCGAACCGCCGCCCGAAGGCAGCATTCCGGTTTGCGTCAGTTGCTCGAGTTAGACGTTGAAGAAGACAAAAGGTCGTCTGAAAATATTCAGACGACCTTGACCGTAAAGAACGATATCAACAAAAATATAGTGGATTAACTTTAAATCAGATGCCGGCGTTGCCTCGCCTTGCCGTACTATCTGTACTGTCTGCGGCTTCGTCGCCTTGTCCTGATTTAAATTTAATCCACTATACACCCATGCCCCATTTAAACGGCGGCACATCTTTTGCAACCAACCGAACAGACCGACCCAAAAAGGAAAACAGATGAAAAACCATCCGCATCAAAAATCTGCGGCATCACCTCGCCCCGAAGACGCCCGGAGCTGCCGAGCTGGGCGTCGATGCCATCGGTTTGGTTTTTACGCCGCCAGCAAACGCGCCGTCACGCCCGAACAGGCAAAAAAAATCGTAGCAGCCCTTCCCCCTTTCGTCTCCGTCGTTGCCTTATTCGTCAATGAAACAGCGGAAACCATCCGCGGAACCCTCCGGCAAGTGCCCATCGACATCATCCAATTTCACGGCGACGAAGACGATGAATTTTGCCGTCAGTTTGACCGCCCCTATCTCAAAAGCCATGCGCATCCAATCTACTTCAGACATCGAAGCCGCACAAACCTGATTCCCCAACGCCCGCGCCCTGCTGTTTGATGCCTACCATCCCAACGAATACGGCGGCACAGGTCTGAGCTTCGACTGGGCGCTGCTGCCGGACAATCTGACCAAACCTTGGATTCTGGCAGGCGGCTTGACTCCGCAAAATATCGCAGCAGCCATCCAAACCAGCAATGCCGCGGCAGTCGATGTTTCAGGCGGCGTGGAAAGTGCCGGCGGCATCAAAGACGAAGCCAAATGGCTGCTCTTCATCAAGCCGTCCGCGCTATTCGGTAAACCTTTTTGGTCACAAAAAGCGTTGGTGCATTTTATGCTGTTTTTATATGGAACAGGCATCCTGTATCTTATACAACACACAACTTACCTATTGATTTATAGATTTTTAAGAAAAAATAGGGCGATTACCTGACATTTGGCAATCAGAAAATCCGCCGTTTTCTCAAAAATAGAAAATTTTTGCATATAAAAATTTGACAAAATGATGCCTTTCGTAGATAATAACGCCCGTTGAGTTGCTTGATGCAGCTTGATTTTTCTCCTCTATTTCTCCTTTTGTAGACTTGGCGCATATCCCAAAACGATATGCGCATTTTTTTATCTTAATATTCCAAGTTTAAAATAAAATCAAATAAAACAAGATATTCTATCTACTTCAATTCTCACGCACACAAAAATCCATCTTTAAAAAACGTATCATCCTCAATAAAAAATTAACAAACACCCACCGTTTACCCTCCCTGTCAAAGCAAAAATAATGGTTGCAAAGCGTGTTTCCTCTTTCCTCCTCCGTTGATTTGAATACTGATAGTAAAAGGTCGTCTGAAACAGAAAATCCGTTTTCAGACGACCTTTTTAAAAAATCATTCGGTATTATTCGGCGTTATTTTTGCCACTTCTTCAGTTTTCGCAGCTGCGCCGACTTGCTCGATTTACTGCCTCAGTTTTTCGCTGCCTGTTTGGCCGCTTGGCGCTCGGCTTGTTCTGCCAAAGCCTGCTGGACAAACGGATGCTGATGGGCGATAGCTTGTTCTTCCGCGCTGACTTCGCCTTTGAAGCGGTTGTTCAAATCAAAACGTTTTTCCGCCGCGCGCCAGGGCTTTGAGGTAGCGGGGCGGCGGCAATGGTTGGCGAGGACGCGGGCGATCAGTGCAGGATCGTATTGGGGCAGCGCGGCAACAAGGTCTTGGTCGATGCCGACGGCCAGCGGTTTGAATCGTTTAAAGACGTCGTATTTGCCGTAGATGTGGTCGGCAATCATATCGGTCTGTTTTTCTTGCTCATGGTTTGGACGGCGGATTTCAAAGCTGCGCCCAAAGCGGTTTCTTGTGTCATGTCGTTTGTATCCTCTAAAAATAAAGCCGTGCGTTTCGCTAGTGGCACGTGTAATGGCGGTATTTTAGTATAAAGCCTCGTGTTTTGGCTAAGTTTTTACTGAATGTTCGATTGTAAATGTTTATTTTGCGGTCGGCCGGCACAGCTTATCTCATTAGGCGTTGAGAAAGGTCGTCTGAAAATGTTCAGCACAATCCGTCATGTTTGTTTTCAGACGACCTCTTTAGATTTTATCTTCACTATTTGGTACTGTCTGGCGTATCGACAACTACGTCGGCATTTTGCGCGCGATGGCGCAGGGGCGTGGTCAATGAGGACCAGTGCGAGCATGGCTTCGGCGATGGGGCGGCGCGCAGGCCGACGCAGGGGTCGTGCCCTGCCGTGAGTGGCGAGTTCGACAGTTGCCGTTGATGTCGATGCTGTGGCGCGGGTAGCGATGGAAACTGGTTGGTTTTGATGGCGATGTTGACGTGGATGTCCTGGCCGGTGCTGATGCCGCCGAGGATGCCGCCGGGTGGTTGGACAGGAAGCCTTGCGGGGTGAGTTCGTCGCCGTGTTCGCTGCCGCGCTGGACGACGCTGCCGAAACCTGCGCCGATTTCCACGCCTTTTGACGGCGTTGATGCCCATCATGGCGTAGGCGATTTCGGCATCGAGGCGGTCGAAAACGGGTTCACCCAAACCGACGGGGACGTTGGCCGCTTCGATATGCAGTTTCGCGCCGACGGAATCCAACGATTTGCGCACGCTGTCCATATGGTTTTCCAGCTCGACAATTTGGCTTTGTTGGCGGCGAAGAAGGGATTTTTGGGAAATGTGTTCGTAACCTTCAAACTGAATTTCTTTTCGCCGACTTGGGTGACGTAAGCGGTGATTTCCGTGCCGAATTTTTCTTTTCAGCCATTTTTGGCGACGGCTCCTGCGGCAACGCGGGCGGCGGTTTCGCGGGCGGAGCTTCTGCCGCCGCCGCGGTAGTCGCGCGTGCCGTATTTGTGCCAATAGGTATAGTCGGCGTGGCCGGGACGGAAGCTGGCGGCGATGTTGCCGTAGTCTTTGCTGCGTTGGTCGGTATTGCGGATTAAGAGGGCGATGGGTGTGCCGGTGGTTTTGCCTTCGAAGACGCCGGAGAGGATTTCGACTTGGTCGGCTTCGCGGCGTTGGTAACGTGGCGGCTGGTGCTGGCTTGCGCCGGTCGAGGTCGGCTTTGATGTCTGATTCGGTCAATGCCAGTCCGGGCGGGCAGCCGTCAATGATGCAGCCCAAACCTGCGCCGTGGCTTTCGCCGAAGGTGGTAACGGTGAAGAGTTGTCCGAAAGTGTTGCCCTGCCATGTTTCCTCATCGGTCATTTTTCTGAAAGATGACGGATTTTAGCATACAAAGGTCGTCTGAAACGCTTTTCGGCGGGCGAAGCCTGCCTTTGACACGCCTTTCTGTTATCGAATCAAATCCCAAGCGAATTTGCGCTATGGTCAGACACAGCAACACCATAAATCCATAACGTAGAAACTGGGTGCCGCCGCGTATCGCCAATTTCGCGCCGACCACGCCGCCGCACAAATTCGCCAGCGCAAGCGGGATTGCCCACGCCCAAACGACGTGTCCTTGCGGGATGAAAAATGTCAGCGCGGCGAGATTGGTGGTCGAGTTGATGACTTTGCCCGATGCGTTTGCTGTCAAAAATCGTAGCCGTAAAAGCGACGAACACGAAAGCCAAAAGGCTGCCCGTCCCCGGTCCGAAAAATCCCGTCGTAAAAAGCCGATTAATGCGCCGAAAAACAAGCCCCACAGGTTTCGCGGCGCGTCAGCTTTTCAGTGCGCACCGTTTGTCCCAAATCTTTTTGATAAAGGTATAAACACGACACGGCAATCATGATGACCAGCATCGCCGGTTTCATGTATTGCACAGGAAGAAAACCACGGCTTTCGCGCCCAGATAGGAAGCAGCAAAAGCCAGCACGGCGGCGGGCAGCAGCATTTTCCACGGCACAAGGATTCTGCGCAGATATTGCCCCGTGGCAGTAACCGTCCCGCAGCAGGAGGCAAACTTATTCACGCCGATCACCGAAGCAACAGGCGTGGAAGTTGGCAGCAAGTTAAACAGCCCGGGTATTTGCAACAACCCGCCGCCGCCGACCGCCGCGTCCATCAGTCCGGCGCAAAATCCGGTGAGCAGTAAGAGGTAGAAAAAGGAATCTACGGGCATAGTCCTCCCTTGAAAAAGCTGCCTTATCGGTGTCGAGCGATTGTGGCGGAATGCTATCTGGAACAGGCGGTATTTTAACTGAAACCCATCTGCACTGTATTACCGCCTATCCCGTTTCAGACGACCTTTTCTTTTAGATTCAGTGACTCACATTGCGGAAGAGGCATTCCTCCATTAGAATCCGCCCTTCCTTGTTTTCCACATCCATAAGGCACAACTGCGGACAAAACCGTTTTCAGACGACCTGTTTGCCCCGATACCGCAAAAAGCGCAATACCATTGACCGCTGACTGACTTTCTTTTCAGTCGCTTTAAAGCTATAGTGGGTCAACTTTAAAACAAGGGCGGCTTTGCCCTGCCCTGCGTTTTATCCATCCGCCTAAAATGATGCGTTTCAGCTCAGTTGAAAGAAACTCCGCGATGAAAGAATTAGACAAAACCGACCTGAAAAATCCTGAAAACCTTCAGCAAAATGCCCGCACACCCATGACGGAGTTGGCAGAAAAAGTCGGATTATCCACCACTCCGGTTACCGGAACGCGTCCGCCGCCTTGAGCGCGACAATTTCATTACCGGCTATCATGCCCGCCTCAACTCCGCACCAACTTGGGCAAAGCCTGTTGGTCTTTTGTCGAGTTGAAGCTGCGTTCCAAATCGGGCAATATTTTTGAAGATTTCCGCCGTGAAATCATGCGGATTCCGCAAATTTTAGAATGCCACCTCGTATCCGGCGAATATGATTACCTGATTAAAGTCCGCCTGCCCAATATGGCGGCTTATCGGGATATGTTGGGCAATATCCTGTTGCACCTGCCTGCGGCAGCGGAAAAGCCGCAGCTACGTCGTTATGGAAGAAGTCAAAGAAACGGCAGTGTTAGATTTAGAGTGATTTAATCTACATTAAAAAGGTCGTCTGAAAGTTTATAACGTTCAGACGACCTTTTTCAAAAATACCTTTATACCCACGATAGAAACGCTATCAACCAAGATGCTTTGAAAGCTTCAAACCCATCCCTTCCCCATCAAATCCAAGTATCTCCCTACCAAACCCACAAACAAAATGCACACATTCAATTGAATGTGAAAGCAAGTCTACAAAGGAGAAATAGAGGAGAAACTATTAACTGACTACTCGAACCAGCTAACGAATCGGATTATCCATGAAAATAAAATTTTTAGGCAAGTATTTTTCTTTGTAAAATTTCTAAATTAATTGTTTGGAATATTTAAGCTGTAACTCTATTTCATTACTCTTAACCTGCCGTATCCCAATAAAAATAAAAACCACCCGCTGCAAACCGAATACCAAACCGGCATCAGCAGCTTCCAAGCCTGCCCGCCGAATCAATGTTAAAATACGCACCTCTTTCATTCACGAGCAAAACACATTATGACCGCCGCCATCGAACACGTCCAAGCCGCCGCCTTTGATTTGACGGCACACTATGCGATTCCGTCCCTCGACCTTGCCGCCGCAGCCGAAGCCATGCGCGAATATCTCGGCATGGAGCCGCTGCCCGCCAAAACAGTAGAAAGTTACGTCGGCGACGGCATCGGCAAACTCGTCCACCGCGTCATCACCAACGACCGCGACCTAGAAGCCGCGCCCGATTTATGGGAAAAAAAGGTTTCGTGTTCTACATGAAATACTACCGCGACCACTTGAGCGACTTCACCCGCCCCTACCCCGAAACCGAAGCCGGACTGGCATTGCTCAAATCGCTGGGTATCCCGCTGGTGGTCATCACCAACAAAAACGAAATCCTCGCCGCCGAACTTTTGAAACAGCTCGGACTCGCCGACTACTTCAGCCTGATTCTCGGCGGCGACAGCCTGCCCGAAAAAGAAACCCAGCCCGCTGCCGCTGCAACACGCCGCCGAAGTCTTGGGCATCGATCCCGCCAATATGATCATGGTCGGCGATTCCCGCAACGACATCATCGCTGCCAAAGCCGCAGGCTGCCCTCAGCGTCGGCGTTACCTCTGGCTACGGCGACATGACCCTGCTCTCGCAAGACAAAGCGACCAAACCCGATTGGATTATCGGCTCACTGCCCGAAATCTACGAAAACCTGCGACCGAAAAAAGCAGAAGACGACGAGTAATCAGTATCCTTGTTTTCAGACGACCTTTATCCCCGCTTCAAAGGTCGTCTGAAAAATAGAGCCGTGGAAATAAAAAAAGATTCGTCATTATCGAACAAAGAGATGACAGAATGAAAAGTTGCTTATCTCTCCTCTATCCTACGACACACAAGTCAGATTCAAGAATCTGACCTACGAATCGACTGACCTACGAATCGACTGACCTACGAATCGACCTTTTCAGACGACCTCTCGCATGAAACCCCAAAATCCCTGCGCGCCCGCGCGATGGACATCCTTTCCCGACAGGAAATCAGCCGTGTCGGACTCAAACGCAAGCTCGCACCGTATGCCGAAAGTGAAGAAGAATTGGAAAACGTGTTGGACGAATTTGCCGAACGCAACTGGCAATCCGATCAACGCTATGCCGAAGCTCTACATCCACAGCAAAAGCCGCCAACACGGCTCCCTGCGCCTGAAACAGGCATTGGCGCAGCAAGGCATAGACGAAACCGTCAGCCGCGAATTCATGCCCGACAAAGCGCGCGAACTGCAAACCGCAGTCGCCGTGTTGCGCAAAAATTCAAACAGCCCGCCTCCGATTTGAAAGACAAGCAAAAACAAACGCGCTTCCTCGCCTATCGCGGCTTCGATATGGACACCATCCACGCCGCGCTCAAAAAAACAGTTGGGATGAAGATGATGCTTTTTGAATACGGAGAAAATTAAACCGCCCTGCTTGAATCTTCCTGTCCATCGGCGTACCCTTACGCTTTTGCCACCCATTCACAACAGAGATGACCATGTCCGAAGAACAACGCAACGCCCCTAATCCGCTTTTGGAAGACGAACGCAAAAACCCCGTTTACCGGCTCGGTCGGGCTGTCGCCGGATTTATGGTTATCGTATGGGCGGGCGTATTGATTTTGGTATTCTATTTAGTATTCCGTTTTTGGTTAAACTAAATTTCTCGCACCCCCTCCATCCCATTTTTTACAACCGTTTTCACTTTGCAAAAAGGTCGTCTGAAAAATCAAATATCGATTTTTCAGACGACCTTTTCCAATTTATCAAAACACATTTGAGTTCAGATCAGGCAACACCATACCGGTTGAAAGCCGTTCACGATAAATTATCTATCCGCTCAAATCACAGGCATTCAAAACCAACCGGCAACAGCATGAAACAGATAAGTCATCCCGCTCCACGCCCATTTACTTACTGCAACCGTTATCCAGCCCATCAACACCAGCACAATCAAACCAAAAAAATCAGGTATATGCAGATAAAGCCAAGCCGCAACAGGTTTGCGCCAAAAATCTGATTGCTGCTGTTTCTTCTCCAAAGCCGCGTGCATAAACGGTCGCTCCAAATGCAGATCACAATCCACACCATACTCGCTGCGCACATACTCATTGATGACTTTCAAAGTACGGCGGCTCGGCTGCAAGAAAATATCGATAAGCGTACCGACGACAGGAATCATGCCGAGCAACATATCCGCAAAAGCAAGATATACGGCAGGGACGCATTTTATGATCCGGCACGCCCAACTCCCGCCCCATGCGAAAAGCCTTCATCGTCAAAAAGCCCGGCAATATCCCCGACAAAAAGGAATCAGCGACAATATGGCATCAATGCCGATTCCTTGTTTGGTAAAAGGAATGCAAAACAAACTATCCATAGTATTGGCATATTTAGCCAACTCACGCTCACGTCGGATGATTTCCTGACGCTCATAAGGTATAGGTGTGTGCTTCATCATGTTTTTATTGTAGTGGTTTAACAAAATTTTAGAGCGGTATAACGTCATGGTTGTTTACTTACGATCATTCTCCATAAAAACCAATTGCAGTATGGCTGTTTGTAACGCAAGGTCGTCTGAAAATACGGTTCCAAATATTGAAAACCATATTTCAGACGACCTTGGGTTCGTCGCTTACATTATTTGATTGGTTTTAAAGTTGGCAGAACGGTATCCCAAATAGCGAGGACTTCGGCTTCGCTACGCTTCGTTCCATCTTTCTTCTCGGTACCAAACTGCATCATGATACGCGGATTGCCGCCGTCTCGCTCCCAAATCAACATATATTTGTTGCCGTCCCATTTGATCAGTTTTTCCGTGCCCGACATGCCGTCAATAGTACGCGGGCCTTGGCGAATAGTGCGGTAGCCTGTGATTTTAAAGATTTTTGCCAATGCGCTTTTTTCAGGAGCAATATCCCGTTGCAGCAGCGTCGGTTCGCCTTTCTCAAGCTCGTCGCCATGCATAATTTCCAGACTCATATCGTGTTGCTTGGCAAATTCGACAGTTGTATGCGCTGTAAACGGTTTTTGCCATCGTCCGCAATAAAACCGCCTATCAGGCAGATACCATGCCGATTCGGTACTTCAAACTCTTGACGTACACGTAAGTTATTCAGGAAATCTTGGCGATTTTTCTCCATGCCATCTATCAATTCTTTCTCTTTGGCTTTCCAGTTAGCAGGGGCTTTGCCGTTTTCGGCGGGAATATAGAAATAGCTGCGTACGATATAAGCATCATTATCAGCCAGCTTGAAATATAAATAGGCATCATAGGGCATACCGTCATCCCCAACGATATCCTCCCAACCAAATCCTTTTCGTGTTACCTGCATCATTGCTCTATTCGGAATCAAAGTACGGGTATCAACAACAATATCGGTTCCAAACTGTCCGCTACGTTTAAACCTATTAATATTATTAAAATTTCTATCCCAATCATTAAACATGACCATCACACTCCACCCATTGTAATTAATAGAGGTACTGCCGTGATGGCGCTGGGCCGGCAGACGCAATTGATAGTGGCCGCTGCAATAGGGTTGTTCAGTCCAGTAGGCGGTATCGATAGATGAAGAGGCAGTAGTCATGGAGAGATTCCTTTCTGTAAGTGGTGACACGGCAGGAGTACAGGCAGCAAGTAGGGAAACTGTCAGCAATACAGTAGCGGTCGGTTTCATCATTAAGTTCCTTCAAAGGGTTAATCTTCCTGTCCACGTAAAGCGACAGATTCTAAAACAGCAAACAAAGCATCATGGCGGACTTCATCAAAATTATATGAAGAACCATGCTCGTAGCCGCCCACAATTTTATCTCCGGTTACCAATACATCTTTTCTATCAAAAAGCCTTGAGTAATCGGCGCTTCTCCCGAAGCAGTAGGGACAGTACCGTCACCTCGGTCTTCCCTCGTTTTTTCGGCTAGGCAAAGCAGGTAATCCTTACCCCTCAATTCAATTTTTACCGTACCCTTCGGCCCGGAATCTTCAGGCCTATTCAATACCGCCTCAATCAACTCTTGCTTGGTCAAGTCTTCAGGAAACTTCCTGTCGCTCACCCATTTAATAGTATCCCAGGTGAGATGGTCTTTGCTGTCACAAAAACTGATTCGGGTTTTATTGTCATCAGTCAAATAGTAAGTAGCATGCTCTCTTTGGAACATCTTTACCACACCCAGATTGTCCTTAAAAATCTGTGTATCTGTTTTTATCTTGTTGAAAGATAGTCTTTTTACCATTCGGATTGAAATTGATGCGGTCTATTTGCTCCTTTTGTTGCCCATCATTAAAATTCTTTGGCTTGGTCGGCCACAATCCAAACCATTTATCATAATTTTGATAAAGCTCCTCAGTATTGAAACTGAAGCGTATATTTTTCCCCTCATCATCTGCCATGTGAAGCCAAGCATTTGGATCGCTTACATTATCTCCATTAAAGCGGCGTGGAGTATAGTTCGGCCAAGAGTCAACTGCATGGCACTAGGGCGAATTGAGCAAAATAGGGAAGTTGTGCGCAGTAAAACCCAGTACCCCCTGCCAAACCCATCTCTTTCACTGCACTCAACCATAAAGATGGCTTGAAACGTTCACGGAAATGGCGTGGTGGCGGTTCATGACTAAAACCTGCTCTTAACCGTTTATAAAAAGCAGGAGAGCCTGTAGCTGGCATAACATTATGAAAAATACCGCAAATTTTATCAGCGTTTTTAGTTTCACCCTGGCTCATCACTGGTTGCCTTCTTTGCATATGCACGCGTTACCAAACCACCCATAGAATGGGTAAGAATCAAAAATTGCTCACTATTGCATTCTTCCAATGCGCGCTGGATTCTGTTATTCAAGTCACTGGGACCAAAAGGAAAATTAATACCTTCCTCTCTATCTGATTCTAGAAACTCCAAAGACATTGGACTATACCCAGTCCCCGATTCGGCATTATCACGCAACCAGTTGTAGCCGCATATATAAACAGGAAACTGATAATTCACCGCTTTTTCAACCAGTTAGCCAACATTCTCTGCGCTTCAACGCTAGACTCTTGTTCAGACAAAGGCTTTTCCAATTTTGGCTGCTCTTTGTCGCGATTGATGATATCGATCTATCCTTGCCAATACGGCTTTCCAAGGCTGCGTATCTTTTTCTGAGTAACAAAATTTTCATAATCACTATCACTCAAAGCAATGCGCTCCATTTTTGGTTTTTGATTGATAGTGTTAGCAGCATCTCGAATATCTTGGGCCAAATTATTCAGATTATTTTCTAAAAACCGTGAACTTTTGATAAGAATCGGCATGAACTGTTCCCACCCCCGAAAACGCAATTCTTCTTCTGTCAACTCGTTTTGATGGGGTTTCCCATTTTTCCCATCTCTCTTTCCATTCCTCATATTGCTTTTGCTCATTGCTAATTTTCCAAGAATCAGAAGAGTGACTTTTTGCAGTTGTGCCATTTTGAGATTGTGTCGTTGTTCACCGGCCTTTAAAAATCTTATCCTTCAATCGCTTAGTATTGATTATTATAGGTTTTTAGGAACATGCCTTATCAAACCTCGCCAATCGACGGCAGTCAATTCTTGATGAATTTCACGATGACGTGCTTTTTACCCCTGCGAAACAGGCCATCTTTAAACGCAGCTCCTATTTGTTTCATTGTACCGTTTGGTGGCATCCAAGATTCTTCTACTTTCTTCGTCTTAAGTTCATCCCAAATTTTTCCTGATTCTCCTCTCCGTTTTCAACATCTTTAGCCTGCTCTCCCGATTTAGACTTTTTACTGGGCTTTACCCAACCGTTTCGATATTGCAGATTGGATCCCATAATGCCGGGGAGAAGCATGATCGGCGATATAGCGTGCAATCTCCATCTGGCATTTTTGCTGATCTTCCGTAGATGTCATCCTCGCTTGTGCGGTCGGATTGCCGTTTTATCCAATGTCGGATTTAATTTAATATTTGGTTCACTCATTTCTTCTTGTCCTTAGGGCAAAAGAGTCAAAGGTAAATTTTTTTCCATAGTAGAATCATTGCGCTGAATGCCGGTACTACCATTTGCATCCGTAGTCCCCCGTATTTTGGTACCGTCAGCACGTGTTAGAACAAATCGGCGGTTTGCAATCGGGCTTCCATTTAAAGTGGTAACGATTACTTCCTGATCAAATTTTGATTTGGGCATATTATTAAACATGTGGCTCAAGCTCTGCGGCCCTGTCACCTCCAACGGCGCCTTCACCTAACCAGCTTCGGACTGCCAATCTCAATTTCTCCATTTGAGAATTTGATGTATGCGCCTTTGCAGGTAATTAACACTTCTTCTTGCGCTGCAATATTTGCTCTGCCTGAACTACTGGTCAGTACCGCATCCTTCAGCGCATTCAGCTGCAACTCATCATTCTGTGCCTGCACTTCCACTTTTGCCCTGATTGGCCTGCACCTTAATGCCGCTGCTTTTGGGCAAACAGGTTGAGGCTCTCTGCCGCATGTGCGGTCAGGCTTTGGCCGGCGGTGATGTCGGTATGGTTGCCGCTGACCAGGTGGATGTTTTTCATTGGCGGTGTGCAGTTGGCTTTGTTGGGTTGCGGTGGCGATGCCGGCAGGGGGCGGTTTGGATCAAACCGGCCTCTTTTCAGGTCTTTGAGGGGCGTCTTTCAGACGACCCCTTTGGGTCTCTTCATCGGTGTGGTGGTTGTTGGCGGTTTGGGCGGCTTTGTTCAGGCTTTTGAGCGAGAGTGCCTGTTCGAGTTGGGAAATGGCATCGTCCATATCCAGCACTTTGCCGTTGGCGTCTTGGTTTTGTGCGCTGACGAGTATGCCTTTCCCCGCCCGTACGGCGCCCCAACCGTCGGTTCTGAGTTCGAAGCCTTCGCCGTTTTTCTCCGCGTTTGTTGCGACTTGAGTCAACGATGTGGCCGAGGTTGAGTTGGGATTTTTGGTAGTCGGTGGCGAGTTTGATGTGTTCCTGACCTTTTTGGTCTTCCATCCTGAGTTTGTTGTTCGCCCAGGTACGGATGACGTTCCTTGTGTTCCAATCGGCAGGGGATGTGGTCGGGATGGGCGCTGTCGTGCATGACGCCGGAGATATACGGACGGTCGGGGTTGCCTTGGACGAAGGACAGCATGACTTCGGTGCCTTCGTGCAGGGGGAAGTGGATGCCGTATTCGGGACCGGCATAGGGTTTGGCGAGTCGGACGGGACGGCTTTCGCCGCCGGGGCTCCATTCGTCCAAATCAAACGGCAGTTTGACGCGTAGCGTCCCATGTCGTCGATGTAGGCGTAGGTACAGTTCTCCGCCGCGGTTACCCGTGCGGGCAGTGTGCCGGCGATATGCGGACGCGGGGTGGTGCGTTCGGGACGGAAGGCGAGTTGGGCGGGTATGGCGGTAAAGGTGTGGCTGTAGGCGCTGTCGCGGCTGCCGCTGTGTTCCATGCTGAGTACCAGCCAGCCGTCGGGTGCTTCGGGGAAGGCGGTATCGGTTTGGAACACTTTCATCGGCGCCATAGAGACGACGTTGCCGCTGCCGTTGGCGACGGTTTGGCGGCAGAGGACTGCTTCGTTCAACAGGGTCGTCTGAACTTTGGCTTCGTCAGGGGGTTTTTGGGATGAAGGCCCCAGTTTTGCTGTTTGCCCAATAAGACGGTATTGTCGGCCGACTCTTCGGATTGTTTGTTGTCGGTTTCGGCAAAGATGTCGGTATCGGCGGTGCGGTAGTTGTAGTCGGCACTGCGTATGCCTTCGACGATGGGGTTGTGGCGGATGCTTAAGTTGAAGAGTGCTTCGGTACCGACGCTTTCCAGTCCGGCATGGGGGCGGTAGGAAACGGGCAGACTTTGGTCGCGGAAGTAGTGTTCGGGACTGTCGCCGAAGACGACCACGTCGCCATGTTGTTCATGCTGTTCGAAGGCATACCAGATGCCTTCTTCCTCCACAAAGCGGTTGACAAAAATCGAAGTCGCTTTTCGAGGTACTGGGTCACATACTCGCGGACGGTGTAGCTGCGGCTTTTTGGAAACGGTAGTCGACACCGGAGAAGCCGTGGTGTTTGAAGACAGCGGCAACGATGTCGGGGACGGTTTGGTTTTGAAACAGTCGGGAGGATTGGAAATGTTTTAAAGCCGCGAAGCGCGGCTCTAAAACAAAGCGGTAAACAGTTTCATCCTTGGATACGGACAGCTTCTCGCATGAAGTGATAATGCCCTGCCATTGTTTCGCCGGAGATTCGTCCGAACCGGCTGAAAAAGCGGCGGCCACCTCAGACAATACGGCCTCCTGCGGACGGATTTTCAAACGCTGCGCGCTGGTTGAGGTAGGAAGACAGCGGCAGGGAGGAATCGGCGGAGGTGGTGGTGATTTCGACGCGGTAGGCGGTGTTGGCGGCTTCGGAGGCGGTGAAGGATTTGACGGAGAGGGAGGGGAGAATCGGGCGAAGGTGAGGTGGTAGGATTGGCGGGCAGTCATGATAACACTAGGATGAATTTATGATGAACGCCTTAAATATACCATAACCATAATGACAAATATCTTTGTTAAGATGAATGGCATAAATTTCACCTAAACGGCAAGAAAAAAATACCATGATGTTAAATTCCCTCCATGTATACACGTATACATGTATACAGTTATAATTCAAAAGCTGTACTGTATCTCAGACCCATCCCATGAAAAATCCTCGTTACCGGCGGTGCGGGCTTTATCGGCTCGGCAGTTGTCCGCCACATCATCCAAAAATACCCAAGATTCCGTCATCAATCTCGACAAATTAACTTACGCGGGCAATCTCGAATCACTGACCGACGTAGCCGACAGTCCCCGTTACGCTTTTGAGCAAGTGGACATTTGCGATCGTGCCGAACTTGACCGCGTGTTTGCACAACACCAGCCCGATGCCGTCATGCACTTGGCGGCAGAAAGCCATGTTGACCGCTCTATCGATTCAGCAGGCGAGTTTATCCAAACCAACATCGTCGGCACATTCAACCTGCTGGAGCTCGCGCGCCTATTGGCAGCAAAATGTCGTCTGAAAAACGTGAAGCTTTCCGTTTCCACCATATTTCCACCGACGAAGTCTATGGTGACTTGCACGGCACGGACGATTTGTTTACCGAAACCACGCCCTACGCCCCGTCAGCCCCTACTCCGCTTCCAAGGCGTCCAGCGACCACCTCGTGCGTGCATGGCTGCGCACTTACGGACTGCCGACCATCGTAACCAACTGTTCGAACAACTACGGTCCTTATCACTTCCCTGAAAAACTCATTCCATTGATGATTCTGAACGCGCTCGACGGCAAACCATTGCCCGTGTACGGCGACGGGATGCAAATCCGCGACTGGTTGTTTGTCGAAGACCACGCTCGCGCGCTGTATCGAGGTTGTTACCGAAGGCGTCGTCGGCGAAAACCTACAATATCGGCGGACACAATGAAAAAGCCAATATCGAAGTGGTCAAAAACCATCTGCACCCTGCTGGAAGAACTCGTTCCCGAAAAAAACCAGCCGGTGTGGCGCGCTACGAAGATTTGATTACCTTCGTGCAAGACCGCCCCGGCCATGACGTGCGCTACGCCATCGACGCCGCCAAAATCGGCAGGGAACTGGGCTGGAAACCGCAGGAAACGTTCGAATCCGGCATCCGCAAAACGGTGCAATGGTATTTGAACAACAAAACCTGGTGGCAAAATGTATTGAACGGCAGCTACCGTCTGGAACGTCTGGGCAAGCTTTAAACCATACCTGCCCTACATTGCAAACAACAGGCATCATCGAAAAAGGTATTTCCATGCATTCTCTGTCCCGCATAGTCTTATCGGCAACTTTGACCTCAGCCTTGTTCGTCTCTATGCCGGTTCTGGCAAAAGAAACGCGACATCATGCCACACAAACGACTGTTAAAAAGATGACAAAAGCCGATGGCAGCACTATTGAGCGGGCAGTTGTCATCATGAAGACGACACTATGCGCGGCATTGGCGCCGAAAACCGCTGGATTGCAGAAAATATGCCGGGATACCGCAAAGTCGGACAAGCCCTGTTGCAGCAAAACGGTGGCGTCTATGACCGTATTGATGTGCAAAATGAAGCAGGCGACATCCGTTCCGTTTACTTCGATATCAAAAAGCTTCTTTGGTATGGTAAACGGCAAGCCTCTTTAAAACCAAAGGTCGTCTGAAAACATTAGCCATGCACAAACTATGTTTTCAGACGACCTTAAAATCCATTTCATACATTTTGCTGATTTCAACAATCAGACCAACAAAGGACCCCCATGAAAGGCATCATCCTTGCCGGCGGCAGCGGCACGCGCCTCTACCCCATCACGCGCGGCGTATCCAAACAGCTCCTGCCCGTGTACGACAAACCCATGATCTACTATCCCCTGTCCGTATTGATGCTGGCGGGAATACGCGAAATCTTGGTCATTACCACCCCCGAAGACAATCCTCTTTCAGACGACTGCTCGGCGACGGCAGCGATTTCGGCATCTCCATCAGCTACGCCGAACAACCCAGCCCCGACGGCTTGGCGCAAGCATTCATCATCGGCGAAGAGTTTATCGGCAACGACAACGTCTGCTTGGTTTTAGGCGACAATATTTTCTACGGTCAGTCGTTTACCCAAACCCTGAAACAAGCCGCCTCCAAAAAACACGGCGCCACCGTGTTCGGCTACCAAGTCAAAGATCCCGAACGTTTCGGCGTCGTCGAATTTGACGAAAAACTTCAATGCCTTATCTATCGAAGAAAAACCGAAACAGCCCAAATCCGACTGGGCGGTAACAGGCTTATATTTCTACGACAACCGCGTCGTAGAATTTGCCAAACAAGTCAAACCGTCCGCACGCGGTGAACTCGAAATCAGCACGCTCAACCAAATGTATCTTGACGACGGTTCATTGTCCGTCCAGCTTTTGGGGCGCGGCTTTGCATGGCTGGACACCGGTACGCACGAAAGCCTGCACGAAGCCGCCTCATTCGTCCAAACCGTGCAAAAACATCCAAGACCTGCAAGTCGCCTGCCTCGAAGAAATCGCCTGGCGCAACGGCTGGCTTTCAGACGAGCGTTTGGAAGAACTCGCCCGCCCGATGGCAAAAACCAATACGGTCAATACCTGTTACGTTTGTTGGCGAGCATAAACCGCTAAGCTCAAAACCTATTGTATTCATAGCATCAAACGTAGTTTTCTTGATTCGTTCAAGTGGAATTGAAAAATATGAAAATCATTGATACCACCATTCCCGAAGTCAAACTTTTAGAACCGCAAGTCTTCGGCGACGCACGCGGCTTCTTTATGGAAACTTTCCGCGACGAATGGTTTAAGGCCAACGTCTGCGACCGCACCTTCGTTCAGGAAAACCATTCCAAATCAGGCAAAGGCGTATTACGCGGCCTGCATTACCAAACCGAAAACACGCAAGGCAAACTCGTCCGCGTTGTTGTCGGCGAAGTATTTGACGTTGCCGTCGATATGCGCAAAGGTTCGCCGACTTTCGGCAAATGGGCGGGCGAAAATCCTGTCGGCTGAAAACAAACGCCAGCTTTGGGTACCCGAAGGTTTCGCACACGGCTTTTTACGTTTTGAGCGATGAAGCCGAATTCGTTTACAAATGCACGGACTATTACAACCCGAAAGCCGAACATTCGCTGATTTGGAACGATCCAACCGTCGGCATCGAATGGCCGCTGCAAGGCGAACCCAACCTGTCGCCCAAAAGACTTGGCAGGTAAAAATCTTGGCAGAAGCCGCAACCTTTTTAAGGTCGTCTGAAAAAACGATTGCAGGCGGTTATCCCATTTTGCCCTTATGCGGCAGAATCAGGATAATGCGCCTGCATCGATTATTCTCAAACCCAAACGGCAAACACCATGAATTTTTACGATTTACTGATTTCTCCGTTCGTAGAGTTCGATTTCATGCGTTATGCGCTGGCATCGATATTCTGTTTGGCACTCAGTGCCGCACCTGTCGGCGTTTTTCCTCGTGATGCGCCGTATGAGCCTGGTCGGAGACGCATTAAGTCATGCTGTTTTTGCCCGGCGCCGCGATAGGTTATATTTTCGCCGGTTTGAGCCTGCCGGCAATGAGCATAGGCGGCTTTGTTGCCGGCATGCTGATGGCTCTTTTGGCAGGGATTAGTCAGCCGTTTTACCACTTTGAAAGAGGGATGCCAACTTTGCCGCATTTTATTTGAGCAGTCTGGCAATCGGCGTCATCTTGGTCAGCAAACAAAAAGGACGGCAGCGTAGATTTACTGCATTTGCTGTTCGGTTCCGTCTTGGCAGTGGACATCCCTGCATTACAACTGATTGCCATCGCCGCCAGCATAACGATCACCGCTTTGGCAATCATCTACCGCCCCTTAGTCTTGGAAAGCATAGACCCTCTGTTCCTAAAAGCCGTTGGCGGGAAAGGCGGCTTTTGGCATGTCGTGTTTCTGGTGTTGGTAGTTATGAACTTGGTTGCCGGCTTTCAAGCACTCGGCACGCTGATGTCGGTCGGACTGATGATGTTGCCGCCATTACCGCCCGCTTGTGGGCAAAAATATGGGTATGTTGATTTTTATTGTCAGTCTTGCTGGCACTCTTCTGCGGCTTTGCGGGCTTGCTGTTTTCGTATCACGTCGAAATACCGTCGGGTCCCGCCATTATTTTGTGTTGCGGCGTCTTATACACCCTGTCCGTCATCTTCGGCAGCGAAGGCGGCATATTGACCAAATGGATACGCGGCAAAAAACACCGCACTGCTTGACGGCAAGTCATACTCTCCAAACCAATCAACCCGTCAATCCATTGTTCCTGACCCGGTTTCATTGCCCAACTGAAAAAAAAGGTCGTCTGAAAACCACCCCCTCGGTTTTCAGACGACCTTGCCATGAATCACACTCCACCGCCCTTATCCTCCGCTTACGGTAGAAAAATTCGATTATTCCCGTCCCAGCCTTGAATTTCATGTAAAAAATAGTAATAATAAGCCCTTTTCCAGCAGACCATACTGCCCGACCAACTCCCCTCAAGAAAGCACGAAACATGGCGTTAATCGTACATAAATACGGCGGCACATCAGTAGGCTCGCCCGAACGCATTAAAAACGTAGCCAAACGTGTCGCCAAAAGCCCGCGCCGAAGGACACGACATCGTTGTCGTCGTATCCGCCATGAGCGGCGAAACCAACCGCCTGGTTGCGCTGGCGCACGAAATGCAGGAGCATCCCGATCCGCGCGAACTGGACGTAGTCTTGTCCACCGGCGAACAAGTGACCATCGGCCTTTTGGCAATGGCATTGAAAGACATCGGCGTGGATGCCAAGAGCTACACCGGCTGGCAGGTCGCCCTCAAAACCGATACTTCCCACACCAAAGCCCGCATCGAAAGCATCGATGACGAAAAAATGCGCGCCGACCTCGCCGAAGGCAAAGTCGTCATCGTCGCCGGCTTCCAAGGCATCAGCAGCGAAGGCGATATTTCCACACTCGGACGTGGCGGTTCCGACACCTCCGCCGTTGCGCTTGCCGCAGCCCTCAAAGCGGACGAATGCCAAATCTATACCGACGTAGACGGCGTTTACACCACCGACCCCCGCGTCGTACCTGAAGCGCGCCGCATGGATACGGTTACATTTGAAGAAATGATCGAACTGGCAAGCCTCGGTTCGAAAGTTTTGCAAATCCGTTCAGTAGAATTCGCCGGAAAATACAAAGTGCGCCTGCGCGTACTGAGCAGCCTGCAAGACGGCGGCAACGGCACCTTAATTACCTTTTGAAGAGGACGACAACATGGAAAGAGCTGCCGTAACCGGTATCGCATTCGATAAAAACCAAGCCCGCATCAACGTGCGCGGCGTACCCGACAAACCCGGCGTCGCCTATCAGATTTTAGGCGCGGTTGCCGATGCCAACATCGAAGTCGACATGATCATCCAAAAATGTCGGCAGCGAAGGCACTACCGATTTCTCCTTCACCGTACCGCGCGGCGAGTACAAACAAACCATCGAAATCCTGACCAAACTGCAAGACAGCATCGGTGCCGCCGCCATCGACGGCGACGATACCGTGTGCAAAGTCTCCGCAGTCGGCTTGGGTATGCGTTCGCACGTCGGCGTTGCTGCCAAAATCTTCCGCACCCTCGCCGAAGAAGGCATCAACATCCAAATGATTTCCACCTCAGAAATCAAAGTTTCCGTCTTGATTGACGAGAAATACATGGAACTCGCCACCCGCGTCCTGCATAAAGCGTTTGATCTGGGTTAATCGGGTTATATGTTTGAAAGGTCGTCTGAAATTTTATTTTCAGACGACCTTTTTTATGAGAAACCGTAGGTTGGAATCTATATCCGATAATATCTTCTTAGCTGTTTATCGGACATCTCCTCCATAAGCGCAACCTAAAAAAGTAGTAATTGATTTTAGAATTCTGACAAGGTATAGGATATATGTGGAATATTAAAGATATTGAACATGATGAATTAATTCAATTCTTAAAGAATGAAAAATTCTACGCTTCACCTTTTTAACATAAAAAGATGATCAAATTAAGATAATCCATGATGGTGATTTAGCTACTTATTTTGCAACTGATGATTCAGAAGAATTTTTCAAGATTGGCAATCTTTATGGGAAAAATCAGATAGTCAATTTAAATATTTACGAAAAATAGCAACATACTATCCAAAAATTAATCATTTTTTTGGAAGAAGAATTAAATTATTCAAAGGACTTTTTGTAGCGCAACCAAAAAAAGTTGGTTATGATGCTGGTACGGAAATCTCCCTCCTTTTTAATAATATGGAGGAGATATGCTAAAACTTTTATTATGCGTTGCCCATAATAAAAACATCTCCATTTATTGAAAAAATGAGGCTAATTTATCTCAATAATGGTTTTCCATGTGGATATGAAGGTTCCTATCCTAATGGAAAATTTGTGGTCTTTTTCTAATAAATAAATTATCAGCAGTCTGTAGGTTAATCTGTGATATCTGAAGAGAGTTTAAGCAGATTTGGCGCGTTATTCATAAAAAAATATTTTTTTAAGTTTGCTATATCAATACCCAATAATTGGATTCCTCTCAAGGTCGTCTGAAAATAAGAAACCTTTTTACCACCGTCGGACTAACAGATTATCAACACAATATTTAAGGAGCTTTATGACTGCTTTCATCCGCTTCGTTTCAGTGTTGCTGACCGCATCCGCATTGACCGCCTGCGTAAGCGCCGCTGCCAAACCCGTTGCAGGAAAACGCGTCGCGGTGCAGTCTTCCAAAGGCAAGGTCATGCCGCCTGCTGATTATGCCAAAATGATTAACGACTTCCCCTGATCCTAACCCGAAACTGCTGGAGCCAATCCCTATTTCAAATGTGAAATCGCCATACGGACGGGCGGATTTGGTTAAATTTTTTTCGAAATCGTTTTACAGTCTCATTCGGAATTGATGGCAGCACAAGATGAATTTAACCGAGCTGGAGAAAAATTCGACACATTCTCCAGAATTTTTGAAGCTGCAAAAAGCTGGATGCTGAGTGGAAAAAAAGTTACCGGAAGGTTTTTGGATGCTGATTTTCCGCGATTCTGAAATTAAAGCAGTGGTTAACCGGAGGGTCGAAATCAACATATTGGCAAGTCATGTCTTGGAATATTTGATAAAAACATCAAAAACCTTGATGGGTGACGGAGAAAAACCTGAAATAAACCAATTGGATGTCATGGCTTTTCTAGAAAAACGAAATAAAGCTCAAGAAGGAGTTAAGAAAAAGCAATGCAGAAATATTGAAAGCCGTCCGTGCATTAAAGAAAAATATTCCCTATAATCCCCCAAAGGTCGTCTGAAAAACGCTACCGAAGCTGTTTCAGACGGCCTTTTTGCAAACTGATTGATAACATATTAAAACCATATCCCAAGCCTGCCGAAATATGCCATAATAGCCACGCAGCGCGCTTTTTGCGCCGCATTCGAAAAGAAAAACCCTAACCTACAAGAGAATATCCCATGACTAGCAAAGCCACCATTATCTACACCCATACCGACGAAGCCCCCGCGCTGGCGACCCAATCCCTGCTGCCGATTGTGCAGGCGTTTACCCGCCATGCCGGTATCGAAGTCAAAACCAGCGATATTTCCCTGTCCGGCCGCATTCTGGCGGCGTTCCCCGAATATTTGACTGAAGCGCAGCGCGTACCCGATGCGCTTGCCGAGTTGGGCGAACTGGTGAAACAGCCCGACGCCAACGTGATCAAACTGCCCAACATCAGCGCGTCCGTACCGCAACTGACCGCCGCGATTAAAGAATTGCAGGCAAAAAGGCTTTGCCGTCCCCGACTATCCCGCCGACCCGCAAACCGATGAAGAAAAAAGCCGTGCGCGAACGTTACGACCGCATCAAAGGCAGCGCGGTCAACCCTGTCCTGCGCGAAGGCAACTCCGACCGCCGCGCGCCCAAAGCGGTGAAAAACTTTGCGAAAAAAAATCCGCACAGCATGGGCGCATGGACCAAAGACTCCAAAACCCACGTTGCCACCATGCAAAGCGGCGACTTTTTCCATAACGAACAATCTGTTACCGTACCCGATGCGACTTCCGTATCCATCGTGTTCACCGACAAACAAGGCAACAAGAAAGAGTTGCGCGAGCCTGTCGCCCTAAAAGCCGGCGAAATCATCGACGCGACCGTGATGAGTAAAAAAGCCCTGCTCGCCTTCCTTGCCGAACAAGTGAAAGACGCAAAGGCAAAAGGCGTATTGTTCTCGCTGCACATGAAAGCCACCATGATGAAAGTGTCCGACCCGATTATCTTCGGACACGCCGTCAAAGTATTCTTCGCGCCCGTCTTTGAAAAATTCGGCGACAAACTGGCTGCCGCCGGCGTCAATGTCAACAACGGCTTCGGCAACCTGCTTGCCAATCTGGACAAACTGGATGCGGACACCCGCGCTGCCGTCGAAGCCGAAATCGCTGCCGTTTACGCTGCCAACCCCGATTTGGCGATGGTCGATTCCGACAAAGGCATTACCAACCTGCACGTTCCCAGCGATGTCATCGTCGATGCTTCCATGCCTGCGATGATTCGCAACTCCGGCCGTATGTGGGACAAAAGACGGCAAAGCGCAAGACACCAAAGCCGTGATTCCCGACAGCAGCTACGCAGGCGTTTATCAGGCAACCATCGACTTCTGCCGCGAACACGGCGCGTTCGATCCGACAACCATGGGTACCGTTCCCAACGTCGGTCTGATGGCGCAGGCGGCCGAAGAATACGGCTCGCACAATAAAAACCTTCGAAATCGAAGCTGACGGTCAAGTTCAAGTCATTGATGCAGCGGGCAAAGTCCTGATGCAGCACGAAGTTGAGGCAGGCGACATCTGGCGTATGTGCCAAACCAAAGACGCGCCCGTCAAAGACTGGGTACAACTCGCCGTCAACCGCGCCCGCCTGAGCAACACGCCCGCCGTGTTCTGGCTCGACGAAAACCGTCCACACGATAAAAGCTTGCTCGCCAAAGTCAAATCCTATCTTGCCGAACTGGATACCGACGGCCTCGACATCCGCGTCCTCGCTCCCGAAGAAGCCGCCAAGTTCAGCTTGGGTCGTCTGAAAAAAACGGCGAAGACACCATTTCTGTAACCGGCAACGTCTTGCGCGATTATCTGACCGACCTGTTCCCAATTTTGGAACTCGGCACCAGCGCGAAAAATGCTGTCTATCGTTCCTTTGATGAACGGCGGCGGTATGTTTGAAACCGGCGCGGGCGGCTCCGCACCGAAACACGTCCAACAGTTCCTCGAAGAAAACCACCTGCGCTGGGACTCGCTGGGCGAATTCCTCGCACTCGCCGTATCGTTTGAACATCTGGCGCAAAAAAACTGGCAACACCAAAGCCCAAGTCCTCGCCGACACGCTGGATGCCGCCACCGAAAAACTGCTGTTGAACGACAAATCGCCCAAACGCAAAGCAGGCGAACTCGACAACCGCGGCAGCCATTTCTACCTCACCTCTACTGGGCGCAAGAGCTGGCGGCGCAGGATAAAGACGCGGAATTGAAAGCGGCTTTTGCGCCGTTGGCCAAATCGTTGGCGGAAAACGAAGCCAAAATCGTCGCCGAGCTTTCCGCCGCACAAGGCAAAGCAGCCGACATCGGTGGCTACTACGCCCCCGACGCTGCAAAAAGCCGCCCAAGCCATGCGCCCGAGCGAAACGTTCAATCAGGCATTGGCAAAGCTGTAAAAGTATTACGGTAAGGCTGTAAGCATGAAGGTCGTCTGAAAACCTGTATTCAAAGGTTTTCAGACGACCTTTTGATTAACTTTAAACCAGTACGGCGTTGCCTCGCCTTAGCTCAAAGAGAACGATTCTCTAAGGCGCTGAAGCACCAAGTGAATCGGTTCCGTACTATCTGTACTATCTGCGGCTTCGTCGCCTTGTCCTGATTTAAATTTAATCCACTATATTGCGGCACATTTGAAACAGTACAAAAACTAAAGACCGTCCGAGAAACGGGCGGTCTTAGATATTGTGAGGAATTTCAGCATTATTCCTTAGCGTGCTTTTCGGTGTAGTCGGTGCAACTGGTTTTCCAGTGAACGAAGCACGTTTTGCGGCTTGAAAGATAGCCAATCGTCTACGATGTTGCATCATTATTTCCTTTCTTTTTCTATTATTTGGATTATTCCCGGTTCTATAAACCGGATGCCCTATCTATACCATTTATTTTTCAAATAAAAATATAGTACAGTTATTGTGAGATGCTATGGAGGACATCATAAATGCTTTTATCCGTTGATGAACAGAGGATTTTTTTGTAAATTTATGATTTTATTCTTTAATCGGAAAATAAAAACGGACTGACCTGATTTGCCACAGCCAGTCCGTCTTTATATAGTGGATTAACTTTAAACCAGTACGGCGTTGCCTCGCCTTAGCTCAAAGAGAACGATTCTCTAAGGTGCTGAAGCACCAAGTGAATCGGTTCCGTACTATCTGTACTGTCTGCAGCTTCGTCGCCTTGTCCTGATTTAAATTTAATCCACTATATTATTCCGTCAATAAATTTAATGCTTCCCGATATTTATCAACTGTTTTCTGAATAACATCGCTAGGGACGTCCGGTGCCGGAGCTTTTTTGTTCCAACCGCTTTGCTCCAACCAATCCCGAACAAATTGCTTGTCAAAAGACGGCGGATTAGTGCCGACTTGATATTTATCAGCCGGCCAAAAGCGGCTGGAGTCGGGCGTCAGTACTTCATCCATCAGGGTTAATGTACCGTTTTCATCCAGTCCGAATTCGAATTTGGTATCGCATATGATGATACCGCGTGATTTTGCATATTCTGCGGCTTCCGTATAAAGCAGAATGGCTTTAGCGCGTACTTCAGCTGCCAGCTCTTTACCGATAATACGTTCGCATTCTTCAAAACTGATGTTTTCATCATGATCGCCGACGGCAGCCTTGGTGGACGGGTAAAAAAATCACTTCCGGAAGCTGCTGCGCTTCCTTCATCCCTTCGGGAAGTTTGATGCCGCAGACAGAACCGTTTTTGGTAATCTTTCCACCCGCTGCCCGCCAAATAACCGCGCACAATCGCCTCTACTTTGACAGGGGTCAGTTTCTTGGCGACAACCGCACGTTTCTCAATGGCTTTGGCTTCATGTTCAGGCAACACGTCATAAACCGTGTCGCCGGTAAAATGATTGGGCATGATATGCGCCAGTTTTTTAAACCAGAAATTGGAAATCTGCGTCAGAATCTCTCCTTTACCCGGAATCGGATTGTCTAAAATCACGTCAAATGCAGACAGTCGGTCGGATGCGACCATCAACATGCGTTTGCTGTCGATTTCGTATAAATCGCGTACTTTTCCGGAGTAAATCTTATTCAAGCTGATTTCGGACATTTCAGGTTTCTCCCTTCGCTGACTCGGTTTAAACAGGATTCCGTTATTTTATCCGAATTTGGATTTTTGGGTCAGATTGTTTTACAAAATAGGTCGTCTGAAAACGTTTTGCACGGATGCAGACGCTTTCAGACGACCTTATCAATCCTAAGTATAGCTAATCAGAGATTAGATGCTAGGAACTTGGGTTTGTTGTTGGATGCTGTTTACAGCTGACAGAGAGTAGTAATCGCCATGACCGGTTACTTCGTAAGTGCTGCCATCGGCAAACTTGAAGTTTTCGATCTTATGGTTGTTACCGGAGAACCAGTCGTCAATGGTAACGGTGTCACCGCCGCCGACAGATACGGTCAGGCTGTTGCCTGTTTTGCTCAACAACACATCGGAAGCAGAAATACCTTTGCCGAATTGCAGGGTATCGTTACCGCTTTCGTCTTGGATGGTGTCGCGACCGTAACCTTTATCGAAGAAGTAGGTATCGTCGCCGGTACCGCCGATCAGGACATCGTTGCCGATGCCGCCGTCGAGGTAGTCGTTACCGTCTTTACCAACCAGGCAGTCATCGCCTGCCAAGCCGTACAGGTGGTTGTTGCCGGAGTTGCCGTTGATGTCGTTGTTCAGAGCGTTACCGGTACCGTTGAGGTTGCCGGAACCTTGCAAGAACAGGTGTTCAACGTTGTCGGTCAGGGTGTAGTCGATTACGCTGCGAACGGTATCGATACCACCGCTGGCATTACCGTACTCGATAACTTGGTCGCCTTTGTGGTCAACAAAGTAAACGTCGTTACCGTCACCACCACGCATGATGTCAGCGTCGGCACCACCGTTCAGGTAGTCGTTGCCTTCACCGCCTTGCAGGTAGTCTTTACCACCTTCACCGTACAGGGAGTCACCGTTGTTACCGCCTTGCAGGGTATCGTTACCGTCGCCACCGTAAATTACGTCGGCACCGTCGCCGCCATAAATCACGTCTTCGCCGCTTGTACCGTAAATGGTATCTTTCTTATCGGTACCGACAGTTTTGGTTGCGCCGTTTTGATCTTTGTCGCATTCGTCAACACGGATGATGTTACCCGGATTTTTGTCGTCATGTCCGTAGGTATTGTGTTGGTTTTGATCGTCAACGCAATCTTTGCAGTCTTTATCGTTGGGTTTTAGGCTGCGGTTTTTGGTTGTGGTTTAGGTTGCGGCTGTGGTTGAGGCTGCGGTTGGGGTTTAGGCTGCGGCTGAGGTTGTGGCTGCGGCTTAGGGTTGGGGTTGTGGGTGGGGTTGAGGTTGTGGTTTTGGCTCAACCGGTGGGCAGTAAGGATCAACATGCTTCGGAGGAACCGGTTTTGGAGCCGGTTTAGGGGTAATAAGGTTTACCCGGGTTGCAGTTGAAATCGATGATGATGCATTTGTATGCAGGTTTCGGCGGAGGGCAGTAGGCGCCATGACCGAATTTGCCGTGAGGCATTTTTGAAACCGTGTGAAGAACCGTAGTTATGGAAACCGCCTTTGTAACCGAAACCGCCATGGCTCGGTGGGCAGTAAGGATTGTACGGTTTTGACCGGAGGGCAATATGCGTTGAAGTGGCCTTTTGGATGAGTAGCCGCCATAATGATAAGTCATAATAAATCACTCCCAGAATATAATTAAAAAGCATAGGCCTTTTGACAAAAATACAGACCAGCCAAACTGCCTACATTGTTATTTTTAGTGATATTTCGCAGAAAACTTACATTCTCGTCGCTAACGGTAAAAATTTTGGATAAATGGAAATTTATTTTTCCATGATAATGAACAATATTACATTGGAAACCAACCCTGTTATTTTTCATCATGATGCAATATCATGATTATTTTAACCAAATGAAAATACAATACGCCATAAAAATATTATTCATATATTTCAATAGTTTTTAAGAATTGCTAGTTTTTACTCAATCCTGCTCATTTCTCATTCAATTGAAAAATCTCCTCCCATCCTTACCCATCAGGTTTTATTGCATTATCATTTATTTTTGACATACGAATATAATTTAAACTTTTTACACTTCAATTTTTCATCTTACAAAAACAAACAGATAAATCACCAAACTATATCAATCTTTGATTACCGTATAACAACTGTTGTAATGACAAAAGGGGTCGTCTGAAAATACGTTTTTCAGACGACCCTTTTGGGTACCACTCAAATCCATTGGCTGCAAAACCGTATCAAAAATTGCACCCTGTTGCGCATTGGAAATTTCACGTTCATTCTCAATACTGAAATTTGCCCTTACATACTGCCCGAAAAGTTTCGCGGTCATACTTTGCGGGAAACGCCTCAACGTAGCGTTATAGGTGCGGACAGCCTGAATATAGTTGTTCCTTGCTTGATTAATCCGGTTTTCCGCCTCTTCAAGACGCGTAGTCAGACGCTGATAATCCAAGCTTTCCGCCAAAAGCGGATAATGGTCTGAAATCAGCGTCATTTGTGTCAAAATTCCGCTCAATTCTCCCTGAACTTCCTGAAAACGCTTCAATTTCGCCGGATTGGCAGCCTCTTCCAAATTCAGATTCATACGGACCGCCCGACTTTGAACGTCAGACAACTTGAACAAAATATCCTCTTCAGGGCCGGCATACGTCTTAACGACATTCGATAAATCGGATACCAACGCCGAACGCTGACCGTATTGCTTCATCACTTCCACCCAAGCATGTTTGATATCCTGTGCTTGAGCATACATCACATAATAGCTGCGCCCGACAATACCTATTACCAATATTGCCAATACTATCGGCCACCATTTTTTCCACATCAACCACATACTCCGTGAATATACGCAACATTCCTTACCGTATTCATTTTTTCAGACGACCCCAATCTGTATAAGAGGTCGTCTGAAAACCATCGGATAGTATATCTCTAAGCTGTCCCTACCCGAATAAAAATCAAACAAACAAAATTATTTTCAGATAATCGGTATCGCTGCGAAGTTTGCACTATAATATATCAGGCATTGGCAGACTCCCTAGCGCATCGGATTTTTATAGTGGATTAACTTTTAAACCAGCACGGCGTTGCCTCGCCTTAGCTCAAAGAGAACGATTCTCTATGGTGCTGAAGCACCAAGTGAATCGGTTCCGTACTATCTGTACTGTCTGCGGCTTCGTCGCCTTGTCCTGATTTAAAGTTAATCCACTATATTATTCTCTTGCAAAAATCAGCATGATTTCAGGTTTAAATCCGCTTTCCATCTCTTTTCGGAAACAGGCGGGTCGTCTGAAAAATAGAAAAATGGGAAGCATCTTTCGCCTTCATTTCTACGCAGGGATGATGCAGTTGAGATGTCCCAGCCTGAATTTGCAAAAGGGTTATTTCACAAAATGGTCTCATTGGCGGGTCAAACATCTGCCCAACCGTCTTCCAATCTGTTTTGTTTTTGAATGTACTGTTTCAGCGTTCCCGAATAATGAATTCGGACGCTTGCCCAATCGTTCCAATTGCCGTCCTTTTAATCCGGCAATACTTTTTAAAACTTTCAAACGAGGAGAAACCATATGCGAACCCTGTTAACCGGTTCAAAAGGACAATTGGCGCGTTGCTTTCGCGACCGCCTGCCTGAAAATTGGGAATTGATTGCCACAGATTCGACATCCTTGGATATTACAGATACCGAAGCCGTTCGCAATATGGTTCAAAAACTTCCAACCCGACGCCATAGTCAATGCAGCGGCCTTTACCGCAGTCGATAAAGCAGAGGCCCATGTCGGCACCGCATTTGCCGTCAATGCCACCGCCGTCCACAACCTCGCCTCTGCCGCCCGCGCCTGCCAAGCCCGCTTTATCCATATCTCTACGGACTATGTGTTCGACGGCACAAACAAGACCCCATACAAAGAGCAAGACTATACCAACCCGCAAAGCGTGTATGGGCGCACTAAAGTCTCAGGCGAACTGCTCGCTTTGGCAGCCAATCCGGACAGCGTCATCATCCGTACCTCATGGCTATTCAGCGAATACGGCAACAACTTTGTTAAAACCATGATCAGACTAGCAGGAGAACGGGACAACCTCTCCATTGTTCATGACCAAACAGGCAGCCCTACTTATGCCGGTGACCTTGCCCAAGCCATCATTACTTTGCTGCAGCAACCCGTTGCCCCACGGGGTATTTATCACTACGGCGGCAATAAATCGGTAACATGGTATGAATTTGCCCAAGCCATTTTCCAAGCAGCGCAACAGCAAGACCCTGATTTTAAAATTCCACAACTGAACGCCATCACGACCGACCAATACCCCTACCTGCTCCGCGTCCTGCTTACAGCATTATGGACTGCCAAAAATAGAAAACGAATGCGGCATCAAGGCATCCGATTGGCAAAAAGCGTTAAATGAAATCATCGGCAAGCTAGATAACTGACTAGCACCCTCTGCCGTATAAAACAAAAAGACCGCAACAAACGAAGCGGTCTTTTTGTTTTACTCAAAAATATACCGGCAATCAAATGAAATATCATATCGCCACCATCAACACTCTTTCTCATAAGGTCGTCTGAAATTTCAGACGACGTATTCAGTCGATAACGCCCAATTCCTGTAATCCCTGCAACACCCCATCCTCGTCCACGCTCGGGCATACAAATTTTGCCATAGCCTTTGCCTCAGCTTCACCATTGCCCATTGCCACTCCAAATCCGACAGTAGACAACATTTCCAAGTCGTTGAAGCTGTCACCAAATGCCATAACATCCTTCATTTCAATCCCCAGTTTGCCTACGGCATGAGCAATCCCCTTGCCTTAGAACCTCAGAACGAAGCATATCCATGGCACATTCATGCCACCGAACCAATTTAAATCCGTGTTGTTGAATTTCATCTTCAATGGCGCGTTCTTGATTGGAGTCTGCAAAGATCAGCATTTGATACACTTTTGCCCGATGAAAATATTCTTTATCCACCAAAAATCGGGAAAAATATGCGCCAATGCATCTTTAACAAAACGATGAAGGGTTGGAAACCGCAATTTCATTGTTATTCACAAAGGCGTAATCAATATTTTTATTGTCCAACGACGCGCATATTTCCATCATATTCGCAGAATCCATCGGATATTCCTGCAATACTTCCCCATGAAACGACGTATATTGCCCATTAATGGTCACCAGCATATCGATTCCGCTTTCACGGATCAGCTCCTGCACTTTTTCGGAATAGCCGCAGGAGGACGACCCGTTGCAATCGCGGTCAATATCCCTTCTCTTTCAACGCCGCCATTGCTTTATAAACGGAAGGCCCTCAGGGTATCGGTATATTTCCGATAGAGGGTGTCATCAATATCGAAGAAGATAATTTTTCGGATTTTTCATAAGCAGGCAAACAAAAAGTTTCATCATTTCAAAGTTCGGCTATTGTACCGTCAACCTAATCAAAAGAATATCTGCCTGATATATAGTGGATTAACTTTAAACCGGTACGGTGTTGCCTCGCCTTAGCTCAAAGAGAACGATTCTCTAAGGTGCTGAAGCACCAAGTGAATCGGTTCCGTACTATCTGTACTGTCTGCGGCTTCGTCGCCTTGTCCTGATTTAAATTTAATCCACTAGATAAAAGACAAGCCCCTGAAAAATCAGGGGCTTGTCAGAATCTGGCACGCCCACGGGGAATCGAACCCCGGTTACCGCCGTGAAAGGGCGATGTCCCAACCGCTAGACGATGGGCGCAGAAATTTTTCTATTGGCGCACCCGGAGCGATTCGAACGCCCGACCCTCTGGTTCGTAGCCAGATACTCTATCCAACTGAGCTACGGGTGCACTGAAAGAAAGATTTAGATTATATTTTCCCATATATGACTTGTCAAGGGCTTTCTTGGATAAACGATGTGCAAAGTGTAGAATACTGCCCTGTTGTGTGAATTTTCAGGAATTTAGGATGTTTCATCTTTCTCGCTGGTTGAGATTATCGGAAGCTTTTACCCGATTGAACCGCCCTGTTGTGGTCGTTGATTTAGAATCTACCGGCGGCAATCTGTATCAAGACAGGGTGACGGAAATTGCTTTTCTGCGCTTTGAAAACGGCCGGGTAGAACATTACGAACAATTGATCAACCTGGGAAACCGATTCTGAATTTGTCGTCCAACTGACCGGCATTACCAACGAAATGGTGGCGCAGGCTCCCGCTCGACCAAATTGCTCCCGACATACTGCCTTTACTGCGCGGCTCTTTGATTGTGGCGCACAACAGCCGTTTCGATTACACCTTCCTGCGTCATGAATTTTGTCGTGCAGGCATCGATTTTGCCGCTCCGGCATTATGCACCGTCCAACTGTCCCGTCGTCTGTACCCTCAATTTTATAAACACAATCTTGACAGTATTATCAGCAGGATGGGAATCCAAACGGACGCTCGTCACCGTGCGTTAGCCGATGTTTTGGCGCTTGCCGATTATTTGGAACACAGCCTGAAAGAGAAAAACCTCCGATGAATGGGGACAATCATTGCCGTGCGTTGATGAATCCGAAAAATACTGCCGACGCAGCTATCCGATTCTTTTGACGGCAAAATCTCTATTCATTACCCGATACGGTAGGCGTACTTGTCTGGTTTGACCATTCAGGAAAAGTGCTGTCCGTCGAAGCCTATGAAAAACGTATAGCGAAATCGCTGCCCTACTCCACAGCAAAGAAGGCTTGCACTATGTTCAAAATGCCGCAAATGTGAAATTCATCCCCGCAGTAGGTAGCCTGCATGCCTTGTGGTTGAAAGCTCAGGTTATGCAGGAATATCAAGGGAGTTATCTGCACCATTTCCCCTCAAGCAATTGAATCCCAAAAACATTTATGACTGTTAAGTTTATACCCGACGAACATGGCATACTGAAGGCACGAATTGTGCCGCTAGACAACGGCAGCAGCACCACCCGCCCTTACGGTTTGTTTATCCACAAAAAGCGGCAAAACGCGCATTGAACATCTGGGCGCAAGAACATAATTTCTGTCCCGATGCCTTAAATATTTTGCCGGTCAGTCACGCAAAGGGAGCGTTATGCCCCGTGCAGGCTGTCGGCAGTGCAATGGGACATGCCATAAAAGGTGACGGAATCGAAGAACAAAATACCCGAATTCATGCCATGGCATCCAAGCTGCCTGTCGCCGACTGGGGAAAAGTGCATGAAGTGGAAATCACGGAAACAGACGAATTATCAGGCCGCAGCGTCATCATGCGCTGCGCCGGAGGCGCTTTGAACCGCCGAACGGACACTGGTATTTCGACAACCTGCTGCCGTCTATATTAAAATTAAATTCAAACGAGACAGACAAAACATCCGCGTTATCGCTGAGTAATTGACGTAAGCGGACGAACAAAAAGAGGTCGTCTGAAAACCAAGTCGGCGTTTTCAGACGACCTTTTTCATTACTGAGAATTATCCAAATCTACGGCTGTTTCAAATACAAAACCTCAATCCGTCATAAGATTTATTGAGTTATCCTTTTAGATACCCGAGAAGGAATGGAGGCTTTTCTCCCCGGTTTTCTTTATTTGGGAGAAGTATTTTTATAAAATATTTTCGCATTCCGTTTATCTTTTGAATCCCAATACGCATCTGCAATATTTAAGTATGCAACAGTTCTATCTGGGGATGTCTTAATAATCTTATGTAAGAGATATATTGCAGACTGATGATACTCCCGATTATTAAGATAAAAATGCAATATTATTATATGTTGCAATATTTTTCTGATTAATCGGGTATCTGCCAAAGATACCAATCCATTCTACTTTTTATCTATATCAAAAACCCGAGTGGTCTTTGACATACTCTTCTAAATCGTCCAATGTATTTTCAACTGCATAAAAAGTTCTACATTTCTCACCATTCATCTTTTAAAACAGTCTGCCTATCATAATCTTTTTATGGGTTTATGGATATTTTTCTGCACTCTAAAGATTTAACATCAAAAATCTTCCTTATACAGACTAATCGTTTTCAATTTATCTAAAATCAATAACTTCCCATTCCTTTTTATGTAATATTCTTCATAAAATCTCCCGCCAAAATCATCAACCCTAACGACAATAAAATCGCCCTCCTCATAAGACGTAATATTTTCCTTCTTTACGTCACTAAAAATTATTTATTTCAATCGATTGCCTTTTATCTCCAATTTGTTCGTAATTATTGGCGCTTACTGACACAGGAAACAACAATATGAATAAATACAAAACCGATCATTTTCTTTTTACTCTTTCTAAATCCACAACACAGCAATAAAGACAAACAAAGAAGATTGATGATTTTTACTGCAACTGAACAACCCCTGAAGCTCAGAAAAAGGTGGAACAGACAAATCAAATTGCTTCAGCAAACCGACGGTTTCGTAAACGGGCAGCCCCATTACGCCGGTAAAGCTGCCTTGCAAATACTCGACAAACACGCCGCCCAAGCCTTGGATTCCGTATGCACCGGCTTTATCCATCGGTTCGCCGCTTTGAATGTAGGCAAAGATTTCGTCAGGGGATAAGGTTTTGAAACGCACATCGCTGGTTTGCAAGACGCTGCGCGTTTCGCCTTGCCAATAAACGCATACGGCAGTCAGTACTTGATGGGTTTGCCCTGACAGCTGCCCAAGCATTGCGGTGGCATGCTCTTGGGTTTCGGGTTTGCCGAGGATATGGTTTTGATAGGCAACGGTGGTATCGGCGGTCAGAATGGGAAATTCGGGCGGCGTATCATGTTGTGCAAACCATTGGGCGATGGCAGCAGCGTTCTTTTCGTTCGCCATACGCTGAACATAATCGGCGGCATTTTTCGTCAGGAAATGGCGTTTCATCGATATCGGCGGGAATGCGCCGAATTTGGTAGCCTAAGTTTTCAAGCGATTTCGGCGGCGGCGCGGGCTGCCGGAGGCGAGATAAAGTGTCTTCATAGTAGGGATGGTGTTCAGATATTTGGGATACGGATTTTGGGGATTTAATCGATAAAGCGGATAGGTATACAGAAAGGTCGTCTGAAAATTTTCAGACGACCTTTCCAATCGTTAATCGTGTTGATCCAATTGATAAATTTGGGCAACGGCATCGACCAGATTGCTGTTTTCCGAGCCTGCCTTATTGAGGGTTTGAGTGGGAGAGTGAGGAGTTTGTTGGTCAATTGGATGGAGAGCCGCCCAATACCTCTTCCGCCGATGCGCCTTTGGCAAGCTGTTTCATCGCATTTTCCAAAACCTGCCTGCGGGCGCGTTCGCCTTCGTCACGCAGGGCGCGGATAAGGGGGACGCTTTGGCGGCTTTGTTGTTGGCGGACAAACTCACCGACCTTTTTCTCCACCATAGCTTCGGCTTCGGCAGCTGCTTTTGGCGGGCCTCCTTGCCGTTTTTGGACGATGCCCATCATGTCGTCAACAGTGTAGAGATAAGCGTCGCCCAGTTCCCCCACTTCGGCTTCGATATCGCGCGGAACGGCAAGGTCGAGCAGAAACATGGGCATATTGAGACGCAGGCGCAATGCGCGTTCCACCATGCCTTTGCCGACCAACGGGAGCTGGCTGGCGGTAGAGGAAACGACGACATCGTATTCGTGCAGGATATCGGGCAACTCTGTCAGCAGGCAAGGCTCGGCATTCAGTCCGAGTTTGTCGCACAACTCTTGGGCGCGCGGCAGGGTACGGTTGGCAACGGTAATGAGTTTGGGACTTTTGGCGGCGAAATAGGTGGCGACCAATTCAATCATTTCGCCCGCGCCGATAAATAGAACGTTCAGATCGCCGATATGGGGAAAAATCTGTTCGGCAAGTTTGACGGATGCGGAAGCCATCGAAACGGAATTCTCGCCGACGGCAGTGTCGGTACGCACTTCTTTGGCAACGGCAAACGTTTTTTGAAACAATGCGTTGAGGTTGGTATTGATGCTTTCTTGCTCTTGTGCGACACGCACAGCATCTTTAATCTGTCCCAAAATCTGCGGCTCGCCCAATACCATAGAATCCAATCCGCAGGCAACGCGGAAAGCGTGGCGGATGGTTTCGTTGTTGTCCAAGGTATAAAGATAGGGGCGGATTTCTTCGGCGGGCAGGTTGTGGTATTGCGCCAGCCATTCGATGATTTGCTCGGTTTCGCCGACGCAGTAAAGCTCGGTGCGGTTGCAGGTCGATAGAATTACTGCCTCCTTCGCTGCTTTGCTTCGAGCAAGGTTGCGGACGGCTTCGGGCAGGCTTGCTGCGGTGAATGCCAGCTTCTCGCGTATACTCAAAGGCGCAGTTTGGTGGTTGAGTCCGACGGCGGTAAGTTGCATGGGATAAGGTGGGAGAGATGGTATGTGTCGGCGGGTATTATAGCTTAACTTGACTTTGAAATGAATGTGTTGGTTTCAAAACAAACAGTGCGATTGGCAAAATTTAGATTACCAAGGGTCGTCTGAAAACATCAGATTCATATAACGAAATCATCTTTAAATCGAACAAACCATTCTTTCCCATTTTCAGACGACCTGATTAAAGTAGCTCCAAACTGAGAATAAGGAGCACCCTATGACTACCACCGCTGACCCGCGCGCCAAGCTGCCCGACACCCCGCTTTCCGGCAACGAAGCCCTGAAAGACCGCAGCGACTATCTGCACGGTACCATCAAAGACGATTTGACCGACGACTTTACCGGCGGCTTTACCGCCGACAATTTCCAGCTCATCCGTTTCACGGCATGTACGAGCAGGACAACCGCGATATTCGCGCCGAGCGTACCGATCAAAAACTCGAACCCTTAAAAACATGATAGTTGCGCTGCCGCCCGCCCGGCGGCATCATCACGCCGGCGCAGTGGCTGGGCATAGACGAATTTGCCGGCGACCACACCATTTACGGCTCCATCCGCCTGACCAACCGCCAAACCTTCCAATACCACGGCATTTTAAAAACCGATTTGAAACTGGCGCATCAGTCCCTGCACAAACTCGGCCTCGATTCCATCGCCACCGCCAGCGACGTCAACCGCAACGTACTTTGCACCAGCAATCCCGTTCAAAGCCCGCTGCACCAAGAAGCCTACGAATGGGCGAAACGCATCAGCATGCACCTTCTGCCGCGCACCATGGCTTACGCCGATGTCTGGCTGGACGGCGAAAAAGTGTTCACCACCGAACCGACCGAGCCGCGCAACAAAGAAATCGCCGACGATGTCGAACCGATTTTGGGCAAAACCTATCTGCCGCGCAAATTCAAAACCGCCGTCGTCATCCCGCCTGATAACGATGTGGACATCCACTCTAACGATTTAGGCTTCGTCGCCATCGAAGAAAACGGCAAACTTGTCGGCTTCAACGTCCTTGTCGGCGGCGGGCTGTCCAGCGAACACGGCAACACCAAAACCTATCCCAACACCGCCCTACGAATTCGGCTTCGTCCCCTCGAATACACGCTCAACGCCGCCGAAGCCGTCGTCAGTACCCAGCGCGACTGGGGCAACCGCAGCGACCGCAAAGCCGCGCGTACCCGCTATACACTCCAGCGCGTCGGCGTCGAAGTATTCAAAGAAGAAGTCGAAAAAGCGCATGGGCACCAAGTTCGAACCCTATCCGCCCCTACGCTTTCACCCATCGCGGCGACCACATCGGCTGGGTTAAAGGGCCCCGAAGGCAAACTGGCACCTGACCCTGTTCATCGAAAAACGGCCGCCTGCTCGACTACGCCCGGCAGGCCCGTTGAAAAAACCGGTGCGCGAAAATCGCCAAAATCCATCCCGGCGACTTCCGCCTCGACCGCCAACCAAAACCTCGTCGTCGCCAACGTTCCGCCCGAGCTGAAAGGCACCATAGACAAAATCGCCCAAAGAACACGGCTTAATCAGCAAAGTCCATCACCATCCAGCGCGAAAACTCCATGGCGTGCGTCGCACCGCCGACCTGTCCCGCTGGCGATGGCGGAAGCCGAACGCTTCCCTGCCGTCGTTCTCCGACAAAAGTCGACGAAATGCTCGCCAAATACGGCTTTCGGAAGACGAATACATCGTCCTGCGCGTAACCGGTTGCCCGAACGGCTGCGGCCGCGCCATGCTCGCCGAAATCGGCTTGGTCGGGCAAAAGCCGTCGGCCGCTACAACCTCTACGCCGGCGGCAACCGCGAAGGTACCCGCATCCCGCGCCTCTTTAAAGAAAAACATTACCGAACCCGAAATCCTCGAAATCGTCGACGGCTGGGATCAGCAACTGGGCGCAAAAGCCGTCTGACGACGAAGGCTTCGGCGATTTTGCCGTCCGTACCGGCATCGTCAAACCCGTCCTCGATCCACCGCGCGATTTTTTTGGCTTGAAAACCTGTTGGCAGATTAAGAACAAAGTTGAACTCAAAGGTCGTCTGAAAACCCGCAATGCTTGTTTTCAGACGACCTTTTGATTGTTTAAACCAACTTGTTAAATTATTTCGCAGCCTTTAAACGCGTCGGTAACCTGTTTGGAAGCGTTCAGCACCTCTGCGCGCCGCCCGCCGCCAAATAGGTTTCGGGAACGAGGTAAACCACCTGTCCTTTTTCCATGCGGTCGTTTCTGGCGACCAGCGGATTGTTCAACACGTCTTTCGCTGCCTGTCCTTCGCCGATGGCCGCGCCCCTGTCAAGGACAAACAGCCAGTCGGGATTTTTCTCTTTCAAGTATTCGAAGCTGACGGGCTGACCGTGGCTGCCTTCTTTGATGGTTTCGTCAACGGCCGGAACGCCGATATCTTTTTGTGCAGCCAGCCGCCCAGTCGTGAAGACGGACCGAAGGCGGACAGTTTCCGCCGTTGACCAGAATCACCAAACCTTTGCCTTTACCTTGCGCGGCAGTTTTCGCAGCTTCAAAAAGATGCGTCGATTTCCGCCTTCAGCTTGTCGGCTTCCGCCTGTTTGCCGAAGATTTTGTGCCAGCGCGTCGATGCGCTCTCTTGGCACTGTCTTTTGAGGTTGGCGGTATCGGCGGTCATTTCGATGGTCGGCGCAATGGCGTTCAACTTGTCAAACGCTTTGGCTCGCGCGGCTGCCGATGATGATGAGCTGCGGTTTGTAGGCATTGAGCGCTTCGTAATCCGGCTCGAACAGCGTACCGGCAGGTTTTGTCGTTTTGAAATATTCGTCCAAATAAGGCAGCAGGTTTTTGTCGATGGACAAACCGGTTTTTCACGCCCAATTTGTTTAAAGTGTCGAGCATACCCAAATCGTAAACGGCGATACGTTCGGGATTTTTGCGGCACTTTCGCGTCACCACGCGTCGTTTTGACGGTCAAGCCCGCGCCTTCGGTTTGGGCGGCGGAAGCGGTTTGCGCGGCGGAAGCGGTTTGGGCGGCGGAAGCGGTTTGGGCGTTTTGATTTGAGGCGGAATCTTTTCGGCGAACACGCACCCAAAGCAAGGGCGCAGCATACGGCTAAAGCAGTCAGACGTAACATGGATTCTCCAAGCAGATATAAAACGAAAAATATGGAAAAAGGCCGTTTGAACAAGAGAAAATTTAAAGGCTTCCAATCAGAAAAGCCGAACGTTCAGACGACCTTTTACGGTTTGATGTTACCAAATTAACCAATAACAATTATCGTTTATTTTATTAGATATAAAAGAGGCTGTCCATCGGTCTTTAAATGCGGTTGTCGGTCATCTTCCGCCATCATTCATCAAACAACCAATCCCAACCTTTTCCCCAATGCCAAAATCGCCCTTTTTGTTCGACGGGGAGAACACTTTTTCCGCCGCTTTCTTCAATGCCGAACCATCCGTAAGCGACGTGTTCGTCAGGCTGCAAACAATCACCGCATCGCGCGGAATTTCGGCGGGAAAAGATGTGTTCGCGGTTTTCGAACACGCCTTTGGGATAGCGGTGCCGCCAGTGGTGGTAGATTTCGTAAACCGTGCTGTCGTGCCAGTTGCAGAGCTGCCCGTCCGCAAGGCGGATGCCGGTTTCTCCCAAACTTCGCGTTTGGCGGTTTCCTATGGTTTCGTCCGGTCTCGATGCTGCCGGTTACCGACTGCCAAAAACCCGGCGGCGAAGTGCGTTCGATTAAAAGGATATTGCCGTCAGCATCATGCAAAAACCACCAGCGCGGACACGGGATACTTCAAGGGTTTTGCCATCAATCGTCTCCAGCAGCGTCCATCGCGGGATCGGATTTGGTACGCTGCGCGCCCTGCATTCCCGCCTTGATCACAGCAATGCTGCTCGGCTCCAGTTCTTCATTCAAGATACGGACTTCTGCGTTGCGGATAAGGGAACCTGATGTCGTGTTCGTTAAACTGCTGCCAAATATCCAGAAAAATCGCCGATTGCAGCGCGGCAAAGCCGTTTTCAGGATCTTTTACCCAATATGTCACGCGCAAATCAATACCGTTGTCGCCGAAATTGGTAACCACGCCAAAGGTGCAGGATTTTCTGATACGCGGGATTGAGCGGCGGCGGCGCTTTTTATGATTTCCAAAGCTTTAATCAAGTCGGAATGATAAGCGACCTGTATATTGAATGCCTGCTGTAATTCGCGGCTGGTATACGATTCGTTGACCACCATTGAAGTAACGAACGTCTCGTTCGGAATCAGCGCTTCCGTGCCGTTTGCATTGCGCAACACGACAAAACGCGAGGTAATTTTGGTGACATAGCCGGTAAAGTTATTGACCGTCAGACGGTCGTTCATACGGATAGAGCGGTCGCCCAAAATGATAAAACCCGAAATGTAGTTGCTCGCCACTTTTTGCAGGCCGAAACCGATATCGACACCCAACGCACCGCCGAACACCGACAATACCGTCAAATCAATCCCCACCAGCGGCAGCGCAATCAAGACCGCCAAAACCATCATCACCGTTTTGATGATTTTGGACAAAATCATGGACAGGTTATTGTCCAGGCTGCTTTTCTCCAAACGCTCGCCGATAAAACGCGCCAACCACGACGCGCCTATCATCAGAAGCCCGACCCACAAAATCCCGTTCAGAATCATCAACAGGCTCAGTTTGCCCGAACCGACCGAGAAGCTGATACCGTCGAGCATCGCCAAAATCTTATCGTCCAAGCCCGACAGCCAAAGCACGAACCCCACCCACAAAAACCATGGAGACTGATTTCTCCAGCCAGTCGGTCAGTTTGTTTTGCGGCAGCGGCATGAACGACCGCCACGCTGACCCGAATCAAAATCATCATCCAGCGCGCCGCCAAAATCAGCAGATGCAGCCATACCGCGCGAAACTCCGTCAGGTTGCAGACAAAACAAAGCCGCCGCGCCGAAAATCATCATCAGCACCGGCCACAAAATCCGCCTGCCGATATGCCGCAATAGCGCGAAGTTACCTTGTTCCGCAAAGAAATAACGGTTTTTAGTCGGTTTGACAGCCAATACGTCGCCGCCATCAGCATCAATACGCCGACCAGCTCTATCCAGCCCGAAACCTGTCCGAAATTGCGCTCCACCAAACTCGACGTAAACGCCTGACGCGCAAACAAATCATGCAAAAATACTGTCCATCCGCCCTGTTTTTATTAAAAATCAAAGCTGAGATATATAGCAGCCATTAAATTCCGCCACATCCGTTTACCCCGGGGTCGTCTGAAAACATCGCAGCTTCCAATCAAGTATGAACCATCCCGCAGCCCTACCCTCCCTCCTGACGCCAAACAAATTCAAAGCCGCTTCAAGCAGATAGTCGAAACCGTCCGGCTTTCACCATGCCAAAAGCCGGACAAGAAAAACTATAATCCCAAACTTATCGAGTCGGAGGTGGCGCAGTCTGGTAGCGCACTTGCATGGGGTGCAAGTGGCGCAGTGTCTGAACTTTTCACTCCGACCAGATCTCAACAGCCCGGTCATTTTGTTGGCCGGGCTGTTTTTGCTGACTGTCTCAAATCTTATATCCGGCGTTTGCATGTTTCGAAGGTCGTCTGAAAACCTCAAATCAAGGTTTTCAGACGACCTTTGCCTTATCCGTAAAAGCTTACAGATAGAATTTTTCAACCACTTTCAAATTGTCGTCCAATTTGTACACCAGCGGCTGACCGGTCGGGGATTTCAAGCCCATGATGTTCCTCGTCGGAAATGCCTCGATGTGTTTGGCCAATGCGCGCAGGAGTTGCCGTAGCGGCGACCAAGACGCGTTTGCCGCTCAGAAGCGCGGGGGCGATTTCGGTCTTCCCAGAACGGCAATACGCGCTCCAAAGTGACTTTCAGGTTTTCGCCGTCAGGACAACATCGGCGGCAGGTTGGCATAGCGACGGTCGTTGTGCGCGGAGAACGGGTCTTTCGGTCGAGCAGCGGCGGCAGGGTGTCAGCTTCGGCGCCAGATGTGGACTTGTTCGTCGCCGTATTTTTCGGCGGTTTGTTTTTTGTCCAAACCTTGCAGTTGGCCGTAGTGGCGTTCGTTCAGCCTCCAGCTTTTGATTTGCGGCACGAACAGTTGGTCGGATTCTTCCAAAACGATGTTGCAGGTTTTAATCGCGCGGGTCAGAACGGAAGTGAAGGCGATGTCGAACTCGTAACCTCCTTCCAGTTTTTTACCGGCGGCGGCAGCTTCGGCAAGCCCCTGCTCGCTCAGTTTCACATCGCGCCAGCCTGTAAACAGGTTTTTCGCGTTCCATTCGCTTTGTCCGTGACGGATAAATACCAATTCCATGTCGTATGCTCCAATTTGAGGTCGGTAGAAGGGGCTATTTATAACATATTTCGGCTGCTTCTGCAGTCGGGGCAGGGCGATGCTTGTTCTTTATCAAGACTTGCGGCGTATTGTTTTGCCGCCCATTCCCCACCCTGCAGTCGCAATGTTTTAA
>BNJV01002494.1_pt1 | contig 76627 bp, 112 predicted proteins | sample 8540591 | NCBI WGS metagenome assembly BNJV01 (sample SAMD00202457, study PRJDB9452) | human saliva metagenome | host: Homo sapiens | reverse complement strand
AAAAATGCAAAAAATATAATGTTCACAAAATTTCAAACAATCAATGACAAAAATAATAGAATCTGATACAATGCTTAGTGATGACTAACTCATATCAAAACAGTAGTTAAGGAGATGAAAATATGAATAACGAAAAGATGAAAAATCATTTAAAATGCAGATATGGAATTACAGTACTTGAAATTAAAAAGCCTATAATGACGGAAAGTACAACCTTGAAGAAGGAGGAATGTTTAAAGAGAAGGTGACAACTTACCCTGAAGAGATTGCGCTTCTGAACAGAGCTACAGAGGAGGAAGATGATGAATGCCGTAAAGAAGACATACAAAATGATGGAGCTTTTGATGGCATACTTGTTACAGGGCGTCCAATTAGATGAATCTCATCCTATTCTCAGGTATTTTGAGGAAAATGATGAAATGAGAAAGCTTCTTAGGTCAGTTGAAGATTTAGTTCAGTACCCTGTTATTAAGAACCAGTGGTTTGAACTTTATGATAAACTCAAAGAATTCCGTATTCATCTGTCAAGAAACAGAATCAGCTATATCCGGTGCTTGAGAAAAGGGTTTTACTAAAGGCTCAACAACAATGTGACTTGATGATTTTATAAGAGATGAAATATCGGAGTTCAGGGCCTTGCTTGAGGAGGGAAAAGAAGACGAATTTATAGATAAACAGACCACCTTAGTATATGACGTGGAAGACCTTATGAGCAAGGAAGAGACCATTCTTTATCCAACCTCTCTAAGCTTATCAATCAGGAAGAGTTTGAGGATATGAACCGGAGATCTGAAATAGGCTTTGCCTTTGGAGTAGGGCAACAAAGAGGAAGTAAAAGAAGCCGGCAGTAAAGATGTTTGCAAAGCAGTAAATGAGGGATTTATCAGTGAACTCAGGCCTCTTTGGAAATATGGCTTTTTCAAATGATGAGGAACTTGATGTAACTACGGTAAATTAACGCTTAATCAGATAAACATGATATTCCAAAATCTTCCTCTTGATATATCTTTGTGGATGAGAATGAAATAGTGAAGTTTTATTCGGATACAGACCATAGGATTTTCCCAAGAAGTAAGAACGATAGGCAGAGATGGTGAAGAACTGTCATCCAAAAAAGTGTGCATATAGTAAAGAGATTGTTGGAAGTTCAGAACGAGAGCAGGATCATGCTGATTTCTGACAAATAAGCCCGGAGGTTATCTACATATATTATGCTGCAGTCAGAGATGAAGAGGCAACTCAAGGAGTGCTCGAGGTTATGCTGAGGGAATCGAACCCCGCTAAAGGTTTTGAGACCTGTCATACCATTTGATTATTAAAATTAAAAACAGAATATGAACCGGATAAGGTATTAATTACATCTTCAAATACAAACAAAAGATTTTGATAATATAACAAAATTTACAGCTGTACGATGTGGTTGTATCGGGAGAAGATAAGTATGTTTATCTCGTTACTAATAATAGTGAAATTGATCAACAGAATATTGAGGAATATTTGGGTAAATTAGAAGCCAAGTGGTTATTATTAAAAATAGGGATGCTGAAGGGTCAACAGACGGATTTGTGCTGTTACACCCTTCTTGCAATGGCAGATATAAAAGAAAATGATGAATGGAAATCTGCAAAGAATGGCTGGGTTCGAATACATGATATTATAATGTTTATAGCAATAGTTATTCTGTACATTATGCAGAAAATAGCAGAGAAACAGTTCGAAAATCAGCACTCATCATTTTAGAAATGCAGTTGATTGAAGACAATGGAATGGCAATCAGTCCTAATTATAAATATAGACTTACCGAAGAAACCTTGAATTAATTCGCAATATAGGCACAGCCGATATTAGTGTAGCTGTTGAAAGATTTAGCAGTATCATGAAAGCCTAATTTCGATTTATGCATCTAAAAAGAAATGACTAAAATGCCTGTAAGAATAAACAATGAACAATTTGTGTTTTCTAGTGGTGATCATAATAAATTACAAAAAGAAATTATTGAAGAATTTGCACCGAGATTTGCACCAAATTCTGAATGCCTCTACGTAGGAGATACTATAAAAAAGGATTTAGTTAAGAACGTTAGTAAATTACAGAGATTAGGGTTGAAATTACATTACACGATAAATGCCTGATGTTGTCTTGTATAGAGAAGATAAACTGGCTGTATTTTATTGAATCAGTCACTTCTGTAGGACCTATGGACTCAAAGGTATTATCGAAATATCTGAAATGACAAAATAAATGCAGGTAAATATTTGTAACGGCATTTCCTAATTTTTCAACATATAAAAATTTGCAGATAGTTTGGCTTATTGAAGGAAGTTTGATTTCAGAAATGCCATATGATACATTTAAATGGTGACCGATTTATGGGACCAAGGGAGAAAATATGATACAAACCTCAGAAAGAAAAGAAAATTCATCCTTGTAGGTGTAGAAACCGGCAAGGACAGGATGGAAGAAAGCCTTTACAGAGCTTGAAAGAGACTGCTTGAAACCGCCAGGTGGAGACGGTCAGCAGGGTGATGCAGAACCCTTGGAGTCCATCAGCAAGGCTACGCTGTGCAGGAAAGTGAAAGGTGGATGAGATCAGGGAGCTTGCAGAGGAGCTTGGCAGTCGACAGTCTGCGATGATGACTCATCGCCCGCGCAGCCATCCAACCTCAAAAGATGAACTGCACAGCAAAGGTGCTCAGACAGAACTCTGGTCATCCTTGATATATCTGCTGCTCACGCTCAGACCAGTGAGGCTAAGCTGCAGAGTAAACTGCTCCGGAGTGAAAATACCGCTCCTCGAGACCTACAGGACTTGGGAAAGAACCTCAAAGACTTGGAGGAGGTATAGGTACCAGAGGTCCCGGTGAATCAAAGCTTGGGTCTGACAGGAGAGCGATAAGAGAGGGCAGCTAGCCAAGAAGTGAGATAGAAAAGGTTGAAAGCTCAAGAGAAACACTTAGAAAAGCACGGATGTCGGACGGAGCCACCTGTGATAGCCATTGTAGGCTAGACCAATGTTCCAGGAGGCCAACCTTTCTTAACAAGATTACAGATGCAGCAGCGCATACTTGCAGGAAGACACAGCTGTTTGCCACCTTGACCTCTACAGAAGCCTCAAAATCCCTGATGGAGAGGAGGTATTATTTACCGATACTGTAGGATTTATCAGTAAGCTCTCACAATCTGGTGGATGCCTTTAAGAGTACACTTGAAGAGGCGAAAATGCAGACCTGATTCTAAGTGTGGCTGATGCTTCTAACCCTGAGGTGGACGAGCAGATGAAGGTGGGATACAGGACCTTGAAGAACTAAAGGTGACAGGAAAGCCTGTTGTTACATCTTAAACAAGCAGGATAGCTTGAAGAGGAAAAGATAATAAAGGATATGTGATGATGAAAAGGGCCCAGCTAAGATAGGAGAAGGATAGATGAGCTTTTAAGTAAGATTACGGAGATTCTAAGGGAAGGCAAGGTGCTTATTGATACAGTCTTTCCTATGCAGATACCTCAACATCTGTAATCAGAAGAGCCAGCTCTATCAGAGATATGAGGAGAGGGCATAAAAGTCAACCTATACCTAAGGCTGTGGCTGGTCAGCTGGGACTATTATAGGAAACTCAGATAGTGGTTTAGCTGCTATTTAACCACTACAGAACTTAGAAAAAGCAAGGTTATTTTTCCAGGTTATATTAACTACAACAAATCATAAGTTTTGTTGACAGTGGTAAGATGCGGTGCTAGACTGTGAAACAGATAAAATTCTATCCACAGCTATAATATTTTTTTGCAAAAGACTACAGGGCTTACAGGCAAGTGAACTGCATAAGTAGGTAAACTGCAAAAACAGGACGGTTTCCTGTAAAATCACAATATTCGGAGGAAATATGGAAAAGGCAAATTTAGACTGGCCCAATAATATCGGCTTTGGCTATGAAAACAGATAATAGATATGTATCAAACTATAAAACGGATTTTGGGACGAAGGAGAGCCATTTCTGATGACCAGATAGTGATGAGTGAATGCAGGAGTGTTTAAAAGCGTGCAGACCTGCTTTGAGGGGCTGAAAGCTTATACCACAGAGGATGCAGATAGTTACCTTTAGCCCGACTTAAATGGTGAAAGATTTGAGGCATCCTGCAAGAGAATGGAAATCCTGTATTGCTCAAGGATAGATTTTAGATGCTGTATTAAAAACAAAAAGGCAAACGAAGCATACGTCCTCCTATGGCTATGGCGCTTCGCTTTATGTAAGGCCTATGCCTTGGAATCAGCCCTGTCATCGGAGTGCCAGATGGATGAATATCAGTTCAGAGTATTTACTACACCGAGGCCCTTATTTGGGTGGTACAAAGGAATATCTATTAAGGTAAGTGATTTTGACAGAGCCGCCCTAGAGGAACAGGTGACAAAAGCAGGACTTAATCTACGCAATGAGCCTTCATCCTATGTAGTAGCACACAATGAAGGTTATGCAGAAAATATGTACCTGGATGCAGCAACAAGGACAAAAGGTGGAGGAGACCGGAGGTGCTAACTTCTTGTAACAAAGGATGGAACTGTGGTTGAACACCTAAGTCAAGCACATTCTTCCTTCTATTACAAGGCGTTCCTTATTTATGTGGAGAGCATATGCTTGGTATAAAGGTAGAGGAAAGAGAAGTGCACTTCAGCGAGGTTAGTGACTTTGTAGAATGCGGTCTTTGTGAACAGCTGCGGTTATCAGCCCTTGCAAGAGTTGTGGATCACGGCAGGGAGATAGCTTGTACGGCAGAAGAGATGAGGCCTGTTATTAGGAAGCTTTATGATACCCTTACAGGCATCCAGCTTGAAGAATACCGGCTCCTGAGGATGGATATATATGAGATAAAATGATATACTGTTGAGAGCCAGATATATAGTGAAGGCAATCTAAGACCCGCTATGTTTATTAGCTAAGGTTAAATGTTACAAGTCTCAATGCCACTTGATCTGGTTAATAATACAACAAGGCAAATGAAAGTTGATGAAACGTTAACGAAAAGATACCATGTCAAGGATGTGGTATCTTTTATTATACAGGCGTACTATAAGTTTAACCTGATTTTGGCCACCATGCTTGATGCTCTGTTATACATAGTGATAGTTATATCGAAAGATCCTGATCTATTCTTTGATAATATTTTGACAATTATATAATTATTACAACAAAATATGAAAAAAGATTAATAAATATATAACTGACAGTAAAATACTTTAAGAGTATTATTATACCATAGCATAGCTTTGAATTTGTGAAGGATTAACAAAACGTAAGGAGGATGTATATGAGTATCATGTAGTAGCTGCAGGTGGCGGAGCCGGAAGCCAGATTGCTTTTCAGACGACATACAGAGGCTTTCAACGTAACCCAAGGGCTTTAGAAGCGCAGAGTCAATCGAAAGAACCAAGCCAAAAGATTGAGCGTTTGCGCAGTATCTATCTTGCGGAGCTTGAAGCCGCAAAGGCCAAAGCAGGCGTGAGAGCGAGCGATGCTCCAAGAGGACTGATTCCGGATATCGAAAATGCTACCGCAGAGAGAGTATAGAAGAGTTAAAGAATAAGGTGGAAGAGGCTTATAAGAACCTCAAGTACGAAACTGACGTGCAAAAGCAGGAAGGATTGCGACCTGGTTGGCTGAATCGATGGCATGAAAAACCTTGAGGCTAAAGGTGGACTTTCTATGCGCCAGTCGCAGTGCTTGAGGACAAGACGATAGTTGCTACCAAACTCATTCGACGCACGATTCCAAAGCCAGTTTAGGTGCACTGCTTGCTGTCGGCCTGGAAAAGTATCTTTGCCATTCACGGTGCAAACAATATATGCGAAGATAATGCAGCGAGACGATGGGATATGACGGAACCGGATAAGGCAGCTTTCTACGCATGCGGTAGCTAAACTTGGCAGAGGACATAGCACGGTTCCACTTTAAGCTCTCAGAAAGAGCAGCCAGGGTATATACTTAACTCGATGCTGGTTCCTTTCCTAAGTCAGGCGAGATGCTTTTTAGCCAAGCGAAGCTGCAGATCCTGCTACTATAGACCTTACTTTTGGAGACTCGGCACAGGCTCTCCTCTTTGGACCTTTCCAGACATGACATAGTAGACTTATATCACCGCCTACAATATAAACATGATGATGGATCCGCTTGCTGCTTCAGACCCTGATTCTATTCCTGCCAAGATAGGGGCTATCCCAAGAAATACATAGATGAGGGTAAGACCGGCATAAATGCGGGAGAGGGCCTTTGCATAAGCATAAGTAGGATGTCAGTATGCATAATTATATCATAGCCGTTGACATCAAATCGATTTTGACACCCACGATGATTTTTATACAACCAGACACCATGTCACCGATGATGTGGCATCTTTTTGTTGAACGAAACAAATTTTGGTCTATTAAAGCACATTCGGCATATATAATCCAAATACAAATACAATTTAATTCTCAAAACTAAAAACCTGAACGTTCCTCATGATTCGGAAGAATTCTAATTTGTTTTATAAATAAAACATGTTAAAAATAAAATTGCACAAAACCCTATTCAAAAACTGAATAATGTTGTATAATTCCATCTAAGAATATGAAAAATTATTGGAACACAGGAAGGCAAAGAAGAACAGCTAGCATTAGAGATGTGGCTGCAGAGCCGGGTAGGCCACTGTGTCCAGGACATTGAATAACAGCGGATATGTATCCGAGAAACAAGGCTTAGGATAATGAAAGCTGTTGAAGAAATAGGGTATAAACCTAATGCAAGCAACCAATATGAAAGAAGGCACCATATCATTGGAGCTCATGGTTCCTAACCGGTGAACATCCATTTTTTGCAAAATAATGAAGCACATGGAAATTGAGCTTTATAAACAAGGCTATAAATGCCTTATATGCAATACACTGATATAGTAAACAGGCAAAAGTCATTCATTGATATGCTTGACAGCAGAGCAGCAGACGGTATTATTTCCGTGTAGATGAATTGCCGGATTTAGCAATCATTCAAGAGGCGCCATAGTTAGCTTTGATAAACTCAGAGGCCGGAGTTCATAGTTAGGTCAGAGCACGAAATGGAGGAAGACTTGTGGCTGAGCTTTCATAAAGAAAGGTTGCAAGAGAGTGTGCCAGTTCACAGCCGGTCTAGATAAAAAGAACAGCCAATATAAGGTATAAGTAATGAAAGAGGTCTTGAGGAAGGGGTGAGAGGTTATCTCCATTATAACAGCCGGGATGCACTTAGCTATAGCTATAACAAAGATATGGTGCACCAATACTGGGATATTATCGAGAATGTTGACGGATAATGACAAACAGATATAGGAGCGCTAATGCCTTCTGTTGCACAGCAAAAGGACTTAGTATTCTGATGATTTATGCATCAGGCCTATGACGGACTGAAATCACCGAACTGTCATATCCTGAGCTTACGGTTATACAGCAGGATTATGCAGAGAAGCTAGAAAATGTAGAGAACGTATTAAAGATGGTTGATGGGGAGAAAGTCTGAGCTGAACTTATACCTGTCAAATTAATAGAACGCGAACAACATAATCCGTTCCACGTATTTCCACATAAAGACAAGAGTCAACTTCTTGTCTTTTATACACAAATAAATTGTATAAAAATGGCATAAAAATTAAAACAATGCAACAATTAATAGATGCAATAAATATAATTAATGGATTAATGAAAAATATTAAAAACATATTGACATTTTGGGTATTTTGACTATGATAAAATTATGAAAAGGTTTCCACAACAAAAGAAAAGAGAGAGGGAATGGAAAGTCCAAAAGAAGAAGCTTCAATTCTGTTAAAAAGATTTAAGACTCAAAAGAGAGAGCAGCTGACTTCAAAAATGTACTAAAAGATGGCAATTGTACATATTGCTGCTTCCTGCTCTAATATGGGCGGTAGTATTTGCCTATTATCCTAAGGATGGACTTATTATTCCTTAAGGAATATAAGGGAAGACTGAATTGTTAAGCCTCTTAACATCCGATTTCAAGTATTTTAGTTTTCAGTACGTCTATAGCTGTAAATGCTATAAAGAACACAGTATTATAAGTTTGGAAAGTCTTATTATTAAGCCTTCCTATACCTATTATATTTGCACTTTTCAACCAGATTCAGAGAGATAAGGTTAAAAAGACCATACAGACAATCAGCTACGCACCTTACTTTATGTCAAACGTAGTTATTGTAAGTATTATAACCGTATTCTTTTCTGCAAATGGAGTAGTAAATAATCTTATCAAGAGTGCAGGAGGTAAGGAAACTTTATTTACATCACTCCCTGAATGGTTCAGGACACCTTTTTATAGGCTCAAATATATGGCAGACTATGGGCTTTAACGCAAATAGTTTTATTGCAGCACTTACTGCAATAAGTCCTGATTTTACGAGGCTGCCAAGATAGATGGGGCATCAAGATTTCAAAGAATTCTTTTCATAGATATACCAATGATATTGCTCTACAATTATCCTGATGTTAATACTTCAGGTTGGTAACATAATGAATGTAGGTTATGAAAAGCTTTTCTTATGCAGAATGGTTCTAACACAATTGTGAGCGAACTTATTTCAACCCTATGTGTATAAGGTCGGTTTGCAGACTCACAGTACAGTTTTGCAACTGCGGTTGGTCGAGCGACTCTAGTTGTAAACTTTATATTATTTTGGTTTTAGCTTAATAAAATAGCCAGGTGAGCAGTATAAGCATATTCTAAGAGAGGAGAGCTAAAATGAGTACCGTTAAGACAAGAGCCGAAGATGTCTAAGCAGGTGACGAGTGTCTCGAAATAGTGAATGCTATTATACAGGATTGCCAATCCGCTCCGGGTTATTATTTTCATCCTATTTACTATGTTGTAATTTGCATCTATGACAGACCCGGTTATAGTAAACTCCGGAGCCATGTGTTTCATAGAAAAGCCACTAAAAGGTTATGAGACCACATTAAAGTTACAAACCGCTGGACCGTATATGGGAATACAATTTCTATACTGCCGTTGGCCTCGACTACTTCGCCGATAACGACGATTCCTGCCGGATATGCATTGTCCAGAAAGGACTCTACCGGAAGAAAGGGGACTATCTTTGCATTTACATTTACAATGTTTTTAGTGGTGGACTATGTCCTCCGCATCTTACCATAAAGAACCTTGGCATATACAACAGTATCTGGGCAATGGTGCTGCCCTCGTACATATCTGCTTATAACCTCATTGTATACGTCATTCTTTGGAAGCAGTGTATACCTGAGATATCCTTGAAGCAGCAAAAGTAGACAATGGCTGCTCTGACTTTTAGATTTCTTTTTGAATATAGCTCACACTATCCGCCACAACTACAATTGCAGTTATGTGTCTCTTTTACGCTACCGCAATGGGAACTCAGCCCTCAATGCACCGATGTACCTGCAGTGATGATGACAAAATGCCACTTCCAGGCCGTGCTTCGTAACCCAGTGCCTGCGAATCAGGCAAACTCGACGTTCATCAGGCGATGCGTGATGGTTACCAGACAAAACTGCTGGAAACAGCTGAACATACTGCATAGTAGTGGCTTCAGCAGTCCCACTGCTTGCAGCTTATCCATTTCTTTACAGAAATACTTTTGCAAAGGAGTAACAATCGGTGCGCAGTAAAGGCTACAGAAACGCTGCATATTTCAGCGATATCGGGTTCAAGTATAAACTATGTGTCTAGTAGAGAGGAGAGAGAAGAAATGAAAGGAGAGAATTATTATCACCGTTAACCTGTAAGGACACTTGTAGTAAGCTTGTTATCAGGTTGTGGCGCAGTGCTGCTGACAGCAAAGGACCTCGAAGGCGTCAAGAGTGCTGCTTCGGGAAGGCTAGCATCAGGAAGCACATGTCAGCTGAGCCACAGCCGAAGAAAAAGAGGCTGTGGATGCAGGTATCAATCAATCCTGGATGGGACTCCTGCCTAAGTAATCAAGTGATCCCAAGGCCTTTAGAAGAAAATATGGCAAGACATCTATGCTTTTCTGTTAACTCTGCGTACGAGAGAGTTGCATCCAAGGAGTCTTATGCGCTAAAAAGTGGGCTGAGGATACAGGTGTAGAATTTGACTGGAAGCCTATTCCTGGTGAGGGACAGGAGAAGATAAACCTTATGTTAGCTTCAGGTGATGACCTCCGGATGTGTTCTGGAATTTTTGGGTGATGGTAAGTCCGGCAATATTGTAGTTCAGTATGCAGACCAGGATATTTTCATTCCTACTGAGAATCTTATAAACACTCATATGCCCAGTGTAACAAGATACTTTGACTGATCATCCTACTTGCATTGGACAGAGATTAAGGCTCCTGATGGGCATACTTTACGGGTTCCCTATACAGAGGAAAGGTATGCGACTCACTCATAGGGTGGCTCCTTTCTTATCACGCAAGAACTGGCTCGGACGGCGGTGCAAAGGTTCCTACGCCGCCGATGAGTGGGTAGACCGCCTCAAGGCTTTTAGAGATGGTGGCGATCTTAATGGCAACGGTAAAAGCTGATCAGATTCCATCGCATACCGGTACTCGGTGCAAACGATACCTCTCTCGGTTCTGGCAACATGCTCCTATCGTTTTACGGTGCATCTGGTCAGGGCAGACTCCATACGTGGCGGCAATGCTCATGCCGACCACCTAAGACTTCATAGACGGGTAAGTGTTACATTTACTGCTATGGATCCCGCAGTCTAAGGATGCAAGGCAGCCTCTTCAATATGTTAAATAAGGAGACAGCCTTATTTGAATGGCTCTCTGAATCAGATGCAAGTGCGGCTCATCAGTCATCATCTCTCATCAAGGAAGATGTAGCAAGGATAGGATGCTTTGGCACGATGGACATTAGAACCAGGAAATACAACCAATCTTGACGCACATGATGAGGCATGTGGCTGTTCCAAGACTTGCGGGAAACAAAGGGCAGCACAGGCTTTAGACACTGTCTAGAGCTTCCAGGATTCTTCTTGATACAGCGATTACAACAATAAGTTGTAAATTCCCACACGCAGTTGCGTGAGATTTGTTGATTATATGGCAGGAGATCCCGCACATCCATGTCCAGTCTAACTGGGAGTGAAGGCTACAACTACAGAGATGACAAGGTGAGTTCTCAGAGCACCTCTTGATGACAAGGGAAGATATAAGTTAAGCTCAGACAGAGTATAAAAACTGGTGAGGCTCGTGCAGTTCAACACCTGCTGCCGTGGATCTATGATTGTTCTGAATGAGTACTATGGTAGAGTAGCGGCGATAACGCTTGCGACGCTGTCTAGCTCCCCTGGAGAACCAAAAAGGTAAACGGTAAAGAGGAAATAATGAAGGACATTACGAGACTATTATTCCAAGAGTATTGATGACTCACCGAAGAGCTATGAGACTGTTTTGCACAGATTCAGCCCACTATCTCAGATATAGTTGACAGATATAATCAACCAGTGGGTAACAGGAGATACTGATGATAATCTGGAACTCATATCTCGAAGAACTTAAGGCTGCTGGAGTAGAAGAGCTGCAGCCATCTACCAGACAGCTGTAGAGCACAACAAGCAAGTAGTGTCTGATCACGATGTAGCAACATCATTATTGTAATCATTAAGGTTGTCAGGTAAAACTTGTAACTGACAGCCCTGAGAAACGAAATGTCCATGGAAAGGATTTTAGACCGAGTCTCATTTTACTGCAACTCAAACTGATTAATAGATCCGAATGTGAATGCAGGTATCTAAACGGTGAGTATCACCTCTTACCAACATTGGTCCTGATGCAGCTAACTGACCCATGCACTGCACGCGTGACGAGGGACCGATACACTGGGAACATAGGCCTAGCGCATAGTATCCTGATGAACTGGGCTATATTTTCTCTGGTTCCACAGTCTCATGATAAGGAGAATATATCCGGCTTTGAGAAAGAGGGAAAGCCTCCTAGTTGTGTTTATACAAATCACCTCTGAAGGAGAGGGAGGCCCAGAGTATAGCATACAGCACAGACTACGGTTACACTTTTGAAAATCACTATGGGAATCCAATGTCGGGTAAATGATGAGAGAAAATGATTTTCCAGAGACAAGGTATTTTTACAATCCTATAATGAAGTGGATATAGCTTTGTGGTTGCAGGCGGAGAAGAGGTTGATCTTTGACGCCGCAATCTGAAAAGATTGGAGGAAAACAGGGTCCTATAAGGCAGGAGTTATCATGGTTGGCGGTATCTCAGAATGCCCCGATTGTTTTCCGACAGAGACGGAAGCAGGCACTAAGTGGGTGCTGGTAGTCAGTATTATTGTTCCGGTAAAGATAAAAAGAAAGCCCATTGAGCAGAAGGCGGGCACCTTTTGGCGAGCTCATGTAACCTCAGTATTATATTGAGACTTTGATGGCTCTACATTTATAGATACTGGAGGAAATGTAAGGAGTCCTTGAATTGCTGGATTTTTGGGACGTGAGCACCATGCCCTGTGACCTTCCAAAACCTTGAGGAAAAGGTGATAATGGTGGGCTGATAATTGGGCCTATGCAAATGAAACTCCTAGCACTGAATTTAGGGTAAGATGACATTAGCCAGAAAGGTAGAAATGGTTAAGACAACAGAAGGTTTGAGGCTTAGATCTATTCCTCAGGGTATTGACAGGTACAAAAACTTCAAGGCGTGAGATAGGGAAAGACTTTCAGACTTGGCACGGATTGCTTTTGGCCTTTTGGTTGGAAGGTAAAAGGTAAAGCAAGGCTTTGTAATGAAAAATGGAGAAGAGATAATAGTTGAGATTGCTGATAACGAAATTATCCTTGATAGATCAAGTGCAGGATTGAAAGAGTTCAATAGTGTTTTTGCTAGCGAAGAATACAGTATATTAAGGGCAAGAAGATTAGACTGTACGAATAATAAGACTGAAATAATATTTGATACAGCTTTCATTGAAGTCTTTGCTGACGGTGGTCTCATACCTATGTCAGCCTCTGTATATCCTAAGAATCCTTATGAAAAGATAGTGATTGAGGGTGATTTAAGGGCAGAGTTTTATGAGATTAACTAAGATATAGGGTATGGAGGTCAATGTTTTTGATGTCTGTATTTGAAAATAGTATGTAAATAACAGGTAAAATGATAAGATACCATGTCATTGATGATGTGGTATCTTTTTTTGCGCTAACAACTTTAATTCATTTTTTTTGTTAGAGAGAAGGTTGTAAATTATATTATATTTCTAAAATAGGTATTGAAGGCATAAAAGCGGATGGACAGGCCTTTTGTAGTGTGATGTTTATAACGAATATAAAAATATTTAAAAACCTCTTGACAGAAACGTATCATTGTGATAGTGTATTAAGTACATAATACAACAAGACAAAAATACAGCTGTAAAAATAGAAAGGAGGTTCCGGATGGCTTGGGTATTGGATGAAGGATTACCTATCTATCCTCAGCTTATGGATGAGATAAGGCGAAGGATAGTCACTGAGGTGTACAAGGCAGGAGATAGAATACCCTCAGTGCGAGAGCTTGCTGCAGAAGCTGAGGTAAATGCAAATACGATGCAGAAGGCACTTAGTGAACTTGAAAGGGAGGAACTCTTAGTTACTATGAGAAGCTACAGGAAGAACAGTCACAGAAGATGTGGAGAAGATAAAAGAGTACCAAGAAAGCTATGGCTGAGAAGGAAATATCAAGATGTATGACCTACATGAAAGAACTTGGCTACAGCATGGAAGAAATACAAAGTTTAATAGCCGATTATAAGGCTTAAGAGAAAGGAAAGAAAAATGGGAAATATAATAGAGTGTAAGTCACTTACAAAGAGATATGGAAGAAAGGTTGCTCTTAATGAAATCAACCTTAACCTTGAGGAAAGGAAGAATAGTAGGCTCTCAGGGCCTAACGGAAGCGGTAAAACAACACTTATTAAGCTCCTAAAATGGACTTTTGACGCCAACATCGGGAGAAATCAGAATAGATGGAAATTTGCCGGGAATACATACAAAATCAGTGGTTTCTTACCTTCCTGACAAGGACTATCTTGGGGATGAAATGAGCTTTAACGAGTGTACAAAGCTTTTTGCTGATTTCTATGCAGACTTTAGTAAAGAAAAGGCTTTTGCAATGCTTAAAAGCCTAAACATAGACCCTAATATGAAATTTAAGTTCCTTTCAAAGGGTAACAGAGAAAAGGCTCAGCTCATCCTGGTTATGAGCAGGGGCGCAAAGGTATATGTGCTTGATGAGCCTATAGCAGGAGTTGACCCTGCGGCAAGGGATTACATCATTAGAACAATACTTAACAACATCAATCCCGGTGCAACTGTAATTATAGCTACCCACCTTATCTCAGAAATAGAAAAATCCTAGATGATGTTATATTTATCAAGGAAGGCAATATAGTGCTAAGTGACAGTGCAGAGAACATAAGAGAAAAAGAAGGAAAGTCCATAGATGGATTATTTAGGGAGGTATTCGCATGTTAGGCAAATTAATTAAGAATGAATTTAGAAACATAGGAAGATTGCTTTTGCTAATCAATGTTATAGTACTTGGTATGCACCTGCTTTCAATAGTATTTGAGAGTGTTTACAATTCGCGGGCTCTTAATGGTACAATATTTGAGCCAATCTTTGCAATTTTTGCAAGTGCGTATGTGCTTACGATAATAGCGGTAAACATAATTGTGCTGCTGGTTTTTGCCGTGAGATTCTACAGAAAGGTGTATTCGGTAGAAGGATATCTTACACATACGCTTCCTGTAAAGAAATCAGACATCTACTTTGCGATGCTTGTATCTGCCGGGCTTAGCACAGTTATTACAGCGTTAGTAAGCCTGGTATATCCTCTTACAAGGTTAACAAACGAGATTCTTGTTCGGGGCAGGGTTCACCTAAGTGAGGTGTTACATTTCGCTGCAAAGTACCATGTGACAGGTCATACATTTTTCCTTATCATATTAACAGTATTCTGTTCTATCTTTGCTATGTTTGCACTCGTATTTCTCTGTGTATCTATCGGACAGAACTGGAAGACCCATCCTGTGCTTGGTTCAATACTTGCATACTTTGGTCTTGTAACAGCTCTGGAGGTGTTCGGAGTAATAACTTTTGTAACGCTTGCAGGTTCAAAAGTTTGCACATACAATATTTAAACTGGGGAAATTGCCTGGAGATGTGATGAATACCATGTCTTGCTATAGTATCGTAATAGCGATAATCGGAACAGCAATCATGTCAGTACTTAGTATATTCATCAATGAAGAGAAAACTTGATTTACAGTAAAATGCTTCTCATATAAAAAGCGAAGCCCTCTATGCTGCGAGACTTGCAGTATAGGGGCTTTGAACTCTAATAGACTATTTTATTTATATCTTTCATCTTCCTGATATCAAGCAATTCTTCCATCATTTTTACATATTCGTCTGTTTTTGCACGGCTTCCTGCTTCTGCAAAATATTCTAAGCACAGGCTCTGTTCCTGAGAGTCGTGCTATAATCCAGGAACCATCCTCAAATAACACCTTAAAGTCCGTCTGCATAATAAGCTTTTTCTATATTTTCGTATGCAGGTATTTTTCATCTTCAAAAAGCATTTTAACTAACTTGGCTTTTTCTCAGGAGTGAACCTGGTCATTCTCGCTAAAAATAAAGGTTCCAAACATTTCTTCAAGCTCTTTAGCTAGGTATGAATGCTCTTCTTGTCACGCATATCATCTCATCTAGTAAAGCCGCTGCATATATGCCGTCTTTTTCCACCTATATGTCCCTTTACGGTAAGTCCGCTGCTGATTCTCCACCTCATTATGGCATCGTACTTCTCATGTTTTCGAAATATACTTAAAGCCTACATTGGTTTCTATACATTTTTCACCGTATTTTTCAGCGATTTTATCAGCATATGTGTGGTGGCGATGTTTCTTACCACAGCACCCCTTCCAATGCTTGAACTCAAGTAGATAGTAGTATAAGAGGCAAAGCAGCATTAGGGATGAATGAAGTTACCAAGTTCATCAATTATTCCTATGCGGTCTGCGTCACCATCTGTAGCAACCCAAGGTTGTACTGCTTTCTTTGTAGTACAAGGCTCAGCCTGGCAGAGGCTGAGCGGGCTTGGCAGCCTTCCGCCAAAGAGAGTGTCGTGCTGTTTATTAGTAGTGGTTTCACATCTTACACTTGAAAGCAATGTTATAAGCGACTTTCAGATACTCCGTATATAGGGTCTATAGCTATTCTTAAATGGGCATTTCTTATGGCATCCACATTTAACGAATTTAAGATGGAATCAATATAATCATTGAAAGGATGGATTTTCAAATAAATCACTGTGTTCAATTTCATAAAAATTCCTGGTATAGCTCTTCTTCTGAAATGTTATTTGCCAGTTCTGATAATCTGTCAGTTGTTTCTAAAGGGGCGTCGTTACTGTCTCGAAGTAAATATCTTTATACCATTGTAAATGGCAGGATTGTGACTTGCAGTAACAGCTACTCCAAAATCTGCTCTCATAAGCTTAGTAGCAAAACATAATGAGAGGAGTAGATGAAGAGCCGTCAATGAATAAAGATTTAATATTGTGGCTTCACAAAGCCTCTATGAACCAAAAAGCAGGCCTCCTTAGACAAGAATCTTCTATCGTAACCTAGTAACTACTACTTCCTTCATAGAACTTAAGGCAGGCGACTCTATGTATATTATCTCTTGTAAACTTATCACCTATTATTTCGCGCCAACTGCCTGTTCCAAAATGAATCATTTTACAACCTCCTTGATATTATTACTAAAGCTTTGATTTATGTATGATTAATTTATATCAGAAAGATATTGATTTTCAGAGATTGCAGAATTTTAAACAAAAATGCAATTTGTAAATACTTGTTAGATAAATAATATTCTGATAAGCTGAAAACATAAAAATGCACAAATGGAGGAAGAAAATGATTTTTACATCTTTAATGAGCCTTGCACTTGTTGCTTCGCTCACAGCTTGCTCAGGTGGATCTACAGCAAAGACTAGCCAGACAGCTTCAGCAGTGCCGGCTCAGGCAACTCAATAACAGTATACTCACCTCACCCTGCAGAAACCATCAACCTGTTAGTTCAGGAATTTGAAAACAAGACCGGTATTAAGGTTGATATTGTTGCGGCAGGTACAGGAGAGCTTCTAAAGAGGGTTGAATCAGAAAAAGACAATCCTTTAGGTGATGTACTTTGGGGAGGAGGAGCTGAGTCTTTACAGGCTTATGCGCAATACTTTGAGCCATATAAGTCAGGTGAGTTATCAGCTATTGACCCTAAGTATTATGCAAAGGACAATACCTGGACAGGAGAAAGCCCTCTGCCGATGGTTCTTCTTTACAACACAAACCTTGTATCTGATGAAAATGCCATAACTTCATGGAAAGATTTGCTTAAGCCTGAATTTAAGGGCAAGATAGCGATGGCGGATCCTGCAAAGAGTGGTTCAGCTTATACAATTCTGTGACTATGCTTACTGCATACAAGGCAGAGAATGACGGATGGGATTTTATTAAAGACTTCTACAGCAACCTTGATGGCAAGATTTTATCTAGTTCATCAGGCGTATATAAGGGAGTTGCAGACGGTGAATACGCTGTAGGACTTACCCTTGAAAAAGAAGCAATAAAGTATGTAAATGCAGGCTCACCGGTTAAGATGGTTTACCCTAGTGAAGGAACATCAGCAGTGCCTGATGGAGTAGCTAATATCAAGGGTTCAAAGAATATTGAAAATGCTAAGAAATTCGTTGACTTTGCTTTAAGCAAGGATACACAGTCTATCATGAGCACTCAGCTTAGCAGAAGATCTGTAAGAAATGATGTTGAAGCACTAAGGACTTGGACCTTTATCAGATATTAAGCTTGTTGACTATGACTTTGATCTAGCATCTGCCAATAAAGAAGACGTGCTTAATAAGTGGAAAGACGTACTTATCGGAAAGTAAATAGAATTAGCTATTTATAATTTGGAATAATTAAGCTGCCGTAGGATGTCTGACAAGATGTTTTACGGCAGCAATCTGAAAGAGGAGAAATGATGAGTACAACTGTTAAAATTGAAGACGTAACTAAAAGGTATGGAGACTTCACGGCCATTGATAAAATGAATTTTACCATAAAGGATGGTGAATTCTTTACACTTCTTGGCCCTTCAGGCTGCGGCAAGACCACCCTTCTTAGGATGATAGCGGGCTTTAATACCATAGAAGCGGGGAATATATATTTTAACGATAAGATTATCAATAAAACCCCTGCGAATAAACGTGATATAGGAATGGTATTTCAGAACTATGCCATTTTCCTCATCTTAGCATTTATGAGAATGTTGGAGTATGGACTTAAACTAAGAGGTATACCAAAGGCAGAGAGAGAAAACAGATAGAAGAAGTTCTTAAAATAGTCCGCATAGAGAATCTTAAGGACAGAATGCCTGATAAGCTATCAGGTGGTCAGCAACAGAGAGTTGCTCTTGCAAGAGCTATTGTAATCAAAACCTAAAATCCTGCTTATGGATGAACCTCTTTCCAATCTTGACGCAAAGCTTCGTGTGGAGATGCGTACCGTAATTAAAAATACAGAGACAGCTTAATATTACAACTGTCTCATGTAACACACGATCAGGGAAGAGGCTCTTGCTATCAGCGACAGGATTGCTGTTATGAACAAGGGATATATTATGCAGCTTGACACTCAAGCAGAATATATCAGAAGCCTGCCAATACCTTTTGTTGCAGATTTTTATTGGAATATCCAATATTCTAGAAGCAGAGGTAATGGGGAGAATGCCCTAAAATAGCTGGTTATGAATTTAATGCAAGCTTTAAGTCAGATAGCAGTAAGGTTAAGGTATCCGTTAGGCCTGAACATGTGAGAATCTCTGAAGATTTAAGCAGGGGAATAGTAGGAAATATAATTCTGTCTCACATTTTTGGGCGATTATGTCTACTACGAGTGTTGAGCTTGATAACGGAGAGATTATAGAAGCCCATGAATACGCTGAAACACACACAGAATATTAGGGAAGAAGGAAGGGTAGCAGTTACCTTTGATACAGATAACATCTCTATATTTGACATAAGTGGGGAGGCAAGACTAAAATGGATAAAGGTATAAAAATTTGACTTTTGGTTTATATGCCGCATCGTTATCTTTGTGCTGTTTGCGTTATTCTTATGTATCCGTTTATCACACTATTCTCAAGAGTGTGATTGGTCTCTGATGGGAATTTTACTTTAGAGAACTTTGCCACATTTTCAATATGAATATTATTACAGTACCGATAAGGTCGCTCACTGTTTCGAGTACTTACTACAGTTTTTGCGGTAATTATCGAGTGTGCCACTTGCTTACGCATTTTCCAGATATAAGATATATGGCTCAAAGGTAATAAATGTAATGATAATAATGTCGCTTAGTCTCCGCCTTTATAGGTGCATATTCCTGGATTATGTTACTTGGTAGAAACGGAGTAATCACTAAGGGCTCAATGTACTGGGAATTAACTTTCCTTCCATCTATGGATTTTTGAGAATAATACTGTATTTACTGAAGCTCTACCCATATCTTCCTCTATGTGGCAGGGTGCCTTAACAGCATTGATTCTTTCACTTGAAGAAGCCAGTGAGAATCTCGAGAGCCAGCAGGCTTAGAAGGTTGTTTACAGTGACATTTCCTGTGATAAAGCCTCACCATCTTTGCAGGCGCAATCATGGTGTTTATGTCAAGTCTTGCAGACTTTGGTACTCAATGCTTATAGGTGAGGGATATAAGGTTCTTCCGGTTATGGTTTATGAAGAGTACATGAGTGAAACAGGCGGAAATGCAGGCATGGCGAGTGCACTCAGTATTATCATCGTGTTATGCTCGCTTACTGTTCTTTTAATACAGAAATTCATTGTAAGTCGTAAGAACTATACAATGAGCGCACTAAGACCACCTTTCAAAGAAGGATTTGCCTAAGCCTAAGAAAATTGCTTTGTCATTACTCTTATTTGTCTTTGCGTTTATAACATTTTTACCACAGGTTGTAGTTATTGTGACTTCATTTATCAACACAAATGGACCTGTATTTACGGAAGGCTTTGGACTGGAAAGCTACAAGAGCATTTTCTTTAAGCTTGGACACAACATAGTAAATACTTTACATTTTCAACTATCGCAATTTTTGTTATAATACTTTAAGCGTACTTATTGCATTTTTAATAACAAAGAGACGTGGAAAGTCTGCAACAATAATGGATATACTTGTAATGTTCCCTATACGTTATTCCGGGTGCGGTGCTTGGTATAAGCTCACTTATAACCTCAATAAAGGACCTATCCTCATAGCAGGAACACCTTTGATTTTGATAATAGCATACATAATAAGAAAGATGCCTTATACGGTAAGGTCTTCAAGTGCTATATTACAGCAGATAGACAGCAGTGTGGAAGAGGCTTCCATAAGCCTGGGAGAAACACCTATGAAGTCCTTCTTTAAGGTGACCGTAAGGATAATGATGCCGGGTATAGTGAGTGGAGCAATTCTTAGCTGGATAAGCACCATCAATGAATTAAGTTCCAGCATTATGCTTTACACAGGTAAAACAGCTACCATATCAGTTGCCATATATACTGAGGTAGTAAGAGCCAGCTTTGGAACAGCGGCAGCACTTGCAAGTATACTCACAGTAGCGACTTTGCTTTCCTTCGTACTTTTTAACATAATAAGTAAGGGTAAAGTATCAGTAGTATAGGAGCAGATATGTTTAGAGAAAAAATCCCAAATAAGAGTTTTAGGCGATATATAACGGTGTGGATGTTAATCTTTGCCTTTATCATAATAATACTTTTTGGGATTTTTCTCTTTATATTCCGGAATTTCCAGCAAAATATACGGAGCAAAGCATATAGAAGAAATACTCACATAGCAGGAACTCTGTTTGACGACTCTATTGCCGAGTCGGAAAGCTAGTATTGATATGCTGGCAGATGATGAGGATGTAAAAAGCAGTTAACGGAGAGAATCACGGTTCTAAAGTTCTCGGTGATAAAGTCTATGGTGGACTTGAAATAAGTATAAATACATTGCGGTACATATACTAAGTATAGATGGTAAAAGAAAGTATTCCACTGATGAAATCCTGCAATGTATGATTTAGAGAGCTTTGGAGAATGGGGAGTGCTAAGGAGTGCAAGAGAAGGAAAGAATGATATTTTAATTCCCAATATGTATATATGGGAAGACGGAAAAACCAATGCATTTTCACTTACCAGAAGAATATATGATAAAAATAAACTTATAGGCCTTCATTATCGTTGACTTTTCAAGAGAATATATACAGGAACTCTTTAAGGGCTTGGATTCGAGCTATACAGGCATGTTGAAGTTTGCAATTTTTCGGAAAATGATTCGGAAATATACAATGACACCAACCTTCAGGGGAAAAATGTTAGAATAAATTCTCTTTACTTTTGAAAAATATAAAAGAAATTGAGAAAACCTATACATATTCTACATATAAAAACAAAAAATATTATTATAATGGATTTCTGGAAAATGAATATGTGAAGGCAGATACGAAGATGGTGTCAGCAACTATACTACAGCCCTTGTGACCACCTTGGCAATTGCTTTTGTTATTGTGGAGTATACTTGCGGGAAAATTGTTGAACCTATTAATATGCTTGCAAAAAGTGATGGATATGGATCACAAAAACATCTATACCGACAGATGCAAAGTAAATGAAATTGAAGAAATACAGAACATAGAAAATGCTTTCTACAACTTGCTTGGAAGAATAGACAAATATCATAAGGAGGACATTGAAAAGAGAGAACTAGCTTGAGAAAAATAGAAGTTAAAGCCTTACAGTCTCAGATAAATCCACATTTTTGTATAATACTTTGGATTCTATAAAGTGGGAAGCAAAATTAAATAAAGTGGATAAGATAGCAAAGATAGTTACTGAGTTTGGCAACATTCTAAAGGCAAATATGAATTTCAATGAAACTATTGTCACTGTGGAGGATGAGCTTGGTCTGGTGAAAAGCTATCTATACATACAGATGGAGAGGTATAAAGATAGATTTGAGTTTAAGCCAAATGTGCCTGAGGATATGTACGGCTATCGTATTCCCAAACTATTGCTTCAGCCAATCGTTGAAAATGCGATTATACGATGGATGGAGCTTATAACCGAAAAAGGGCATAGTTGGAGATAACAGGGCGTAAAGAAGGGATAATCTTATATTTAATGTGAAAGGATAACGGAAATAACTTTGAAGGGAGACTTTGATAAAATACGTTAATGATATAGACAGCAACAGTATAGGACTTTATAATGTAAATAAAAAGAATTAAAACTCTATTACGGTGAGGAATATGGACTTAGTCTTCTAAGTGGAGACTGTACCAATATTCAAATCAAGATAAAAAGGATATAAGGGATAATAATGTATAGAATTGTGGTTGTTGAGGATGAGGAAATAGTTAGAAAAAGGTCTGGTAATAACTACAGATTGGGAAAGCTATGATTGTCAGGTTATAGGAGAGCAAAAATGGTGGAGAAGGTCTTAGTCTTATAACTAAGCTGAAGCCCGACATTGTTATTACTGATATAAGGATGCCTGTAATGGATGGGCTCCAAATGATGAAAAGGTTTATGAGACTTATATGCCTGTTACAACATGATGATAACAGCATTTAATGAATTTGAGTATGCAAAAAGGGATTGATTTAAGCATAAGCGACTACTCTTAAAAGCCATTTGATGATGCTAGTTAGATAAGGCACTTAAAAAGGCCATAGAAAAGGTAAATAATAATATTTTACTTTGCAGTGTAAATAAAGAGATGGACAAAGCTGCTCTGATGGAAGAGATAGATAAGAAGCTAAGGCTTACAGTCAACTCAAAAGCATATCAACATCATTAAAGCAATTGAGTATATCAAAGAAAAACTATATGAAGGAGATAAACATATTATCTACCTCAGAGTATTTGAAGGTAAGTGAAAGCTATTTAAGTCATTTATTCAAAAAGGAGACAGGCTATACCTTTGTGGAAATACTTACTCTAACAAGGCTTAAAAAGCCTGTAAGCTGCTTAAAAGACCCGCAGACCAGAGTATCTGAAGTAGCTTATATGGTGAGGATATAGAGACCAGAGATATTTTGGAAATATATTTAAGAAACATTTTGGAGTCACACCAAATTATTATAAGGAGAGAATGTAATGTACAAAAACATATTATTTGACATGGGAAACGTAATTATGGATTTTTCACCTGATTATATTCTGTCTATGTATACTGAGGATGTAAAGCTCATTAACTACTTAAAAAGTACAAAATCGTCTACACCCGTGCCTGGGCAGATGCGGACAAGGGAGTGCTAAGTGAGGAAGAGGTATATGAAGAAATCATAAAGGATTTGGAAGAAAAAGTATCACCCTCTTGCAAAAGACGTACTTTCAACCCTGGTATGTGTATAAGACTGAGAGTGAAGAGATGCTTGAACTTATGAAAGACCTGAAACACAAGGGATATAAGCTATATCTTTGTTCAAATGCGGCTGAGTCTTTTCATAAATACGAAGATAAGATAGAAGCCTTTAAGCTATTGGATGCAAAAGATAGTGTCTGCCGATATCAAGGAAGTAAAGCCTCGACAGGGCTTGACTATGTACTAAACACCTACAACCTAAAGGCAGAGGAATGCTTTTTCATAGATGATTTGGCAACTAATGTAAAAGGTGCCTATGAATGTGGGATAGACGGCTATCAGTACAATGGTAATGCAGGACTCTTAAGGAAGTTTATGGAGAGGGTTGGAATATTGTAGTTGGCAAAAACTACAGCCTCTGCTATAATTAAGGGAGTAAAATCAACCACTAAAGGAGGAAGAGATATGAAAAGTCATAAGTTTTGGGCAATAGCAACATGTATTTGTTTTATATTAACTATGTATACAGGATATAAACATAAATAAATTAAGCTAAATTTGTAGAAATATCTCCAGAAAAACCGTCAAAAATATAAAAATATTGACAAAGGTGCTAATCCGTAGTATACTGTTTTTATAAATATTGACGGATTGTTACCGAGAGGGCAAAACTAAATTTTACGGACAAAATGATAGTTTTGTCTGTGAGGTTTGGGTTTTTATGTTATAGGGAATTTCTACAAAATCCCTATAACATAAAAAGACTCATACAATGGAGAAATCGATGTGATTATAGAAGGAATCATCAATAATAATGTAGTCAGCTCGAGGGATGATGACGGCAAAGAAGTAGTTGTTATGGGCAAGGGAATCGGCTTTGGCAAGAAAAAGGCGATACTCTAAACGAAGCTGACGCAGACAAAATATTTACTATAGAAGATGAGGAAGCCCTTTAGGCGGTTTAAGGACCTGCTCACAGGAATACCCGCTTGAGTATCTTCAGGTATCAAACGAAATTATTTCTTATGCGAAAGAAAGGCTTGATACTGAGCTTCACCCTAATATTTACCTTACGCTTACTGACCACATAAGCTTTGCCATCAGGAGGATAGAAGAGGGACAGGTCTTTCCTATCCCTATGGAAAATGAGATAAGGCGTTTCTATCCTTTAGAATACAGGATAGGCACTCAGGCGGTTTCACTTATTTATGAAAGACTTGGTTATAAGCTGCCTGTAGATGAGGCTGCGGCCTTAGCCATACATTTTGTAAATGCAGAATTCAATATCAAGGTAAGAGATACTTGGATTATAACCAAGATGATGGGAGATATTCTTGGCCTTATTTCATCAGAGTTTGACTGCTTAAATACTGAATGTGTAGAGGTTGAGAGCTTTGTGGTAGGAATTAAGCTTCTTTGCTATAGACTGGCTATGGCACACCCTATTAGGGAAAAGGGAGATAAAAAGCTTCTCGATTTTATAAAAGAGAATTATCCTAAGGAATGGGAAATGGCTAAGAGGATAAATGACTATGTTATAAAAGAGCACAAATGCCGTTTTACTGAGGAAGAGAAGCTGTACTTTGCAATTCAGTTAAAGAGAATAAACGATTTATTTGCTTAATATATGGTAAAAGGCAGGAAAAAGTGTCCTGTGTGAAAGGAGAATTTATGTTTTTTAAGAAGAAAGAGCTTGAGCTTGTATCGCCTGTAAAGGGCAAACTTATAAGTATCAAGGATGTACCTGATATAACCTTTAGTGAGGAAATGGTAGGCAAGGGAGTGGCGGTTATACCTGAGGAGAACGAGCTTTACTCTCCTGTAGGTGGGACCGTTACCACCGTATTCCCAACTTCACACGCTATAGGCCTTACCACAAGGACAGCATAGACATACTTTTACATATAGGGACTTGATACCGTGAACCTTAAAGGTGAGGGGCTTTGATGTAAAAGGTAAAAAGAAGGAGATGAGGTTAATGCAGGCGATTTGCTGGTGGTTGCAGATTTTGAAAAATCAAGCTTGCTGGCTACAGACTTGAAACTCCTGTTACATCATATGCAATCCGGAACAGTGTAAGAAGCTTACATACACTAAGCCTCAAGCTGTAAATAAGGGTGATGTAATCATCAAATACCTTAAATAATCGGAGGAGATTATGAGAGAGTTTAGCGGGAATGTGGGTGTCTAACGGTGCTGTTTTTGGTAAGATAGCGGTCTTTGGCGGTGATGAGTACGTGCCTGAAAAGAAAGAGGTTGAGGATACAGACAAGAGAACTGGCCAGGCTAAATGCAGCTCTTGATGAAGCAAAATCAGAGCTTGAAAGGCTATATGAGGAGGCTATAGATAAGGTTGGAGAAGAGAATGCACTTATCTTTGACATCCATAAAATGATGCTTTGAGGACCTTGATTATACCGAAAATATCCAAAACCTCATAAATGAAGACAGGCTTTGCGCTGAGTATGCGGTCTTTGAGACAGGAAAGATGTTTTCCAAAAACCTTTGCCGACATGGATGATGACTATATGAAGGCAAGGTCAGTGGATGTCTGATATATCAAATAGGGTCATAAGAAAGCTTACAGGCAAGGCTGAAGCCACGCTTGAAGGTGATGAGGCGGTCATCATTTTGGCTGAGGAGCTGACTCCCGGAGAGACTATAAATATGGATAAATCAAAGGTCTTGGCCTTTTGTTACAAGGAAGGGGCTCTTCAAACTCACACACAGCCATACTCTGCAAGAAGTCTCGGTATCCCTGCAATTGTGAAGGTTGATTTTGGAGGTGTGGCTCTAACTGAGCTTGAAGGCAGGGAGGCAGCAGTAGATGCCGTAAGCGGAAAACTGTATATAGAGCCTGATGACAAAGCTAAAGAGGCACTAGACAAGCTTTATAAAGGAATTAAACCATGAAAATGCCCTGCTTTCAGAGCTTAAGGGAAAGGAAAATGTAACTCGTGATGGCAGAAGAATAAATATATTTGCCAATATCGGAAGTGAAAAAGATATAGATAGAGTAATAGATAATGATGCAGGAGGAATAGGACTTTTAGAAGTGAATTCTTATATCTGGAAGAAGTGAAGCTCCCAGTGAAGAAGAACAGTTTGCAAGCTATAAGGAAGTCGTAGAGAGACTTGACGCAAGAAAGTCATTATCAGGACGCTTGATATAGGCGCAGATAAAAAGCCAGCTATCTTGGGCTTAGCGAAGAAGATAACCCTGCACTGGGCTACAGGGCAACAAGAATCTGCCTTGATAAAAAGAATTATTTAAGACTCAGCTTAGGGCGATATTTAGGGCATCCGCATTAGGAAATGTTGGGATTATGTTTCCTATGATAACCTCTGTGGAAGAAGTAAAGAGGATAAAGATAATTGTTGACGAGGTGAAGGAGGAGCTGATTGCTCAGGGTATAACTATTGGCAATCCTGGAACTTGGGATAATGATAGAGCCCCGCAGCAGCACTAATCAGCGATGAGCTGGCAAAAGAAGTTGATTTTTCAGCGTGGGAACCAATGACCTACCCAGTACACCCTTGCCATAGACAGGCAGAATGAAAATCTGGCAGAGTTTTATAACCTCACCATAAAGCTGTCCTTATGCTTATTAAGATGGCCTGTGACAACGCCCATAAAAACGGGATATGGATAGGTATTTGTGGTGAACTGGCAGGTGACACAGCACTTACAAGGACTTTTGTGGATATGGGGATAGATGAGCTCTCTGTATCTCCTGCAAAGGTACTTTCGCTTAGAAAAAGCAGTAAGAAATATATAAGGAAGGAGGAGAATATGAAGAAGATAAATTATACCGTTGTTGCAGAAGCCGGCATACATAGCAAGGCCTGCGGGACTTTTGGTAAAGCAGGCAGCCTCATTTAAGAGTGATATCAAGATTCTAAATGAGGAAAATGGCAAAGAAGCTGACCTTAAAAGGCTGATGGCGGTTATGGCTCTAGGGGTAAAACAGGGCAACAGCATTGTTGTCACTGTTGAGGGAGAGGATGAAGATGAGGCGTATACAGTACTTGAATCCTTCCTTTAAGGAGAACTTTTAATTAAATATTTCTTTGGGTTAACTAAGAAAGGGGAACAAATATTATGATGAAGTATTTGCAAAAATTAGGCCGCTCGTTGATGTTACCTGTTGCCTGCCTTCCTGTAGCGGGAATTCTTATGGGCATAGGTTACGCACTTTCACCACATGTTATGCAGGGTGGTGATATCACAGGAACAGTTGAAATCTTAGGTTTCTTTTTAATCAAAGCAGGCGCAGCCCTCATTGACAATATGTCATGGCTCTTTGCTATAGGTGTTGCAGTTGGTATGGCTGATGATAAGGACGGTACAGCAGGACTTGCAGGTCTTGTATCCTGGCTTATGATGACTACACTTCTTTCATCAGATGCAATCGCAATTATGACACAGGCCAAAGCAAATGTAGCTTTTGGTAAGATTCAGAACCAGTTCATAGGTATTTTTGCAGGTATTATAGGTTCAGTTTGCTACAACAAGTTTAAGAACACTAAACTACCTGATGCACTTGCATTTTTCTCAGGAAAGCGTTCGGTAGCAATAGTTACTGTATGGTATCAGTAGTGGTATCAGGCATACTCTTTTTCATCTGGCCTGTAATTTACGGTGGACTCATTGGATTTGGTAAGTCAATAGTAAGCCTTGGTGCAGTAGGAGCAGGTATCTACGCATTCTTTAACCGTCTCCTCATTCCATTTGGACTTCACCACGCACTTAACTCAGCATTCTGGTTTGATGCGGCTGGTATCAACGACCTTGGTAACTTCTGGGGAAATACCGGTACAGCAGGAACTACAGGTATGTATATGTCAGGCTTCTTCCCTTGTATGATGTTTGGTCTCCCAGCGGCTGCTTTTGCGATGATTCGTTCAGCTAAGCCTGAGAAGAAGAAATATGCAGTGTCACTCTTAAGCGCAGCAGCTATATGTGCATTTATCTGCGGTGTTACAGAGCCTTTCGAATTTGCATTTATGTTCCTGGCACCGGGTCTTTACTTAATCTACGCCATCCTTTACGGTGTATTTACGGTAATTACTGTGGCAGTTGGATTTAGAGCAGGCTTTTCATTCTCAGCAGGTCTTACCGACCTTGTATTTAGTTCACAGCTTCCACTTGCACAAAAGACCTGGCTCATCATTCCTTTGGGAATTGCTGCGGCTATCGTATTCTAGGCGGTATTTAGATTTGCTATTGTTACATTTAACCTTAAGACACCGGGTAGAGAAGATGATGCTGACAATGCTGAAGAGATGAAGGCAGTTCTTGCAAATGGTGACTTTACAGAGGTTGCAAAGATAATCCTTGAAGGACTTGGTGGAAAGGAAAATGTAACTTCAGTTGATAACTGTATTACAAGACTTAGAATTGAAGTTAGGGACTATACCGCAGTTGATGAGAAGAAGATTAAATCAGCAGGTGTTGCAGGTATTATAAGGCCTAGTAAGACTTCCGTTCAGGTTGTAATCGGACCCTAAGGTTCAGTTTGTAGCTGATGAGGTTAACAGACTTATGTAATTGACTTTAGCTATAAATAGTTGTATCATGTTAGACATTACTATAATACCTTTGGATGAACTTGCAGGTATTGTTAGGAAAGCTAATATTATACAAGGAGAAGAGAAATGGAATTATTGAAGGTTTATGATACTGTAAACAAAACTACAGTAGAGCTTGATGAACAGGGGCTTATCGACACTTTAATCGCAGGCAGACAGGTGGATGTATTTCTTAAAGCAGAAAAAGACAGATCCTGACGGATATATGACTTGGAATGAAGAGCACTGGACATCAGTTTCTGACAAGAAGTTTGTACGTTATTACTCAATTAATGGACGTCTTTTTGAGGCGAATATACAGGCCATAATATCTATGACCTAAAGAATGAATTTAAGCCTTATGAGGCGGTTAAGGTTGAGCTTAGCTAAGCAATATATCAAAAGAATAAAAAAAGAGGCTGCCACGCAGAGTTTAGCGTGACAGTCTCTTTCTTTGTGATATGCTTCCGTGTATGAAAGCTATTTGCATAGGATGTGTCTTACAACCTGTCTTTCATAAGTACATAAGGCTCAGTATCCTGTACACTTACATAGGCAGGTCTTATTATCTTGTCAGTATTTATAAGCTCTTCAAGCCTGTGTGCACTCCAACCTGTTATCCTTTGCACAGGCAAAGATAGGAGTATATAGTTCAGGAGGAAGGCCTAGCATATGATATACAAGTCCGCTGTAGAAGTCGATATTGGCACTTACTCCCTTGTAGATATGTCTTTCTCACCTATAATCTTAGGTGCTAGTCTTTCTACCATACTGTAGAGAGCATAGTCAGCATCATTTCTCTTAGATTTTGCAAAGCCTTTCCACATAGCCCTTGAAGATATTTGCTCTCGGGTCAGAGATTGAATAAACCGCATGTCCCATACCATAAATAAGTCCCTTTTTATCAAAGGCCTCCTTGTGGAGAAGCTTTCTAAGGTATAATCCGACCTCTTCTTCGTCTTTAAGGTCTTTCACATTTTTCTTTAGGTCTTCAAACATCCCCATAACTCTTGATATTTGCGCCACCATGCTTAGGGACCTTTAAGGGAGCCTAGGGCAGCAGCTATGGCTGAGTAGGTATCGGTTCCTGAGGATGTTACTACATGCGTAGTAAAGGTAGAATTATTACCGCCGCTATGTCTCATGTGTAGTACAAGGGCGAGGTCGAGTACGGTAGCCTCTATTGCGGTGTATTTTTATCAGGACGGAGAAGCCTCAGTATATTCTCTGCTGTAGAAAGTGACTTCTTAGGCTGATGGATGTACAAGCTCTTTCCGTTGTTGTAGTGATTGTGGGCATGGTAGCCATATACCGAAAGCATTGGAAAGACAGCTATGAGGTTGAGACATTGGCGCATTACATTGGAGAGTGAAATATCGTCAGCAAGAGAGTCATAGGAATAAAGAGTAAGCTACACTTCTTGCCAAAGTATTCATCATGTCCTTGCTTGGAGCCTTCTATAATGACATCCCTTACGAAATTGCGGGGAGTGCCCTCTGATGTGCAAGCTCCTTTATAAAGTCAGTAAGCTCTACTTCTGTAGGAAGCTTACCGTAGAGCAGGAGATAGGTCATCTCTTCAAAGCCAAAGCGCTTCTCCTTGATAAAGCCGTCAGTAAGCTCGTGTATATCTATACCACGGTAATACAGCTCGCCTTCACAGGGGTTTTAACCCCGTCTACCATCTTAAAAAGAGTTGATAGTTGATATTTTGGTTAGACCTGCTCTAACTCCGGCGCCGCTTATATCACGGAGACCACGCTTGATATCCAGCTTTTTGTATAAATCTGCATTGATTCTTGAGTTCTCAAGACAAACTTCGGTAAGTCTTTCTATTCCCGGTGTAATACTTAGTTTATAAGCCAATTGACTACCTCCTTTTCCCAAACTCTGTATAACGTAATAGTAATTAGAACAGCAAAACGCTTGTAGCAAGTGTATGTGTGATAATAAATTTTCATCATTATACACGAAAACGCCAACTATGTATATGAAAATGAATTTGATATAACTAAAAACTATAACAAAGTATTGATTTAATGTATTTGTAATATCAAAAACTTTTTAGTATAGAATAAGTCACACAGAAAGCAAATACAAATCGGGAGTCAAAGTGCAAAATGGTATTTGTAAGGGCTGTATAACGGCAGGTCAAATACTTTGACAGGCTAATCTAAAAGAAAAGAGGAGAAAATATATGAAGAAGAATGGTGTTAAAAAATTAGGTGCTTTAGTTCTTTCAGGAATTTTAGCAGTATCACTTGTAGGTTGTGGAGCAGCAGGTGGTGCCAAGAGTGATGATAGGAAATATCTATCGGTGTAACCCCTGTTCCTCATCAGGAGATAGTTAAGGGTGCTGTAGTACCTATCCTTGAGAAAGAAGGATACAAGGTAAAGGTAGTAGAGTTTAACGACTATGTTCAGCCAAATACAGCTGTTCAGGAGGGCGAGCTTGATGCTAACTACTATCAGACAACCAGATATATGGAGAATGATAACAAGGAAAGAAAGCTTAACCTAGTGTCGATAGCAGAGATTCACCTTGAGCCTATGGGACTTTACTCAAAGAAAATCAAGGATATCAAGGAGTTAAAGGATGGAGCAACTATAGCTATACCAAATGATGGTTCAAATGAGTCAAGAGCACTTGCTCTCTTAGCTGATAACGGGCTCATCAAGCTTAAGAAGACAGAAGACCTTTATAACCTTACAAGCATTGAAGAGAACTCTCATAACTTCAAGTTCTCAGAGGTTGAAGCAGCGAGCCTCCCTGTTACCTTAAGTGATGTGGATGCAGCCGTAATCAACGGTAACTATGCGCTTGGTGCAGGTCTTAATCCTAAGAGTGACTCTCATCCTTGAAAGCACAGACTCAGCATCTATCAAGCAGTACTTCAATGACTTAGTAGTAAAGAGTGAAACGAAAACTTAGAGAAGATTCAGGCTCTTAAGAAGGCGTTTACTTCTGATGACGTAAAGAAGTTTATTGAAGAGAAGTATCAGGGTTCAGTAATCCCTGCATTCTAAAAATAAATAAAAAACCCACATCGGGTACATATGAAGATAGGTTATGCTTTCGCCGTATACTATTCCCTAATAGAAGGGGTAGGAAGAGAAGGTGTGACCTATCTATATGATTTTTTATTATGAATACTGTACAAGGGTTTTTAGAAGCAAAGAGACGTCAATCCTGTATCACGGATTGATACGAGATTTTGACGGCTTTGTCATATTGTTATGCTATATAGAGAGATGGAGAGAAAATGATAACAGTTGAACATTTGGAGAAAAAAACTACGGGGAAGTAAAGGTGCTTAGTGATGTGAGTCTCAACATCGAAGATGGCACAGTCTACGGCATAATAGGGCATAGTGGAGCAGGTAAATCTACCCTTCTTCGCTGTCTTAACGGTCTTGAGAAATTCAGCTCGGGAAGCGTACAGGTTCTTGGCAGAAAAATAGAGGAGCTTGATACTGCAAAGATTAACAGCCTAAGAAAAGAGTCAGCATGATATTTCAGAACTTCAACCTTCTTTCACGTAAAAATGTGTATGAAAATGTGGCTCTGCCTCTGGTATTTGAGGGGAAGAAGGAAAAATCTCTGAGGTAAGGAGAGAGTTACTAAGATGCTGGAGCTCGTGGGTCTCTCTGATAAAAACCTATAAGAGGCCTTCAGAGACTTTCAGGTGGACAGAAACAGAGAGTAGCCATAGCAAGGGCGCTAATCCTTAATCCCAAGGTGCTTCTATGTGATGAGGCAACCTCAGCCCTAGACCCAATGACCACAAGGGAAATCCTTGATTTACTTAAGCATATAAATAAAAGAGCTTGGAATTACCATCATAGTTGTAACTCATCAGATGGACGTAGTTAAGCAGATATGTGAGAGAGTAGCCTTTCTTAAAGACGGCAAGATGGTGGCAGAAGGAAGGCCTGAGGATATTTTTCATTAATCCTGACAAAAAATGTGAAGGCATTTCTTGGAGAAAAAACCTTGATATGCTTCCAAGTGGCGGCATAAATATGCATATTTTCTTTGACAATGAAACTGCTGATAAGCCTGTGATTGCTATGATGGCAAAGGAATTAGGAGTGGAAGCCTCTATTATATGGGCCAGGCTTGACGATTTTAGGGGAACTGTGCTTGGAAGTCTTACTGTTCAGATAAAGGAAGAGGAGAAGGACAAGGTCTTTGCTTTCCTTAAAGAACAGGGTGTGAAATGGGAGGTAATCTGATGTTAGATATTATACTTAAAGCCTGTGGAGAGACACTTTATATGAGTTTCTTTGCCACATTGTTTGCTGTGATTTTAGGCTTCATACCTGCGGGCATCCTTACCTTAACTGCCAGCGATGGACTTAAGCCCAATAAGGTGGTGTACGGTGTACTGGATTTTTGTTGTGAATGTATTTAGAAGTTTTCCTTTCATCATACTTATGGTTATTCTGATACCCATAACAAGGTTTATAGCTGGGAAGGCGATAGGAACAACGGCTGCAATTGTACCTCTTACTATAGCCACCATACCTTTTGTAGCAAGAGTAATAGAAACAGCCATGAGAAGCGTAGATAAGGGAGTTATTGAGGCTGCAAAAGAGTATGGGAGCGACTGTATACAGATAGTGACCAAGGTAATCATAAAGGAAGCAATCCCGGTATAATCTCAGGAATTATCTTAACCTCCATATCAGTGTAGGATACTCTGCTATGGGCGGAGCCCTTGGTGCCGGAGGACTTGGAGACGTGGCCATCCGCTATGGTTATCAGGCTTGGAATATAAATTATCTTGTTATTACAAGTTTGATTTTGGTTATATTCGTACAGATTATCCAGTTTGCAGGTAATAAGATATATAACAAACTTTCATAGCAGAAGATTTTGCTTTAGCATAATAAAGCACTATACAATTCCTGTAAGTTATATGAATAAATCTCAACCTGTTGTTGTATGAACAAAGGGTTGAGATATTTTTATGATATGGCAGGAAAATGATATGGAGATGAATATGAATTTTAAGAGGAAATTACCTGTACCAAAAGAACTTAAGGAAGAATACCCTATTACAGAGGAAATGGGAGAGATAGTTAAGAAGAGGATAAGGCTGTAAGTGACATAATCACTGGAGAAGATGACAGGATGCTTCTTGTGATAGGACCTTCGTTCAGCTGACCACGAAGATCCTGTTATAGACTATATATCAAGACTTGCCAAAGTTCAGGAAAAGGTAAAGGACAAGATATTTATCGTGCCAAGAATATATACCAACAAGCCTAGGACGGTCGGCACAGGCTATAAGGGCATGCTCCACCAGCCTGATCCTGAGAAGGGGTGAAGATATGCTAAAAGGTGTAATGAGCGATAAGAAATCTTCATATAAGGGGCGATTCGGGATACGGGCTTTACCTGTGCAGATGAGATGCTTTATCCTGAAAAATCACAGATATCTTTCGGATGTATTAAACTATGTTGCAATCGGTGCAAGGAGTGTGGAGAATCAGGGACACAGGCTTACAGCCTCAGGTATAGAAGGAGCAGTAGGTATGAAGAATCCTACCGGAGGCGATTTAACCGTCATGATGAACTCTGTAGTGGCTGCACATAGCGCACACACATTTCTTTATAGAGGCTGGGAGGTAGAGTCAACAGGCAATCCGCTTGCTCATACCATACTTCGCGGTGCGGTAGATAAGTATGGTAGAAACATACCTAACTATCACTATGAAGACCTTCAGGAAGTAATAAGGCTCTATGCAGAACGTGACCTTACAAAACCCTGCAATAGTGGTAGATACCAATCATTCCAACTCTGGAAAAGCAGTTTATGGAGCAGATTCGTATAAGTAAGGACGTACTTCACAGTAGAAATGTATCAGCGGACATAAGGAAGATAGTCAAAGGACTTATGATAGAGAGCTATATTGAAGATGGCAGCCAGAAAGAAAATGAACATGTCTATGGCAAGTCTATTACTGATCCTTGTTTAGGCTGGGAAAAAACCGAAAAACTTATTTATGAATTAGCAGATATGTGGTAGAATACACTACAAATGTAGAAAGCTATGAAAATCTTTAAGAGCGGGAGCGTGGTGAGGTTTTCATGCTTTTTACACTGCAAACAATATGAGAGCGTAGTCATTTTGCAAGGTAAGATGGGCATATAACTTTCACGTAAACCACATGAATGTGCAGGCATCTACTTCGCAAAAATGAGCAGATACACAGAAAAAGTGGAGTTTAAGTTTAATATGAATATTGTTGCAAGAAAAAAATCTCGTACTTATTACTTCTTATTACGGTCACGGTTTTTAGCCTCATACGGTAAACAGAAAGACAAAATAGAAGGAAACGGTATATTAGAGACTAAAAAGCAAAGAGATGAGCAGCCAAAGTAAAGCTTCAGATTTAGAAAAAGTGAAGCCTCAGAAAGTGAAATATTTGCGCTTGATACGGCTATAACTCTTAAGGTTTATGGAAGTAAAAGAGTGGAGGTACTAAAGAAGCTTGAGAATAAAATTAACGAACTTGATGATATGCTTAGTACAGGCAAAGAAACCAGTGAGGTATCAAGGCTTAACAGGAGTGGGGAGGCAGTGCTGTCTCCGACTATGGCTAACCTTATAAAGAGGTCTAAAGCTATCTATAATAAGACAGACGGACTCTTTGACATAACCATATACCCGCTTATGGAACTGTGGGGATTTCCTACCAAGAACTACAAAGTCCCATCAGAAAAAGAAATAGCAGAGAAACTTAAGCTTGTTGGCTTCGATAAAATTGACTTTAACGAAGAAACAAGGAAAATATTATTTAAGAATAAAGCATGGAGATAGACTTTGGTGGAATAGGTAAGGGATATATTACTGATGAACTGGTTAAAATATTAACCGATGAGAAGGTTGAATCAGCCATCATCAACTTAGGGGGCAATGTATTCGGATTTCGTAAAAAGCCTGATGGCTCACTTTGGAATATCGCAATAAGAGATCCTAATGAGCCTGATAAGTACATGAGCAGCAATTAGGCTTGAAGATAGTGCTGTTATTACCTCAGGAGGCTATGAGAGATATTTTGAAGAAAATGGGATTATATATCACCACATCCTAGACCCAAGGACTGGCAAGCCAAGCGATAGCAGGGCTAAAGTCAGTCAGCATAATAAGTAAAGACGGGACCTTGGCAGATGCACTTTCTACAAGCCTCTTTATAATGGGTGAGGAGAAGGCGATAGGATACTGGAAGAAAAAAACGGCAGTGATTTTGATATTCTGCTTATGACAAAGGATAACAGGCTCCTTTGTAAGTGCAGGGAATTAAAGATAAGATTATATCAGACAATTACAAGATAGAGGTAATAAACAAATAGATTAGTTGAAAATAGTGTGAAAATAGTCTGTAAATTTATAAAAAATTTTTGTGAAAAATGCAGATTTTTAAGCTATTTACCAAAAAAACCTTGCTAAATATTTAAATTTAGGGTTATAGTCTATACAGAGAAAGTGCTATTATAACTTTGGAGGATGAAAGTGAGTAAATACGAGAAGAGTGCTGTCTTTGATTTCATACTTGTCATAGTTTTGTTTATTTTTTTATGGGTGTTGTCGTATTTATGAAAGTAGACAACTCAATTTATAAGACTAGAGATGAAAGGAGTCTTGAGGATTTTTCAACCTCTTGGCATACAGATAAGGGCAAAGAAGTATCCTTAGAAGATGTAGGGTGAAAAGGCCCAAAGGAACACTTTGGGTGAACTTGAGATCAATCTTTATCATACTTTCCCTGCATATTTAGTGAGTGATACAATACTTAACTTTAGAACAAAAAATATAAAATTTCAGGTTAGTATTGGCGATAAAATAATATATAATTTTATGCCTGATGACCAACAGGTTCTCTCCAGGGGTAATGGAAGTACTTTTCACAGAATTGATATAAAGACGGATGATGCCGGTAAAGAGATAGGACTGAAGATTTTTCCTATCTATAAAGATAGAAGCAGCCGCATAACAAGCATGTATTTGGGAAGAACACTGGGACTACTTTTGGGAAGGTACTGGATGAGAATTTTTGGAGTTTCCAGTTTAGTATAATAACAATTCTGATTGGAGTAATACTTTGTAACTATTTCATTTCTATCAAAGCTTGATAGCGGACATAATGAAAGAAATAGGATGTTAGGTGTGTTTACGGTATGTATAGGATTGTGGGTGATGTGCGAGACACTGATGCCGCAGTTTATGTTTGGACATTCTTCTCAGTTTAATGAGGATAAACCACTTGTTGCTTATTTTTATGCCTTATCATAAGCTATGTATATCAGGATTTGGAATACAGTAGAGATTATATTTTAAAAGATTTCATTTGTATTAACTGTAATTGAGCTTATTTTTGATTAGCGGACTAAGCATTATGGGAGTAATGGATTCACACGAGTCGCTGTTTATAGTTCATATCGGTATTGCGATTACGATTTTTACTGATATTACTTGCGATTTATGACAACGTTACGTATTGTAAAAAGAATAAAAATCAAGGGTCATACTGTAACCCTAGTTGTTACACTTAGAGTATTTTTAATAAGTATAATATGGGATATGATTAGTTATTACAAGAGTTACAGCATCAGAGATGGAGGCTCTCTAATGAGAACTGCTATTCTTATTGGTGTTGTGATACTTGCAGTAGATTCACTTTGCAAATTATTTGAAGGAATTAAAGAAACAGAGTTATCCAACAAGGTATTTGAAATCAAATACAAAGATTCACTTACAGGACTTGCCAATAGAAATGCGTATGAGTTAAAGAAAAAAAGAAATACAGGAAAAACTTGATAAAGGCGAGATTGATGAGCTTCTTATATGCAAGTTCGAATATGAATGACCTAAGGAAAATAAAATGATAATTACGGACATTCTTATGGTGACCGCCACATCATAAAATGTGCCGAGATTATAAATCAATCATTTGGGAAAAGCGGATATACTTTCAGAGTAGACTGTGATGAGTTTGCGGTCTTTGTAATTGGAGATGGTGTTGAGTATATCTACGAGAGAGGGATTCTAAGACTAAAGGAACTTGAAAGAGAGTTCAATAGGGACTCCTGATCTCCTTGCCCCACTTCGTATCGGTTACGGTCACGTGATTTTCAACAGTGATACATTTGGAACTGTTGAAAAAGCTGTGAGTGGAGCTGATAAGAAGATGTACGAATGTGAAAGACATGATAAAAGAAAGGAGCAATAGTCTAGTGGAAATTAGGGATAGATTTGAAAAATTATCAGCCAAGCTTTATGGGAGGCCAATAAGACAGTGTACGGAGGCAGAGCTTTTTCATACATTGTTGGTACTTACAAAGGAGCTGATAGCTGATAAGAAGCAGATAACGGGAGAAAGGGAAGCTCTACTACATTTCTGCGGAATTTCTTATAGGCAAACTGCTTAGCAACAATCTTATAAATTTAGGTGTATATGATGAAATAGACAGTATATTAAAGGAATCAGGCAAGAGCCTCTCTATGATAGAGAATATCGAGCCTGAGCCATCGCTCGAAAATGGTGGACTTGGAAGACTTGCTGCATGCTTTCTTGACTCGATTGCGAGTCTTGGACTGAATGAGCTGCGGTGTTGGTCTTTTATACCACTTTGGCTTATTTAAGCAGTCATTTCGCGATCACCTTCAGTGCGCAAATAAAAATGAGTGGATTACCGACAAGTCATGGCTTACAAAGACTGATTTAAGCTTCGATGTTAAATTCGGTGACAGAACAGTTAGATCTACAATATACGATATAGATGTAGTTGGATACGAGAATGGAATCGGAAAGCTTCATCTATTCGATGTGAATTCCGTGGATGAGAGCATTGTAGGAAATGGTATTGACTTTGACAAAAACAACATAGAGAAAAACCTAACTCTTTTCCTCTATCCTGATGATTCAGACGAGGCGGGACATCTTCTTCGTATCTATCAGCAGTACTTCATGGTAAGTAATGCTGCAAGACTCATTATAAAGGATATGAAGGATGCGGGACATGATTTACATGACCTTAATAAGTACGCTGTAGTTCAGATTAATGATACACATCCTACTATGGTTATCCCTGAACTTATCAGAATTCTTACTCAGGAAGAGTATTTTACCATGGATGATGCGGTTGAAGTGGTAAGCAAGACCTGTGCTTATACCAACCATACCATCCTTGCTGAGGCACTTGAAAAATGGCCTCTCAGATACCTTGAAAAGGTAGTTCCTGTACTTGTGCCTATTATCAAGGAGCTTAACAACAGAATAAGAAAAGTAAATCCTGATCCTGTTATTCAGATAATAGATGATGAGAACAGGGTACACATATGCTCATATCGACATCCACTATGGTTTCTCAACCAATGGTGTTGCAGCCATCCACACAGATATACTTAAGGATTCTGAGCTTAATCACTTCTACAAGCTCTATCCTGAGAGATTTAACAATAAGACCAATGGTATTACCTTTAGAAGATGGCTGCTTTCCTGTAACCATGGGCTTGCGGAGCTCTTAGATGAGGCAATCGGCACAGGCTATAGAAAGGATGCCTCTGAACTAAAAGCTCTTAGAGCATAAGGAAGACCAGAACTTCCTTGACAAGCTTGATGAAGTTAAGAAAGCCAATAAACAGGCGCTTGCAGACTATGTAAAGAAGATGGAGGGAGTGGATATTGATCCTAACTCTGTATTTGATGTACAGGTAAAGCGTCTTCACGAGTACAAGCGTCAGCAGATGAATGCACTCTACATCATACACAAGTACCTTGAGATCAAGGCAGGTAAAAAGCCTGAGACTCCTGTTACCTGCATCTTCGGTGCAAAAGGCAGCCCTGCTTATGTGATAGCTAAGGACATCATCCACCTCATCCTTGTACTTGCTGAGATAATCAACAAGGATCCTGAGGTTAGCCCATATCTTAAGGTGGTTATGGTTTCAAACTACAATGTAAGCTATGCGGAGAAGATTATTCCTGCCTGCGATATATCCGAGCAGATTTCTCTTGCGTCAAGGAGGCAAGTGGAACTTCTAACTATGAAGTTTATGCTTAACAGTGCTATTACTCTTGGAACAGATGACGGTGCCAATGTAGAGATACACGACTTTGTAGGAGATGATAACATCTACATCTTTGGTGCGAAGTCTGATGAGGTAATTGAGCACTATAAGAAGGCTGATTATGTGTCTCGCGACATTTACAACAAGTCAAAGGTGGTAAAGGATGCAGTTGACTTCATCGTAAGTGATACGGTTACAAAGGTTGGTAACAAAGAGAACCTTGAAAGACTTTTATAATGACCTTATAAATAAGGACTGGTTTATGGCTCTTCTTGACCTTGAGGCTTATATCGAGAGAGAAGGACGAGATACTTAAGGATTATGCTGACAGAGAAAAATGGAAGAGAATGGTGGTTGTAAATATCGCAAATGCCGGTTTCTTCTCATCTGACAGAACAATAGAAGAATATAATAGAGATATCTGGAAACTTAGATAGTTTCAGGTAGCATATAACCCTGGTGCCAAAAGCTTGAAGGCTGTTTTACCTTGTTAAAATGGATTTCAGATTTTGGCACCTGTCTTATAAACTATGCTAAATATAGGAGAAAGGACAATTTATGAGAAGTTGCGGAGTACTTTTACCGGTTGGTTCATTGCCTTCCAGAATACGGCATTGGCTGTTTTTCAAAAGAGGCGTATGAATTTGTGGATAAGCTCTTTGAGGCCGGACAGGGCTACTGGCAGATACTGCCACTTGGACCAACAAGCTATGGAGACAGTCCATATCAGTCATTCTCTACCTATGCGGGCAATCCTTACTTTGTAGACCTTGTAGAACTTAAGAATTTGGGTCTTATCAAAGAAGCTGAGCTTAAGAAGCTAACTTTGGTAAGAATGCGCATTATAGTGAGACTATGCGAAGGTATATAATTCAAGATTTAAGGCGCTTAAGATAGCTTTTGAGAATGCCAGAAGCTTCTTAAATCAGGTAAACTTAAGATAGAAGGTGGACAGAGCTTTGAAGCATTTAAGAAGGCGAACAGCCTTTGGCTTCCTGACTATTCACTTTTTATGGCTATTAAGGACTCGCTTGGCGGTATAGCTTGGAATGAGTGGGAAGAAGGACTTAGGCTTCGTGGGGCTGCTACACTTAAGAAATATAAGGACAAGCTTGCTGATGAAGTTGAATTCTACGAATTTATACAGTGGATGTTTTGACATACAATGGAAGAAGCTTAAAAAGTACGCAAATGAAAAGGGAATTAAGATAATAGGTGATGTGCCTATCTATGTTGCCTTTGATTCTGCTGATGCTTGGGCAAGCCCTGAACTTTTCCAGTTTGATGAGAAATTCACTCCTATAGCTGTTGCAGGCTGCCCGCCTGACGCATTTTCAGCAACGGGCCAGCTCTGGGGCAATCCTCTCTATGACTGGGATTATCACAAGAAGACGGGCTACGAATGGTGGATGAAGCGTATGGCAGGGCATTTGACCTTTACGATACTGTAAGAATAGACCATTTTTAGGGGATTTGACACCTATTATTCCATTCCTATGGAAGAAAAGACGCGGTTGTGGGTAAATGGAAGAAGGGAGCAGGCTTTGCACTCTTTGCAAGGATGAAGGAAGTGCTTGGAGAGATGGATGTGATAGCTGAAGACCTTGGCTACCTCACACCTTCTGTAATAAAAGCTTGTGAAGCGTACAGGCTATCCGGGAATGAAGGTAATCCACTTTGCGTTCTACGGTGGGGCTGAAACTACCTACCTCCCACATAACCATGTAGCAAATTCAGTTGTATATACAGGAACTCACGATAATGACACCACTCTTGGCTGGTACCGTTCTTTAACCAAGAAGGTAAGAGATTACACGAGAGAGTATCTTAATATCCGGACTGAGGATGAAAATGAAATTGTATGGGATGTTATAAGAAGCGCTTATATGAGTGTGGGTAATCTTGCCATCATCCCTATGCAGGACTTCCTCTGCCTTGGAAGTGAAGCCAGAATCAATACTCCGTCTACGCTAGGCGGTAACTGGGAGTGGAGAATGGGCAAGAAGGACTTTACTGCAAAAGCTTGCAAAGAGAATGAAAAAAGCTTGCCATAACCTATGGCAGAGCAGCGGATGAGACTAAAGTTAAGTAAGGAGAATGAATGAATCCATTCACAATGTTAAAGTATAAATCACAGCTAGAGGGCAATCACCCAAAGGCTGCAGAATTTGTAAAAAGAGTTATATTGACCGGCCTTCCTGAAGGCACTATAGTAGAGGTGTCCATAACTCAAGCCCGGTGAGGAAACCAAGACTACCAATGTTAAAGTGACTAAGGAAGATATCGAGCTTTTTGATGAAGCAAGGAAGAGTAAGGGAAATAAAAACTATTTAGCTCTATATTAAAGGGAGAGAGACCCTAAGTCTTTTTCCTCTTTTTCTTGTATTTTTATGAACTGTGATATTATTAATTTGTTATTTGATTCTGGTTTTTAATTGACTAATTCTTGGATTTCGTTTCAGAAATCAAAATCCACACAAGATTATGCAATGTCAGGGATATTTTCGTGGCTTATTTTTGTACCCAAGATGCAGCAACTTCCTAAATATATTTAGGGTAACTTATTGTGTAATATATGGAAAAGAGGTAAAATCCCGTCTTTGACAGCTTTTTAAGAAAGCCTTTGTAATTCGCTATAGAAGCGAGTTACAGGGCTTTTAGAAAAATTTACATATGCACGTTACACTATCTATTTTTGTTTGTGAAAAATATTCCTCATTTTTATTGGAACTATCTGTTTAGATGTACAGAATCCAAAATGCATCATGCAGTGCATCTGTGAGTTCTGTTCTGGTGTAAATGGGCTGATAACCTTTACCCTCGTACTTTATGAAATCCATTTCCTGAAGGGTAGGAAGTATCTGGTCTATGGTATATTTATTATTAAGTTTCTTTTCAAGATACCTGTATACAATAAGTGAAATAAAAACAGGTTATGAAATGGGCTAGTATCCTGTCTTTCCTGTTTAAATATACAGGACGTGCTTCAAAATCAGTTTTCATTATTCTAAAAGCATTCTTCAATCTCCCAACGTCGCTTGTTTGCCCTGACTATACTACCTATGTTGTCATTAAGGTTGGTGCATACAGCGTAGAAACCATCATATTTTTTTCTTCATTTTCAATATATGACTGGTCTATGCTGTTTATGGATACATCTGCAATCTCACCGTACTTTGTTGTATGGTCGGTTTTTATAAATCGTTTAGGATCATTTTGTTTTTCTTTCTATCGAAGAACGTCCTTTTTCAATCATTTTCGCAGCTCTTTCAATCTGTCCTCTACGTACATAGCGCTGGAAATCACGGTATTTTTAAGGAGTATGAAACAATGAGCTTCTGTTCGATTATTTGTTTTTCTGTCGCCACTGTCTGTATGGACTATACCTTCCCTCTTTAATCCAACGCGATCTGTAGAAAATCTTGTCTCTATCCTTTTCACTGTCTAATTCTGATATTCTATATTTTTGCCGCTTCTATCACCATCGAGAAGCCATCCGTCATCAACATACACCACTCTTGTAAGAAGTCTTTAAGTATTTTGATAGGCTGTGTTGTTATATACCCGCATATGCCGTTTTCGCTGTTGTAGGAATTAAATACCCGGTTTGTTGCAGATGACAGTCCTGAATCTGTACAGACAACAAACTTGGACATATCAAATCCAGAAAGCATCTTCTTTTCAAGCGGAATCATAGTGGTCTGTTCATTGCGGTTTCGGGATAAATGCAAAAGGATATAGGAATACCATCGCTATCCATAAACAGCCCCATTCCTACTATAGGGAGTGGGCGGTTTTCCTTACTTTTGCCAAACTGCTTATCATCCTCTTCATTGTCGATTTCAAAGTAGAAATTTGTACAGTCATAATAGATTACTTGAGTATTTCGTTTTTGCACTGCAGTGCTGTTTTTAAAAATGCGGCTCTGAATATAATCAGCCTCTTCAGCTATCACTGATAATGAGCGGTAAACATCATGCAGTTCAAAAGAGGGCTGTTCAATAAAACGCTTTGACTCTTCAAAGCTATTCCTTTTTGATGACGGGAAAAGTATTCTGCTGTATATAAGACGTGAAAGTACGTCATTCAGGTCGTACTCGAATGGGTGTCTCGCAGAGATTGCACGGCAAATCTTATGCATGCCTAATTCATAATAAATATCCTGAAGGAAAAGATATCCGCCATTAAACCTATGCTGTTCATTACTAACAAGGTCATTAGCGGCACAGAGCTCAATATTAAATGTTGCGGAATCTTCTTTTTCAACTTCATTCATAATACGCACCTGTTCTTTAGCCCAGGCTTTTGCATCTTTCACGCCATACATCTCGCAGAGTTTGTTTTTCTGAACCGAAGGTTTTAACAATCTGAGTTTTGTTTTTCCATTGATTCTAACTGTTTTTAACAGCACGATGAGGTAATTGAATATTTTTCCGGTAGTCCATCCTAATCTCATAGTATTATCCTCCAATACTATTATAACGTATCAGAGTGGAACGTGCAAGTATAAATTTAAGATTTGACATAAGCCATATCTGGCTTGATGAACCTCATAACGGATTAGGGTTGTCAAACTCCCGGTAAGGAAATAAAAACTATTTAGCTCTATATTAAAGGGAGAGAGACCTAAGTCTTTTCCTCTTTTTCTTGTATTTTTATGAACTGTGATATTATATTTGTTATTTGATTCTGGTTTTTAATTGACTAATTCTTGGATTTCGTTTCAGAAATCAAAATCCACCTAAGATTATACAATGTCAGGGATATTTTTCGTGGCTTATTTTTGTACCCAAGATGCAGCAACTTCCTAAATATTTTTATGTTAGGGTAACTTGATTGTGTAATATATGGAAAAGAGGTAAAATGAAAGAGAAAGATATAACAGAGAAGAAACTGCTTAGCTATAATGATGTATTTGCAGATGTTATAAACGGAACTATCTTTGAAGGAAGGAAGTAGTAAAAAGTGAAGAATTAGCTAGATGCAAATCCAGTCACGCAATTTAAGGATGATAAAATACCCACCGTGAGCAAATACGTGACGTTGCCAAATTATGGGAGAAAAAGGTGTAATTTTTCATTTATTGGCATAGAAAATCAAACAAGCTTAGATAGGGATATGATATTAAGTGATTTCCTATGATGGGGCTACTTATAAGAATCAAATTGGTAATGAGCACATATATCCGGTATTTACAATTGTAATATATTGGGGTAAAATGAATGGAAGGCGATAACAACTCTCAAAGAAAAGAATTGAATGTCGAAGAAATTTTTGGATATAGTATCAGATTATAAATTTAAGCTAATAGACATAGCAAGACTTTCAGATGAAGAGTAGGCAAATTTAGAGATGATTTTAAGTTTATCGCGAGGGATTTTTATCTAAGAAGAGAGCTATAGACCTCACAACGTGGATGTTAAGCATCCGGAGGAAGTATTAGATCTACTTGATGCGGTATTGGGTGATGACAGATTTAAGCAGATGAAAAGAAATTGTACGAATCAAAAACAGAAGGAGAGAGGTTGATATGTGTGAATTTTTGGATGAACTTGAGAAGAGGAATGGAAAAAGGAATAGAACAAGGAATAGAACAAGGAATGAGAGCAAGGAATAGAACAAGGAGATAGAACAAAGGAATGGAGAAAGGTGAAGAACAGGCGACGTTCCGCATAGCAAAGATTTTAAGGATAGTAAGGTTGACATAGAGTTATAGTGAAAGGCAACAGGACTTACAAAGGAACAGATAGAAAGCACTGTGACTAAAACACTTTATTTCTTGTTTTCCAATTGTAAAAATTATGATATAATGTGAACACTAACGAAATCAAGCCGTAGGCGAAGATTGAGTTTAGTAGAACGACATCTAAGCATAGTGAAGCCGAGTCGCTTTTTGACGAAGGCTGAACTTAGTACTGCATGATATAATGATGTGGTTGTATGGAGTGTTAAAGTGGAGGTGTTTATGGCTATAGAGCAGGAAGAGAACTTACCTTATATGGTGATTCCCGTTGATATGGAAGACGGAACCCAGATAGAATGTGAAGTACTTGCGATCTTTCCGGTAGAGGGTAAAGCATACATCGCCCTTATTGACAAAGACAATGATGACAGCGATATATGGCTGTATAGATTTGTCAGTTGGGGATGAAGAATTCAACAGAGGATATCGAGGACGATAAGGAATTTGAGTTGGTGGAGGATGCCTTTAACAAAATGGTGGAGTCTGCTGAAATAGATGCTGTAATAGACGAAAAAGAGTAAAATATGCAATTTCTAGAGGGATTGCTAAGATATATAGGAGATAAGAAAAATGAAACAGGTAGAACAAGGTACGCACCAAGTCCAACAGGAAGAATGCATAGGTAACCTAAGAACAGCTCTTTATGAGTTCCTCATAGCTAAGCATGCTGGGAGGCTCATTTTACTTAGGATAGAGGATACAGACAGAAAGATTTGTACCAGGGGCCCTTGACATCATTTACAAGACAATGAAGGAGACGGGACTAAAGCATGATGAAGGCGATATAGGCGGTGACTGTGGTCACTTATGTGCAGAGTGAGGCAGAGCTACGAGATCTATCTAAAGTATGCCAAGAGCTCATAGAAAAAGGGTGAGGCTTATTACTGCTTCTGTGACAAGGAAAGACTTGAAAGCCTTAAGCAGACTATAGACAGGAAAGAGGTTATGGTCTGCATGATAAGCACTGCCTACACCTCTCTAAGGAAGAAATAGAAAAATCTTGCAGAGGGCAAGCCTTATGTCATCAGACAGAATATTCAAGAGAGAGTACTACCACATTTAAGGATTGAGGTATATGGAGATAACAGCTCCAAACTCAGAGCTTGATGACCAGATTCTTATTAAGTCTGATGGCTACCCTACAATTTCGCCAATGTAGTGGATGACCACCTTATGGGAATCACACATACAGTCCGTAACAATGAGTATCTTTCGCTACACTAAGTACAACAGGCTCTACGAAAGAGCATTTGGCTGGAGGCCCTACCTACATCCACTGCCCACTTTATTACCTGATAGAAGGGCATCAGAGCTCTCCAAGCGCAGCGGACATCTTATGAGAGACCTTATCGAGCAGGGCTTTGTCCCTGAGAGCAGTTGTATAAACCATAGCACTTGCGCCTTCTTGGCTGAGCGCTTTTAGGAGGAGCGGAACTGAGATATTTGACTCTGGAAGGAATCTTATCAAGAGGTTTGATTATACCAGAATAAATAAAGTCGCCTGACTGTGTTTGATATGGTTAAAGCTTCTGATTTGGATGAGACAGAGTACGCGCCTATGGACTTTTGACAAGTTCTTTAGAGTGAGCTGCCATACGTCAAAGAGGTGATTACAAAGACCTCGACCTTAAGAAAATAAGCTGAGCATGTGAATCAGAATCGAAAGTACTGCCGACCTTAGGAGACACCTTCAGCTTCTTTGAGGAGCTGCAGACTATGAGTATAGCTATGTATACTCACAAGAAAATGAGGATGGCAGCGCAGAGAGCTCAACTTGAAGTTCTTCGTGACCTCTCCTTCCACTTCTTGAAGCAAGTAATGTAGCTACTCCAGAGAGGAGTGTTGAGGCTGTACTTATGGGCTACATATACAGGATAAAAGGCAGCACAGAACGGTCAGGAGACTGCTGCCGATAGAACCGCTGTTTCAGGCTAGTGACAGATGACGCCTGGCAGCGGGCTTACAGGAATAATGTGAGATTCTTGGCTGAGGGAAGAAAGCCTAAGAAGAGTTAGAATGGGTATAGAAAAGCTTAGTATACGCAGGCGGTAGAGGGCTAATATTGTCTCTGCTAATTGCTGTGAGCAGTGAATGCTAGGGAAGTTGTTTGTAGTTTAGTTGATTTAGAATATTATTGTTAAAAAGATGGTTGTGCGGGTAGTTTTATTGAAAACTTGCACCCAACCATATTTACTTCAACTTCCAAATCAAGAGCAATTTGTTAATATCGCATGATTAAGTCTTGGACTTGAGGCTGTGATGCCTCACAGTTTCTCAAACTCACAGACTGAAAATGGCTTAAAATATGAAATAATAGGAAGTGTGTGGAGTACAGTAAGCCACAGTTAGAAGCAGTAAGACACGTAGATGGGCCTATGATGGTGCTTGCAGGGGCCAGGCTCAGGAGAAAACAGCAGATGCATTGGGAAGGTGCGCTACCTTCTTGAAGAGATGAGGTGCCCTCGGACCATCCTCGTGATTAACCTTCACAAAGGCAGCTGCCACAGAGATGAGGAGCGCGTCAGCGGCTAATGGGAGAGTCAAAAGGCACAGTTTGCCACCTTTCATTCGATATTTTTATGATTCTTAGAGTTTCCACGGTTACCGTCGAGTAACCTGGACTAATTAGTGAAATGACGAAATGCTACAAAAGGATAAGAACGTTGGACCTAGAAGAAGGGGACGAGAAGGATTTTATCATGTAATTGGAGAGATACCAGGGTACAAAATCAGAGGGAGTGGATATGAAAACTATTATTCCATAAGCTGCCCAGAGGAAGCCTTTGGGATATATTCAGAGTCTTATGAGGCTTTTATAGAAGAGAGAGGGCTGATTGACTTTGATGATATGATGATGCTCTGTGACAAGCTTTTTAGTGATTATCCTCATATCCTGAGGCCAGAGAGCAAGTTTACATACATCCTCATAGATGAATTTCAGGATGTGTCCAGGCTCAGTTTGAGCTTGTAAGCAAGATGGCAAAAGCCCCTTAACAACATTTTCATAGTGGGAGATGACGACCAGAGCTATATCGCTTCAGAGGTGCAAAGCCTGAGATTATGCTGGGCTTTGAAGATATATCCAGTTACAAAAGGTTATATTAAATGAAAACTACCGTTCTAGAAGCAATTCTTAACTTCGCAGGGAGCGTGATACATAAAAATAAACAGCGTTTTGACAGAAAATAGTGGCAGCAAGAGAGAGGCGGGAAGTCTGCTGTGATAAAGAGCTTTCGGATAGAAGGACTGAGGATACTGCCATAGTAAAAGGACATAATAAAGTCTCACGAGGGCTGGAATACCATTTTCTGAAATGGCCATTGTATATAGGACAAATGTGGCAGCAGGGCCTGTAGTTACAAAAGCTTATAGAGTATAATATTCATTTATACTGAAGGAGATGGCACCAAGCTACTTTTACAACCATTTTATAGCTAAAAATATAATGGACTACCTCGAAATAGCTAACGGAGACAGGTCAGGAAGCAGATTTAAACATAATGAACCGCCCAAACCGCTATCTGACAAGGGAGGTCTTTCTCGGATGCGGTAACCATAATAGAGATAAGGTTGAATATGTGAGCCTCATAAGGTGGACTGATGCCTATAAGGGGAAGGAACTGGATATTTGAGAGAATCAATACACTTCAGTTTCATTTGGCCATGCTAGCAACTTTCTCCCTTTGGTGCGATTCACTACATAAGAAGGCTATTAAAGCTATGACAGGTTCTTGACGAATCACGCAGATGAAGACGTACAGATGCCGATGAACTCTTTTGACATATTGGAGGAAATTGGGAGGCTGCAGCCTTATTCCACCCTTATAAGAGAATGGAAGGAGAGCATAGAAGAGTTCAATAAGAAGCAAAAGGAAGAGTTTGAAAAAGAATAAGAATTCCGACAGGTAGCCGTAAGCAATCTCAACAATGCATGGCTGTAAGGGGTTTGGGTTTGAGAAGTATACATCCCTGAGGCTGTAGTACATTATCCCTCATATAAAAGGCCATCAGGCAGGTCGGATATAGAAAGAGAGAGAAAGGCTTTTTATGTAGCTATAACAGAGCCAGAAAGGAGCTTATGATTACCTACCCTAAAAGCCTGTACAGAAGGACAAAGAGGTTTCACCGTTTTGAGGGAGTATTTGAGGTAGGGGTAGCTTGTCAGTTATAACCGACGGATTTAGGGAAAAAGGAAAAGTGTCGGTTATAACTGACAGATTTAGAAAAGAAAAGGTAAAGTGTCAGTTATAAATGACAGATTTTGGAAAATAAGATAAAAAGTTTCGATTATAATAGATAGAATTGCTAGTGATAGATAAAAGTAAATAAAATTGACAAAATACACTCTTTATGTTTTAATATTATTAACATAAGGAGGTTTTATTATATATAAATAAGGTAAAAGTCTGATTTTATATGCATAGATTATCATAATAATTGAATGATATAATATATCTAAAAATTCTATTTGACCAAACAATATATCGATGGTAACCTAAATCTATTATTTTTAAGAAAATAAATAGAAAAAGAGAGGTATTAAGAAAAATGGTGAAAAAGTTTCACAAAGAAGTTAATATGTAGCAATGGTTTGCGGCGGTAGTAGGTAGTCTTCACGTTGCTTGATTATGCGTATATGCCAGCAGTGCTGTATGCTAGGGACGGTGTTCATCAGGAATAACATTCGGAATCTATATGCTATCTGCAACTTTGCCAATGTATATGTGTTCGTAAAGCTGATTGCTCTTTTTGGAGCTCTTGTAACAGCGGGAGGTAAATCTTTTGCTTGAAAGCCCTTATGGATTACAGTTGGTACTTGCAGGAGCACTTGAAGCACTTGGCATTGAGATATGACTTATGCAATAGTAGTACTGGTGATAAAAACATTGGTTATCGGACCAGATTTTAGGTGCGATTTTTGTATTTTGCCGTGATGGATTTTCTGGAGTTCTCCTTGGGCATACGGTACAGGAATAGCAATAGGCTGTGTTGTGGTTAGGTTGATTAAGCTCGGTAATTGTAGAATAATTTTTAATCAAGGTCATTACGGCTGCATTATCTAAAACAGGAGTATTGAAGGAAATATGTGTAAAAAGTAGTGAATGATAATATAATCCTTAGGATGAGGATGCTATATATTGTTATGAAGGAGAGAAGCTGCCAGTGTGGCAGCACTCTCTTGCTGTTTTTTATGACAGGAAAACATATCTATTTATGGGCCGAGTGGCTGTGAAAAAAGCTATCTTGTATCTGATAGATGGCATGACCTCACTATGTATGAAGGAAGTCTAGAAGGGAAAAATATATTTAGAAAATGAAGAAGTAACAGATATCCTTCCGCGAAAATAGATCTGATAAAATTGGCTTCGTGATGCAGAATCCTGAGAAAGTCAATTCATTACTTTCACGGTTGAGGAAGAGCGCATTTGGACTGGAAAATCTTGACGTAGAACCTGAAATAATCTGAAAAGAGGATAAAAGAAGTCTTAGACCTTGTGGGGGATGCAGGGGGTATGAAAAGGTAGTCTTATAACTTTTCAGGTGGCCAAAAGCAGTAGCGATAGCATCAATTATCATTACAAAGCCTAAGATACTGCTTTTTAGATGAGCCAACCGCCAACACTGGATCCAGATAGTAGAGAGGATATGTTTGGACCTGATTATAAAAGCTGTCTCACGAAGAAAGATAACTATCATACTGGTAGAACATATATATTACTGAAATTATGACGATGTTGATTACATTATTGCCTTGAGTGTTGACAGAAAGATAATAATTCAGGGAGAAACGAGAAACTATAGACAAGAGATTGATAAAATAGTCATCCAAAGTATGAACCCAGTGTGATAATACAATCAAAGTGAAGAAACAGTCATTGAGATAAGTGGACTAGAGTATGCTTATCTCGCAGACAGGAATCGGGAAAAGCTTTAATAAAAAGAGAGAGTAATAAATGGCTTGGATTTGAGGGTGAATAGAGATTTTTCGCTATTATTGGAGAAAATGGAGCCAGGGCTACCTTGTAGCTAATATTTGGTATCTACGACGAGAACAAAGGTGAAATAAAAATACTTGGTAAATCGCTTGAAAAGTATGGGAAAAGAACTATATAAATCAAATCAGCCTCGTATTTCAGAATCACAGAAAAATCAATCTCATACCAATACTGCTGGGGATGAGATGATGTTTAGTCTAAAGAATGTCAAAATGTCTAATGAAGACAAAGAAAGAAAGTAGAAGGGATGTCAGAAAAATTTTCATTTGGAAGGTGAAAAGAGAAAGCCCTTTTGTGCTATAGCCACGTCAGAAAAGAAGATTAGTGTTGCGTATGCTGCTGACAGGCCAAAAGCTGCTATTTCTTGATGAGCCTACATATGGGCAAGACCATAGAAAACCATAAGAGCTAATGAATGATATGCAGGAGCTTATAAATGCAGAGTGTCACCATAGTGATGATTACGATGATATTGAATTAATAAGTGTTATGCAACTAAGGTCGCTAAATTGGAAGAAAGGCAGAATCAAGACCTGTCTACGCCTGTAGCAGAATACTTTTAAGTAAGGGTGAATAATTATATTTGCATATATACCGGGAATTCTATTTTTACACAAAAGAAATCCTGTATTAAAGTTACTGTTGGTATTTTATATTTACAATTATTGTATGCCTTTCATATTTTTCCCAGCACTGCCGATACTGACATTTATCATTTTCTTTGTCGCAACTTGGCTTATTGGAGGATAGAACCAAAAGAACTGATTAAAGAATGCTTATCTTTATTGCTTTCAGTGTTTTGTTTTATGACGTCTATGTTCATACTATGTGGATTAAACGATGAATCTGATATTGTACTGAAACTGGGAGTGTTTAGGTGGTCACATGATATAGTCAGGGTAACATCACTGGGGTTTTAGAATACTTGCTCTTGTTACCATGTCTATGAGCTTTGTACCTACACCAAGTGACTTTGAGTGCTTAGCTTAATACTTCAGTGTAGGTTATCAGTGAGTCCATGGACATGCAACTACTTGCGACATAAGATTCTTGCCGGAACTTCAGGGGCAGTTGACAGCATACATTTGGCACAGGAGATTCGTAGTCATTCTTGGAATAAAGGATTTGTATCAAGGTTTACATCACCATTTAGAGTAATGTTGCCACTCTATGCGTTGCAGCAAGAAGAGAGAAAGAGTCCCTTGTGCAATGGAAAGCAGGGGATTAGGAGGCCGAAAAAGAACTTATTTTAGAAAAGACAGAGATAACTGAAAACGATATACCTATTTTTGAGTGTAGCTTTAGTAGGTTACTTAATCATCCATAGCGATTTTGGTAAAATATGATTTGTATAAAGTTAAATTTTGCATCGATAAAATAATATTGGAGGGGATTAAAATGCATATAAACATAAGAATATTGAGTATGGATTGCCACGAGGTCTATCACAAAGGTTTGTAAATGAATGTCTTGATACTTTAAAGAGAAATATTAAATCTCAAATTTGAGCCGGTAGGCATTACTTTTTGTTCAACAAGAAGATTATAGTGCATACCCTGTAGACGAGCCAAAAATCTGCAATGCCATATTGTGTAATGATAAAGCAGGCGGCTACTCTGGGTAAAATGATGAAAAGCAAACTGAGCATCACAGATGTGACGGAGCTACAACTGCATTGGCATTAGAGCCAAGCAAGCAGAAGAGATAGAAAGTGGACGTACATATTATTCGTATAATCTTTATTCTTCAGTTGCATCTGCAAGAAGAATGCGTGAATCCATAAAAGAGTCTTCACAGGAATGCCTGTTAATACACTATGCGGGTGGCTATAGTACCGTTAAAGGCTGTGAGAAGACACCGGATATTTATTTCTATAGTGAACTCACTTCAGGCCATGAGGGTTGATTCAGGATATAGCTATCCTGTAAAACCTGACATAGATATGGGTGCAATGCAGGGAATGTGCTCTGAGCTTACTGTTGTGCCATATTTGGACAGGATTTGAATATGTGTACTATGTCCAAGCACAAGAATGCTCTGTGGCTGGAGTGAAACGATATGTAATAGAATGCCGTTTGAGCTGCTGAGCAGATAAAAGAAGGAGTTATAGCTACTCAGCCAAATTATTGATGATTTTTATTATTGAAAAAGTTTTAGACTATGTATAATAAAAATAAATAAATAAAAATTGACAAAAACCTCTTTATGTTTAATATTATTGACAAAGGGAGGTTTTTGTATATCTAAAAATCAGTAGTATTATTGCCTGAGACTGAAAATATACTTGCTCAGATGGGAGAGCAGATAAAACTAGCAAGACTGCGAAGGAGAATATCAGCTACGCTGGTTGCAGAAAGAGCCGGAATAAGCAGGACAACCCTTGTCTCCATAGAAAAGGAGCACCATCAGTAGCCATAGCTGTTATGCGGCAATACTCCATGCACTTAACTATATGGATAAGGATTTTGTTGCTGGTAGCAAAGATGACGAACTCGGAAGAAAACTACAGGACTTGGGACTTACGGTAAACAAGAGAGGTGAGGAAGGGATAGAATGGAAAAGAGATATATGTGTTGCGAGATTTTTATCGTTTTCCAATGAGTTGGTAGGGACAATGTATGTTTCTCAAACTAGAGGCAAGGAGTTTTATTCTTTTGAGTACAATGAAAATTGGCTTGAACATAAGAAAATGCTCCTTGACCCTGATTTGCAGTTGTATAGAGGGAGACAGTATATAATGATGATAAAACATATTTGGCATGTTGCAGACTCTTGCCCAGACAGATGGGGAAGACGGCTAATGAAGAGAGGAAAGAGATAAGAGCAAAAGGAAGGAGTAAAACCTGAAAAACTCTTAGAGAGTGACTACCTGCTTTGGGGTATATATGAAAGCTAAGAATGGGAGGACTTAGATTCAAAACAGAATTGGAAGGAATTTTTATCAGATGATAGAAATTTGCAACTCCTCCTGGACCTCCTTAGAGAGTTGGAGCAGGCATCTATAGCATTTGAAAGTACTGATAGTCTGAATGAAAAATGGTTAAAACATGATTGCACTTTTGTTCATCTTTAGGAGGAGCGAGACCTAAGGCATCTGTAATGGCTCAGGATGAGCTCACTCTGGATAGCTAAGTTCCCATCAAACACGATGATTTTAACTCTAGTGCTTGGGGAGATGGTTGCATAGGTAGCTGGCTGCTATGTTTGGATTAAATGTTCTAGAAGCTAAGATAGAAAAGTTTTCTCAAAATTAGGAACTACTTTTCTTCATTAAACGCTTTGATAGAAAAGGCAGTCAGCGTGTACATTTTTCTCTACGAGCCAACGACTATGTGCAAAAAGATGGTGCCGATATGGCGGATGGAAGCAGTTATGTGAAATAGTCTCCTTCTTAAAGCCAATAATGGTAGGCCATAAGCTGATTTGGTAGAACTCTGGAAGGATTGTCACTCTTATAGACTGTGTCTAATCAGATGATCATTTTAGGAATCACGGATTTATTTTCGTCTGAAGATGGCTGGGAATTATCTCAGCTTACGATGTAAATCCGGATATATACGGAGGATACTTGTCCTTAAATGGAGATTCATAATGCCGACATTAGCTTTGATTTAGCTTGATAGAGCTCAGCTAAATAATACGGTTTAGATAAAGATGAGGCTGTTGGAACATGGCATTAATCTAAAGACATAGTAAGAAACAATTGGCAAAACTTGGCGATATGGTATGAGGCAGAAGTGAGATTGATGGGATGAAAGTGGCATTTTAGGGCATCTGAGGATTGGAGGTATTTTGTCAAAATGCTTTGCATTGTTTTGACACCCTGTAACAAACGATACATCAAGAATCATCATGGTCACAAAGCCAATGGCAAAAAGCACTGTGCCAATATTGGAGTGCTTTCCCTCGGACATCTCAGGAATAAAGCTCTTCAGCGACTACATACATCAGTGCCCCGGCTGCAAAGCAGGAAATATGGGATGAAGGCACAACCTGTGAAGCAAAGAGAATAGTTAGGACTGAACCGATAGGCTCAACAAGTCCGACAAAACGTCAGCAAATAAGGTCTTCCACTTAGAAGCTCTTCAGCCTAAGAGGCATAGATAATGGCTCCCACGGGGAAGTTCTGGTGCAATACTCAATGGCAAGAGCCAGGGCGCCAAAGTAAGTGATGGTACTGTTGCCATTAGCCAGCCCATAGACCACGCCTACATACACCCTCAGGTATATTGTGAGTCAGTGTAACTGCAGAACCAACAAGAGAACGGCTGAGACGGCTTCATACTAGGGGCCTTCTTCTGTGAGATCAAGGTGCATATGAGGGTAATCATCTAAAATAAGCAAGAAGCCAATGCCTGAGAGAAGCCTACACGGCGGGGATAAAATGCAAACCTTCCCATAGATGAAGATTGCTCTAAGGCAGGAACCAGAAGGCTCCAAAGGAGGCGCCACCATCACCTCTCAGCAAAACCCCTGTCAGAGCCTTCTGCAGCACATATTACTCTTGGGACAAATACATGGCAGCACCAGGAGGTGCCGAGGAATGGTATCAGTATTCCCTATCAATGTGTTTATATCATATGATGCCTCCTTTGTTTGAAAATGGTTTTGATTTAATGCATTTTATATTTTTGCACAATTTAATTGTAGCCAAAGGTGGAGATTTTCAAGATTAATTTTTGGATAATACCTGAATGTTTACAAGTGAACATTTGACAACCCGCCTCTTCCCATATACAATAGCCTTAGAAAAAGAGGTATCCCTATGAACAACACCAACACCGACTATGGTCTTAATGAAGTAAATTTGCCCATATTTTGTATGAAAGGGTCGTTGCAACTGCGCTTAATCAAAAGATCTGTCTATGACCTATGATGCATTAAAAATTCTAGGATTTTACACGAATAGGCATCTTTTGAGTGTTAGTGATGTACTCCACACCCAAGGGAAGATATATTGTAAATGACATAGTAGAGCTTATGAAGAGAAAAGGGGGTAGAAATATGCTAAAGCACACCCAATCCTTTTTACAGAAAAATACGCAAGAATTGTAGTGAGCCTGCAGCAAAGAGCGCAATAAAACAGTTGAAGAAGCCTTAGATTACTTTTATCACTCTATAGTCTACACGCTTATGAGCAGGAGATATCCGATATGACTGTAAGGAGCGATGCCTACTTAGTCGAAGAACTTATTTTAAGGAGGAGTTGAAGCGGGAAGAACTCAAATCAAAAACTGAGCTATAGGAAGTTTAATTGCTACAGTTGGACTAACTACCCAAACTATACTAAACTACTACCCAAGGTAGTCTAAGTGAAAAGAAATATAGTTATAATTTTATTTTAGATGACCATATTATCAAATTTGGTCATATGTATGTTTATTATATTATTATAGAGGTGGAAGAGGTTTTTATATGGACATATTATTTAATAGATTTTGAGAATATTCACAATGATGGAATTGAAAATATTGAGATCATGTAAAAACAGACCATGTTCATATATTTTTCAACACAGAACGCAACTAATATACAGTAAGATGTTATTTGGATGAAAAATGACATCCATACGCATTTAGTTTCCTATAAGAAAACAGTCATTAGATATGCATTTAGTTTTCGTATTTAGGATATCTGCTAGGTATCCATCGGGAAGTCCTGTAGTTATGTAATTGTGAGCAAGGACAAGGGATTATGATAATATAATAAAATTTTGGAAGGAAGAAGGATATCATAATATTTCGAAAACGAGAAGTTTCCAATGCTGTAGAAACAGCCAATTAAGAAAATTACAAAACCATCTTCTACGATAGCACAGACGCAGCAAAAAGGTACTACAGCAATAGACGGTGAATAACATAATCAGTACTGGCTTATCATATACATTGTCGGGCAGGGATAGGGATGGAGTTAAACTTATATGTTCAGCACGCTCTTACAGATGATTATGATTATAAAATAGGTGATGCAAATAGAATTTGTAAATATGTAATAGCCAATTGTAATAAGAAAGAATGTTGAAAGTGAATTACATAATGACACAAGGAGAGAATTTCCAAATTGTTATGAAAAAGTATACTCTGATGTGAAGAGGAATATTACGCGAGTTTGTCGGAGATATGGATACAAAGAGAGAATCTCAAATTAGGTCTTTCTTTGGTAGATTTTTAAGAAAAAATATATATAGAGTGTAAGGAAGATATCATTGATGCAATCTTATCCAGGAAGAACCAAGCAACAGGTAAATAATAATTTGATGAGAAATTTACTCAGATGGGAGCATCATGTCAAATATATATCAAACAATACAACCACTGATAAAAAGACTTGCAAGGCAAATAGCTGTGTCTTGAAAGCTTTAAGTAGCTACACATAAAAGCGTGTTAATTTATGTCCACACCTACCTGGTCGAAGAACTTATTTTAAGGGAAACTGCCCTCCCCACACTCTAAGAAAAGAATAAACATTATGAAACCAACCAATATACTCACTTACCTGGATACAAGTGCCGCCAGATATCCGGATAAATTAGCCTTTATAGGAGACTTCCGCCCTTACCTTTTTGGAGCTTAAATCAAAAACCGATGCTATAGGAAGCTTTATAGCTGATAAAAATATCTATAACGAGCCAATACTTGTCTTTATGGAGAAGTCCCCTGAGGAGGTTTCTGCCCTTTTGGGAGTAGTCCGCTCGAGGGAATTTTTATGTGCGTTAGACATTGATATGCCAGAAGCAAGGCTTGATGCCATCATAAGCTGTAACTAAAGCAAAGCTTATGATAGTTGACGGACATACTAAGGAAAAGGCTAATAGCCTCGGATTTAGGGGAGATATTTGTAGCTATGAGGAAGCTCTAAGTACGCAAGCTAATGATGAGTTATTGCTGGATATAAGCCATAAAGCGAAAGAGACTGACACTATTTACCTGGTATTTTACCTCAGGCTCTACAGGAGTGCCAAAGGGAGTGGTGGCAAGCCATAGAAATGTGATTGATTACATAGAGGCTAGCATGGTCTTAGAGTGTGATGAGAATAATGTATTTGGCAATCAGGCACCGCTCTATCTTGATGCAAGCCTAAAGGATGTCTATACCACGCTAAAATACGGGGCGACTACATATTTTTATTCCTAAAACGCTATTTATGTCTCCGGTTAGCTGATAGAATACCTCAATGAACATAAAATAAACACTATCTGCTGTATCCTCTGCCCTTACTATATTTACCAAGCTATCAGCTTTTGACTTCGCAAAGCCTGAGAACCTAAAGGTTGTGCCTTTGGCGGTGAAGTATTGCTGATTAGCCATTTGAAAACAGTGGATGAAAAGCCTGCCCATAGGGGCAAGATTTATCAATCTGTACAGTGCAACCGAGTGTACAGAGTATGAGCAGTTATTATGTGGTTTACGATGTGGAGAAACTGGAAAACAGTATACCATCGGAAACCGCTTCCCGATACGGAGATATTCCTTATCGATGAAGAAGGTAACATAATAGCAAATCCGTATCCTAGTGCGGAAATTTCCTCGAAGGACGAAGAAAGTGACCACATAGCAAAACCCTGATGATACAGATATTTTAAGGTATAGCGAAAAAGATTTATCAATAGGGAAAAACTGCTTCCCTGCTGATGAGACTTTCCACATCGCTGAAGACAGCCACAAAGTAAAACAGACTGCTGAAATGGAGATTTTTAAGGCATAAAGCGAAATCTGCATAGGTGGAACAGGGCTTTCTTCAGGCTACTACAAAGATGAAGAGAGGACAAAGGAGAAATTTTGTGAACTACCAATTAATAGATGGTAGGTCTATGCTCCTTTACAAAAACAGGCGACATAGGCTACTTTGGAGAGGATGGAGAGCTTTATTTTGCAGGAAGAGGGACAATCAGATAAAGCTACAGAGGCTATAGGATTGAACTGGAGGAGATAGAAGCCTGTGGAGGTGCATTTGAGGGAGTTGACAGAGGATGCTGTATTTATAACCCTGAAAAGGAGGTTATAACATTTTTCTACGAGTGAGAATAGAGAAGCCAAGATAAAGGAGAATTTTAGAAATAAACTTGCATCCTACGATGGTTCCTGGCTAAAGGTGGTTAAGCTATGATAAAGCTTCGCTTATGGCAGGCGGTAAGATATACAGGAAGGCTTTATCAAAACTCATTTAAAAATATTCGCTAAAAGTGTTATAGTTATATTTTAAAAGTAAATGGGAGAACTATAGCAGTCCCATATAACAGGTTATATTAAGGAGAGCCTTTATGAATAAGACTGAATTACTGGACATTTTGCAGGACATACACCCTGAGATTGATTATGAAAAGGAGAAAAGCCTCATTGATAGCGGGATATTTGACTCATTTGACATAGTGACTCTCATATCGAAAATCGTAGAGGAATTTGACATAAAGGTGCCTGCTAATGAGATTACGCCTGATAACTTTAACTCACTTGAAGCGATTATTACCTTTTAGAGGAATTGGAGTAGAGATGCTATTCGTATCTTATGGATTTATAGCCTTTTTAATATCGTTCATTATCTGCTATTATACCGTATTTAAGCGGTTTCAGTGGCAGTTTTTGCTCTTTGCGAGTCTGGTATTTTACTTCTATGCCGCAAAAGTCTATCTCATATATATGGCTCTGGTTACTGCCGGAGTCTGGTTTGCAAGCCTTAAAAATAGACGATATCTATGAGATCTATCTAAAAAGAAATTCAGAGGTAAAAGAGGGGAAAAAGTCCCAATTTAAGACTTCGAATAAGCAAAAGAAATGGCTCTACTTCGGTCTTATGTTCAGCCTCGGTACCCTCATAGTGGTAAAATATGCTGACTTTGTCATTGCCAATATCAACTCCGTATCATATGCACTTACAGGCGGGGAGTTTAAGTTCATTAACCTCATTTTGCCAATGGAATTTTCTTTCTACACCTTTAAGAGCATCAGCTATCTTGTGGATGTATACCGCAAGAAATACAGGGTTCAGAGAAATGTATTTAAGTTTGCCCTATATATATCATTTTTCCCACAACTGATTCAAGGACCTATAAGCAGGTTTGACTATATGTCTGAGTCTCTTTTTACAAGGCATAATTACAATCACAAAGGCTTTGTCAGAGGGCTTTACAGGCTGTTATGGGGCTACTTTAGAAAAATGGTAATGCGCAGACCGTATCTTACCTGCAGTTCTTACCATTGTTTCTGACTCTGAGACCTATAACGGAGCCTTTGCCCTTATGGGAATCGTGTTTTTATGCGGTACAGATGTATGTGGACTTTTCAGGTGGAATAGACATCACTATAGCCATAGCGGAAATGCTTGGAATCAAAGATGAGGAGAACTTCATCAGACCGTATTTTTCAAAAATGTTAAGGAATACTGGAGGCATATGGCATATAACCATGGGGGCTTGGTTTAGGGACTATGTATTCTATCCCTCGGTATCGGTTTTTATGCTTAGCTGTCAAAGTTCTCAAGGAAGCACCTTGGGAAAAGCATGAGGAAAGCGTGTGCCTGTCTACATTTCAGCACTCACAGTCTGGTTCCTCACAGGACTTTGGCATGGAGCAGGCTGGAACTTTGTAGTATGGGGGCTCCTAAATGGGCTTTGCATACTGATATCTGACGAGTTTAAGCCTGTCTTTGCAGGCTTTCTCAAGCTTATTCCGATAAAGAAGCTCCCATTTAGAGCTTACGATGCATTTTCAGTCATCCGCACCGTATTTATAATGAGCAGTATCAGAATGCTTGACTGTTGCAGTGATGTAGGAGTGACTTTTAAGGCATTTTTTAGTATATTTTGGGTAAATAATTGGGGAAAGGCTGTAGTTACCGACCTTGGGATAACTACAGCTGACTACCTAGTTTTAGCGGTGGGAGTAGTTGTTTTATTTGTGGTAAGTCTTGCCTCAAGGGACTACTGATATAAGAGATAGGATATTAGCTAAAGATGAGATTGTCTGAGTACCCTGTGCTTGCCCTGCTTTTGTAACGATTCTGATTTTTGGAGTCTATGGCATAGGCTATGACAGCTCACGAGTTCATATACAACAGGTTTTAGGAGGAGGAAATGAAGAGAAAAATATATATACTCTACCGATTTGCATCACCCTTGCCATTCTCGTTCAGGGCTGCCCTTCCTAAGTATGTGGAGGACAATCCTGAAGAGCGCTTATCAGTGAGTATTATGCACGTGGAGAAAGAGCACGACCTGCTCTTTGTGGGCGACTGCTGAAGTCTATAGAAACTTTTTCAGCGGGGTTCTTAGTAAGGAATATGACATCAGAGTCCTATATAGAAAGTGCCAACCAGCTTATATGGCAGTCTTACTTATCTTCTTGAAGAAATGTCAGAAGTAGTCAAAGGACTAGACTCGTTTACAACGTGCTTGCTATGAGTATCATGAAAGCCTCAAAAGGAGCTATACCTGATTTCCTTTGACGGTATAGAGGTGGTCTGCTTCTAAGGTGGGAGGCGTCAAGGCTTCTAATAGCTTCCCGAGGAGAAGTTTATTACCTATGTCTTTCCTCTGCTTCGTTTTCCATTCACGCTGGAGTGAGCTTTGAGTCTGGGACTTTAGTACATTTTCACTAGTCAAAGGTGTCTGAGGACAGCTACCTTGTGAATAAAGGTGCGTCCCGTGGATAGATTCCTGTAGGGAAGCCTCTTCCCGACTACAGACTGCCTGACATATCTTTCACGAGTATCTTGACAAGATGGTGAAGCTATGTAAGGAAAACAATGTAGAGCTCATCCTTATAAAGGCTCCAATTCTTTATCCTTACTGGTACAAAGTGGGATGAGCAGATTAGGGATTATACGAGGAAAAATGACAGTACATCAATTTTCTGATAGGATGAGGTGGGGTGATTATTCAAGGATACGCCTATGACGGAGGGCTTCATCTAAATCTCTCATGGGGCAGAAAATGAGCAGGTATTTTGGGAGAGATGTTGAGGGGTTTTTATTGAATAACCCCCGCTATCATATACTGAAATCACCAATATTTCTTATAGGAGCAAAAACATGGAAGGTATGTAACCAGTGTACCATTGTCGGAACTCATCGAGAAAATGAACTGCTTGATAATCTGACACCAGGGAATAGATGACAGAGAACATTTTGATTAAACATATGAACGTCAATACACCGCTCAGCTCGCAGGTTTCTTTTGATTACTTTGATTCAGAGCGTATCCAGGTAATTGAAATGTAGAGCATGCCTACCTTAAGAGGATGGACGAGGATGAAGGGGTTAGGGTTCTTGCAGCTTATGGATTACAAGATTCCCTGCCTCATCTTCTAGTAGGGGAATAGAAGTTCCTGAGAAGCTGCTTGAGGTGGCAGTAGAAAAGAATGTGCCTGTACTTTGGACAGATAAAGGCAACCTCTGCTTCATAAGCTGAGGCTATCCGTTATAGCCATCAGCTTGCTCCAAGGATATCTATCCATGGTGTGTTTGTAGATATCTATGGCGAGGGAGTCCTCATAGGGAGAAAGCGGCATAGGTAAGAGCAGAGGCTGCTCTGGAGCTTATCAAGCGTGGACACCGTCTTGTGTCCGATGATGTGGTAGAGATTAAAAAGATAAAGTGAGGGATACCCTTGTGGGTACAGCTCCTGAGATAACCAAGCATCTTATAGAGCTTAGAGGCATAGGAATCATCGATGTTAGAACCCTTTTTGGTTTTGCAAGTGTTAGAACTTCCAGAATATCGACCTCATAGTAAAGCTTTGTGGAGTGGAATAAGGATTATAGGTTTGACAGACTTGGACTTGAGGAGCAGCATACAGAGATTCTCGAGTCAATCTTGATAAGCCACAGCATACCCATACGTCCGGTAGAAACCTGCACCATCATCTGTGAGGCAGCGGCGGTTAACAACCGTCAGAAGAAGATGGGCTACAATGCGGCTAAGGAGTTCTATGACAGGGTAACATCTAACATAATGAAGAACAGAGTATATAAGGAGAAAGCTATGGGTAAATTTTGTTTTGGTGTAGACATTGGCAGTATCAGTTAAACTTGGTATGTTCACCTTAAGGAGAGCTTATCAACAAGTGGGAAATCCCAACCCCTGCCTGAGGCGTGCTTTCAGACGTGGCAGAAAGGTCGATAGAAGACCGCTTTAGCGATGAATATCCAAAAAGAGGACTGCGAGGGTATAGGTATAGATGTGCCGGACCTGTAACAGAGGATGGCTTCGTTTCACAGTGTGATCAACTATGCATTGGGGCAGAACTGACGTAAAGGGAGAGATTGAAAAGCTTACAGGACTAAAAGGCTATGGTAGCAAACGATGCCAATGCTGCTGCTCTTGGAGAGAAGTGGCAGGGGAGGCGGTAAGGGACACGAAAGCCACCATGGTCACTGCCTGGAACAGGGTAGAGCGGTGGAGTTATAATCGGTGGCAAGATAATAGCAGAGCTCCAACGGAGCGAGCAGGAGAGATGAGGCCATATCTGTGTGAATCAAATGAGGAAGCATCCTGTAACTGCAGTAAGAAGAGGCTGTCTTGAGCAATATGCATCAGCTGCTGTGAATAGTCCTGCCACCAAGATGGAGATGATAGAAGGCAAGAGCTCTGCTCATTAGCCGATATAGACTGGCTTCTCCAGCTAAGGACGTTCTGAGATGCTGCTAAAAGGGGAGATGCCATGAGGGTTGATGTACTTGACAAGACTTGGCTGGTATCTTGCATTTTGCCCTGCACAGGGAATAGCGCAGATAGTAGACCCTGAGTATTTGTAATCGGAGGTGGAGTATCAAAGGCGAGGCGACATCATCATCAAGGCCATCACCAAGTACTATAATGGATTTAGCTATGGATGCGCTTTTAAAAATAAAAGATTCAGACTTGCAACTCTTAGAAATGACGCGGGTATCTACGGCTGCACTGGCAAATGATAGCGGGAAGAAGATTGGATATGAAAAGTAAATTTTAGAAAGGCTTCAAAACATTTTGTGTGGCGAAAAGCCATATTTTTCATGAAGACCCTGAAAGCCCACACCAGCTTCAAAATCGGCGGGCCTGCGGAAGTTTATCTTGAAATAACTGACATCAGCGACCTCTTTAAAAGGTGACCAACCTCTGCAAGGAAGAGGGTGTGGGTTTTCTTTATGTAGGTAACGGGAAGTAATCTCCGGTGAAAGTGATGAAGGCGTTGAGGGGTTATTATCACACCTTACCGGCAAGCTTGCAGGAGCGAGGATAGAAGGGAGATGTCATAAGGGCATGGTGCAGGCCTTAGCCTCTCTGCACTTGCGGCCTTTACCGTGGAGGAAGAATATACAGGACTTGAGTTTGCATCAGGTATGCCAGCGCTCAGTTGGAGGAGCTGTATATATGAATGCAGGAGCCTACAACGGGAGATGGAAGGATGTGGTGGCAGGAGCTCTACATAATCACAGATGGAGAGCTTAAGCATTATACTGCGGATGAAAATGGAGTTTTCATACCGCCACAGTAAGGTATCAGAGCTTACAATGCAGTCGTCAGTGGCTGTGGATTTTAAGCTAACCAAGGGAGAAGAGATTCGGAGCTAAGATAGATGACTTAAACTCTAGAAGAAGTGAGAAGCAGCCACTGGAATATCCAAGCACAGGCTCTACCTTTAAAAGCGCCCTGAGACAGGCTATGCTTCACAGCTTATAGAGGCAGGGAGCTTAAGGGAACCAGAGCTGGGAGGGGCTGAGGTCTCAAAAAGAGCATAGCGGGTTTATTATCAATGTTGATAATGCCACAGCTAAGGATGTAAAAGAACTAATAAGCTTATATTTCAGAAGGTAGTAGAAGAGAAAAGCAGATGTAGAAGCTCTATCCGGAGGTAAAAATGCTATGATATCGTCAAAACTTGTAGTCATCACCGGTATGTCGGGGGCAGGAAAACTACAGCAATCAAGAGCCTTGAGATGCGGGATATCTTTGTGTGGACAATCTTCCTGTAGAGCTTTTTGGTTGACTTTGCAGAAACTTACAAAGGCAGAAGGGGGAGACACATAGGGACCGCAGTAGGGATAGACATAAGAAGTGGTTCAGGTCTTGATAAAGCTTTGCGGATATCCTGCCTGAGGTAAAGAATGAGGGGGCTGAAATCCTCTTGTCCGGAAGCCTCGGATGAGAGCCTTATCAGGCGTTACAAAGGAAACAAGGCGTACCCACCCTCTTTCCGGGCATTTTGGGAAGGCTTGAGGTGGGGCACTACAAAGAGAGAGGAAAGGCTTGGTTTTCTAAAGAAGAATGCTGATTATATCATAGATACAAGCAGGCTTCTTACTAAGGAGTTAAAACCGAGCTCTATAAAAATATTTATAAATGAGGAAAAGTATAATGGTTTTTGTGACTACTATACTTTCTTTTTGGTTATAAATACAGGATACCGTCAGATGCTGATTTGGTCTTTGATGTGAGATTTTTGCCCAATCCTTTTTACATACCTGAACCCAAGGAAAAGACGGGTAATGATAAAGAGGTATATGAATATGATCATCAAGTGAGGCTGCAAGGCAGTTCCTCTCAAGCTTACTGATATGGTGGATTTTCTGCTTCCAAACTACATCGCAGGAAAGAGACCAACTTGTCATTGCCATTGGCTGTACGGGAGAGCAAGCACAGGTCTGTAACCCTTGCTAATGCTAACTGCTTGAGTGGTTTGGAGGAACAAATTATAAGGTCAGGGATAGAACATAGGAGATTTGATATGTCCTTGCTCATCGATGTAAAGAAAGAACTTACGGAGTATATGCAAAAAGCAAGACACTGCCAGATAGCTGAGATTGCAGCTGTTATTGTGCTTTATGGAAGGATAAGAATAACAGGGAAAACAGGTGGTTACAGACTGCTTATTCACACTGAAAATATATATACAGTCAGGAAATTTTATGAGCTTTTAAAGAGGCCTTTGATATCAGGAGAGGTTTCCATAAGAAAAAATCTCTAAAAATTCAATGATGTCACCATCCTCATAAGGATGAGGCTGCTAAAAAGAAGTACTTGAGGCTATAAAAGCTTCCTAAGTAAAGGAAGCTTTAGAGATGATTATTCTCTTATGTCAAAATATGATTGTGCAGGTATCAGCTGTAAAAAGAGCCTTTCTAAGAGGGGCTTTTTGGCATCAGGGTTCAGCCAGTGATCCGGAAAAAGCTATCATTTGAAATAGTTAGTAGACAGCGAAAGTAAGGCTTTGGAGCTAACAGGATATTTTTCAGAAGTAGGAATAAGGAAGCTTATTAAGAGAAAGAACCATTATCCGTATATATCAAGGAAAAGCGATGAAATCTCAGAGTTTCTTGGGATTACCGAGGCGCACTAAGGCTTTGATGAATTTTTGAAAACATAAGAATATGAGGGATGTCAAAAACAAGGTAAACCGCAAGGTGAGCTGCGGAGACTGCAACATAGAAGAAACCGCTTCGGCAGCGGGAAAGCAGCCGACGACATCTAGTATCTTAAAAATATAAATAAGCTTGAAGACCTGCCTGACGGACTTAGGGGAGCTAGCGAAGCATGGATGGAATATCCGGATGCCACCTGCAAGAGCTGGGAGAGCTTCTTGATACACCTCTTGGCAAGTCAGAGGGTGAATCAGGAAGCTTAACAAGATCAGCCGTATGGCTAGAAGAACAGGGTATAGTTATAGTAACAATAGAAAGAAGAGGTAAAATGAGCTTCACTCATTTACATTTACATACAGGATATAGTCTTCTTGACGACTCAGAGCAAGATACCTGAGCTAGTTAGAAGAGTCAAGAACTTAGCATGGATGCCTGTGCCATCACAGACATCATGAGTTATGTACTGGAGTTATACGAAATTTTACAAGGCCTGCAAGGCTGAGAGTATCAAGCCCATTATCGGCTGTGAGGTATATGTGGCTCCGGGCTCCAGATTTGAAAAAGGGAAGGAAAAGTCAACCGAGCGGTACAACCATTTGATACTGCTTGCTAGAAAATGATACAGGACATAAGAACCTCATCAAGCTTGTATCAAGGGGCTTTTTACAGAGGATTTTATTATAAAGCCGAGGGTGATTACGAGCTTTTTAAGCGAGTATCACGAGGGCATAATTGCTTCATCCGCCTGTCTTGCCGGCATAGTGCCCTACCAAAGCTAAGAAATGGGGACTATGAGGGGCAAAGGAAGAAGCAATGAGGCTTCAGCAAATATTTGGAGAAAAACAACTTTTCTCTGGAGCTTCAAGACCATGGACTTTCAGGCAGAGAATTTGTCAATCAGGGACTGATGAGGAATATCGTCTGAGACAGGTATTCCTCTTGTAGCCACCAATGACTGCCATTATCTCTATAAAGAGGATGCCGAGGCTCATGACGTACTTATATGTATCAGACTCAGAAAAATGTATGATGAAGACAGGATGAAGTATGAGGGTGGACAGTTCTATGTGAAGTCTCCTGAGGGAAATGGAAGAGGTAGTTTCACTACATTCCCTGAAGCCATTCACAATGACAGAAGAGATAGCAAGACTGATGCAATGTAGAGATAGAGTTTGGCAAATACCACCTGCCACTCTACCCGTGCCTGAGGGGCTATACCTCATTTTCATATCTTAATAAACTCTGTGAAGACGGATTTAAGAAGAGGTATGAGGGGGTGGATGCAGATACTGAGGCCTCTCTTCGTGAAAGGCTTAAATACGAGACTGATACTATAAGTAATATGGGCTTTGTGGATTACTTCCTCATAGTATGGGGATTATATCAACTTTGCAAAGGAGAACCACAAGCGGTAGGTCCCGGAAGAGGCTCGGCGGCTGGAAGCATAGTGGCCTACTGCCTTGGCATTACAGGAGTAGACCCTGATAGACACAATCTCCTCTTTGACGTTTTCAAACCGAGGAGAGAGTAACCATGCCCGATATGAGACGTTGACTTCTGCGTACTTAGAAGACAGGGAGGTAATAGACTATGTTACCGAAAAAGTACGGCAGGGAAAAAGGTAGTGCAGATAGTAACCTTTGGTACCATGAGCTGCGAAAATGGTTATAAGGGATGTGGGTGGGAGAGCCCTGGACCTGCCTATAGCTTCTGCGATAAGGTACTGAGATGATACCAAATGAACTATGAATGATCGACAAGGCTTTGTTAATCAATCCTGACCTAAAGAGGCTATATGATGAGGATGAGGAGGCAAAGAAACATAGACTTATCAAGGAGGCTTGAGGGACTTCCAAGGCATACCTCTCCATCACGCAGCAGGAGTAGTTATAAGTAAGCGAGAAGTAGACCGCTATGTGCCTGTTTCCACAAGCAGTGACGGTGCTGTTACCACACAGTATACCATCGACCATTGAGCAGCTTGGACTCCTTAAGATGGACTTCCTGGGCTTAGGAAACCTTACAGTTATAGAAAAGGCTGTGGAGCTGGTAAACAGAAATAGAAAGAAAGAAGGAAGGGACGAGCTTGACATAGAAAAGATGGACATGGAGGATGAAAATCTCTATCTTATGATTAGCGAGGGCAGGACAGAGGGAGTATTTGCAGCTTGAAAGCCCCGGTATGACAGAGCTTTATGGAAGAAGCTTGAGACCTGACAACATAGAAGATATAATCGCGGGAATTTCCTCTACAGACCCGGGACCTATGGACTTCATTGACGATTACATAAATGGCAAGAGGAATGCTGCCGCCATAGAGTATGACTGTGACGAACTTATACCAATACTTAAGTCAACCTATGGCTGTATAGTGTATCAGGAGCAGGTTATGCAGATAGTGCGTGACCTTGCGGGCTACAGCTATGGACAAAGTGATTTGCTCCGACGTGCTATGTCAAAGAAAAAGGACAGCGTGATGAAAGAGGAGAGAGACTTTGTCTATGGTGATGAGTCTAAAGGAATACCCGGCTGTGTGGCAAATGGTGTGTCCGAGCAGGTTGCCAATAAGATATATGATAAGATGATTGACTTTGCCAGTATGCCTTTAACCGCTCGCTATGCGCTGCCTAATGCATTCATAACCTATCAGACTGCTTATCTCAAATACTATTACCCTAAGGAATACATATGCGGCCCTTTTAACCAGCGTTATGTCAAAATACAGGTAAGGTATCAGAGTATATCCTTGTCGGGCAAGGAAATGGGGATAGCCATCCTTCCCCTGATGTCAATGAGGGAGAGGGTAACTTTACTACGGCAGAGTGGTGGTATCCGCTATGGCATGTCTGCCATAAAGGCTTGGAGAAAATGTGACAGATGCCATAGTAGAGACAGAGAGGGAAAAGAGGAGCTACAAGAGTCTCGACCGATTTGATTGAAAGGGACTTTCAGGTTCAATCAACAAGAAAGGGGCTTGAGGCACTTATAAAGTCAGGAGCTCTTGACGGACTTTCAGGGACAAGGCGTGAAAAAGATGGCTGTGTATGAGCAGGTACTTGATTCCATTTCACATGAAACAGCACAGCAAGATGGCAGGACAGCTAAGCTTTTTGATATAGCACCAGGATGAATTATCTACTTTGGAAGTGAAGATGCCTGTACTTGGAGAATTTGATGTGGAGACAAAGCTTGCATTTGAAAAGAGAAATGCTGGGAGTCTACCTAGTGGACACCCCTTGAGGGAGCTATCAAGATATGCTAAAGTCTGTCTGCAATGCCACTTCCTGGACTTTGCTTATGATGAAGAGGAAGGGATGGTAAATGTAGCAACCAGGTAAAGACTACATACTTGGAGGAATCGCAAGTGTGGTAAATATCAAGCTTACAAGAAATAATCAGCGTATGGCTTTCATTACCTTGAGGACTTGGTGGGAGATGTTGAAGTTATAGTATTTCCAAGAGATTTTTGAAAAATACAGGAACTTAAGTGAAGAGGGAAGAAAGTACATAATTTCAGGTAAGGCTTCGCTTGAAGAAAATGATGCTGAAGTTAATTGCAGGAAAGATTATTCCTTTTGAAGAAGTACCTAGAGAAGTATGGCTGCAGTTTGAGAATAAGGCTGAGCTTGAAAAGGTAGAAGATGAGTTAAACAAAATATATCACGTTAAAGGAAATGCAAAGGGTTATGCTATACTGTAGGGAAGAAAGACAGGTAAAACGAGGTAAATACAGTAAGGGGCATTTTCTATGCAGAAGCTGTGATAGATGAGCTAAAGCACAAGCTTGGAAGTGAAAATGTAAAAATAGTCGTAAAAATACATTAAACCTATAGCTAAACTTTTTTGGTTAATCTTTTGTTGATTGTGACCCTCGTTTGTATTAAAAACATAGCCCATAGGACTTTGGTTGTAATTTTTGCGAGACATGCAGATTTTAATAAATTCTATGGAGTGAGACTAAAAATGGCAAAGGAAGTAAATACAATAGGAGTACTGACAAGCGGAGGAGATGCACCCGGGTATGAATGCCTGCATTGAGAGCAGTTGTTCGTGCTAGCCCCTTGCAGCAGGTAAGAAGGTTAAGAGGTATAAGAAGAGGATATGCCGGACTGATTGATGAGGACATCGTTGATATGGATTCAAAGAGCGTATCTGATATCATCCAGCGTGGTGGTACAGTGCTTTATACTGCAAGATGTCCTGAGTTTAAGAATCTGAGGATGTACAGGATAAAGGCAGCTGAAATCTGTAAAAAGCACGGAATCGATGGAATGGTAGTCATAGGTGGTGACGGCTCATTCCAGGGAGCAGGAAGACTCGCTGAGAGAGGCATCAACACCATAGCACTTCCGGGAACAATCGACAATGATATAGCCTGCACGGAGTACACTATAGGCTTTAATACAGCTGTAAATACAGCTATGGAGTGTATAGATAAAGGTTGAAGATACCTCTACTTCACGAGCAAGTTGTAACATCATCGAGGTAATGGGAAGAGGAGCAGGGCTACATAGCTCTTTTGGTGGTATAGCCAACGGTTCAGAAATACTTACATCAGATACCCTATGATGGCAACCTTGAGGAGATTATACATAGAATCAAGTACTTCAAAGAGCAAAGGGTAAGAAGCATTACATCGTAATCAATGCTGAAAGCGTAGGCAATTCCAATGAAATGGCTAAGCTGATTGAGATGGCTACAGGTATGGAGACCAGAGCAACAGTACTTGGACATATTCAAAGAGGTGGAAGCCCAACAGCTACAGACAGAGTATATAGCTTCTATGTTTGGAGCTAAGGCTGTAGACCTTCTTCTTGAAGGGCAAGACAAACAGGTTATCGGTATGCAGGGCGGCTCATTTTGTAGACTATGATATCGCAGAGGCACTTCAGATGACTAAGGAAGCAGATCCCTTGGATGATTGAGCTCGAAGGAGGTTAGTAAGATAATGTCTTTATTTGAAGGAGTTGCAACAGCACTTATAACTCCGTTTGGTCGGATGGAAGTGTGAAATTATGCTAAGCTTGAAGAGCTTATCAACAACAGATAGAGGACGGGGTTGACGGACTTGTTATCTGTGGTACAACAGGAGAGTCTAGCTACACTTACTGAAGAAGGAGCATATGGACGTTATCCGTGAGTCTGTGAAGTTTGTAAACGGCAGGGTTCCTGCTGATTGCAGGAACAGGTTCCAACTATACCCAGACAGCTATTGAGATGTCTAAGGGAGGCTGAGGGAATACGGTGCTGACGGACTTCTCCTTGTATCGCCTTATTATAACAGGCTACGGCAGAGGGACTTTATGAGCATTTGCGGACTACAGCCAATGCAGTTAAAAATCCCTGTAATCCTCTACAATATAGCAGGTAGAACAGGGTATCAACATTGAGCCAGAGACCATATACAAGCTTGCAAGAGATATCAAAAAACATAGTGGCAGTCAAGGAAGCATCAGGCAATATTTCTCAGATAGCAAAGATTGCTGCACTTACAAAGACCTGGACTTTGACATATATTCGGAAATGATGACCAGGTCATCGCCCTTTGTGCTATGGGTGGAAAGGGAGTTATCTCAGTAGCTTCCACGTCATCCCAAAGCAGATGCACGATATGGTTATGAGCTTTAGAGCAGGGAGATACAAAGAAAGCACTTGATATACAGAACAGAGTATCTTTCGCTTATAAATACTCTGTTCATCGAGTGTCAAATCAATCCCTGTAAGGAAGCCATGAGATCTCTTAGGACATGAGGGTGGGAGGCTTTAGAAAAGCCACTTACACCTATGTCGATGCCCATGAGAGATACTAGAAGCGGAAAATGATAAAGTGCAGGATTATTATAATCCGATATCGGAGTTAATAATACAATGATACAGAGTGTCAAAGTAAATTTGCCACCCACATCATAATAAAATTTAGGAGGTGTTTTCATACGAAAAATTAGTTGGAATAGCTGCAGCTATGAGCAGGCCTTGCTAGTTATAGCAGGCATTTGTTACTTTGTCTACAAGCATTTCTTCTGCTGTTGCTGCAGATGTGACGGAGAGACTGCGAATGTGATGGAGACTTGCAGAAACAAAAAGCTGCCCCTCACTCAGAGGCTATTTTTAACCTCAGAAGAGTACAGGAAGCAGCTGAAAGAGGTGAAATTTCTGAAACAGAAACAGATATCTAAATCAGATTAAAATGTTTCCATTGCCTTGTATATACCATCTTCAAGTAAAGGAGGTGCTACATACGAGGCAATTTTTATGTTTTTCATCTCCGTTGCCCATGCAGATGGAATTTGGAAGCCAGGTAAGCATCTCTCTGTCATTTTCGCTGTGCTCGAAAGCCATAGGCTGAGGAAAGAGTAGGATGACCTAGATACCGCCTTGATTGCAGTTGCCTTAGTAAAAGCCATTGGAAGGAACTCCACAAAAGCCATAGCCCTGCAGCTTGCCTTATCATCTACTGTGTAGTATCAAGGAGTATTAGAGCTGTAAACTTGCTTCATTGGGCCTTCTGTGTATATGTATAGACCAGTCATAAGAATACTTTGATGTCATCAGCCATTTTATAGCATAATCCATTACAAAAGGACTAATCATCCCTGAAAAATTTGCTCACACTAAGCTCTTCCAAGGTTGTCTCTTCTTATCTCCTTTAGAGGTCGCAGAGAGTCCTTTAGAAGAAGCTTAAGCCTGGTAGGGGTCACTATAGCGCTCAAACAAAGGAAGGACGTGGATGTATTCGTCACCCTCAAAGAAAGTGCCGAGGATCTGGGCCTCAGAGCCAGTCTAAGAGCCTAGAAAGCTCACGACAAGATAGTCTGTGGTCAACAAGGTTTCATCCTAAAGATATGTGGTTCCACCACCACAGCATAGTACACGTCAAGCCAACCTCAAGAGGGCTTCTACGGCAGCATTGTACACTGCCCACTGCAAATAAAGCAGGGTTTCCCTTTGCTCTTGTTCTTCTAATCCTTCTGCTGCACTGACTCAGCAGATATTCATTTCTCCCAAGGAGGTTCCATCAATATCAAAAATAAAATTTTCTTATCCATAATAGATAATTATAGTTATTTTCAGAAGAGATTGGCAAGAGGAAAATGTAACACTTTTCATGGAAGAGCAATATCATTAACAGAGACTTATCGATAATTTTCTTAAAAGCGTCGCTTCGCAGTCATCAATCACAATGAATCATAAAGCTGCGCGTTAGGTGAAATTTGGGACTTTCTTCAGTCTATTATAACACAAATGCTTGTCTTAGTGTATACTACTATCTGATAATCATTATGAAAATGTTGAGTAGTTATATAATACCGGCTAGATTAGCTGTGGCGCATTTTCAATAGAAATGGAGTGGAAGCTTTATAAATTAAACGTGATAATTATCTGCAACAGTTGATTTCATATCGTGTTGCTTGGTAAAGGTAATCACAGGCATTAGGAGATGTGGCAAAATCCTATCTACTATATATATATAAGTTATCTGCTTGAGAATGGTGTAAAAGATGAGGCAGATTATTACAATTGAGCTTGACCTTGCAAAAGATATTAAATACCACAATCCGCTCATGCTCATCGTATATAAGAAAGGTAGAGTAAGAGAAATATTATCTCTTTATTGATGAAAATACAAATGTCGGTAGAGGTGCTTCTTAATCACAATCCTGACGGTGAGATTACTTTTTATGATGCGCTTAATGATTTGAGAGGTCTATCAAATTTAGATGTATATGTAACTTGGAGCAATTCAAAATGCTTTCAAGTGACATTCTTACAGAGTTTGAGGACAAGTGATGAAATGAGTACATCCGCTTGGTTTTGCTGAATATTACTCCGCCGTTGGTGGAGATAAGAATGAGCTTTTGATGAATATGCCTTCTATGGTGGGATACCCACTATTTTATCAAGACCTAATGACTGCCGAAGATGAGACTATCTAAATCCTCTATTCAGAGGTATATTAAGGACATTGTTGAGCGAAAGAAGAATGAGAGGCAGGATGATAGCGAGACATATTGGACTTGCTGGCACTCGATCTGTTGGCTCATTAACCAAATCCAACAAATGCATACCTTGAAGTCTAAGCAAAGCTCTGGCGTGTCGGCTAATACACGATTCGTACATATATCAGACATTTGGAAGATGCTCTCCTCTCAGAGAAGCCGTATGATGTGAAAGGAAAGTCATACTGATTCTCAAACAAGTATTATAGCGAGGATATAGGCCTTAGAAATGCACAAAGGATAGGCTTCCGTCAGCAGGAAATGACACATATAATGGAGAACCCTATATATAACTGAGTTAAATATCAAAGGCAGTTTTTGAGTTGATGTAGGAGTTGTATATCAAGGAAGCCAGTTAATGACAATGGAAATTCAGTTCGCATTCCAAGAAATTGATTTTGTGGTAAATTCAGGAGGAAAGCGGACTTATGTCGGATCAGCTATATGACGACCTGACGATGAAAAACAGAGATAGAACTAAGGCCTTTTGCGCTTACAGGTGACTTTTTCAAAATTGTAGTAAGAAAAGATATTGGAAAAGCGCTGAGGTATGATAATAATGGCATCTTGAATATAAATGTTATTGATTTCCACTACTGGATAAAGATGTGATTTAACTAGTGAACAACATAGCCTTTTTGGGCTGAGATTTCATCAATGACATACTAAAGTACTAAAGGAAAACCTCATCTTTAAAACTCGAGCATTTGCTATGAGGATACTACCAAGATATAAAAAGTTTTGATAAGATATATAATAACTTAGCCAACGATATGCCGATACTCAATTAGATATAGGAAATTTTGGAGAGGAGTATTTTGCTATGAGGAATGCGAATTAAAGGGGTTCACTTGTCAATATTACTGCGCTTTTGTTATGATTGCAGAAGCTTGTCTACTTTTCACTTAGAGTAAGTGCAGAGGATGACAAGAAGATAGCTGAGCTTTCAGCTGAATATATAGGGGTTAAGAATGAGAAACGGCGATGTGCTTGTAGGCAGCTGCGCTTAGTAAAACAGACTTTAAGTTTACTATGCGCTATGACGGGAGGAAGAAGTTTGTTCCGCTCCCTGAGGTGGGCTTAGCCACATAAAGCTTTTCCCTCAATGCAGTTCCCATTGATGCAAAGAGTGCGACTGGAAGCTTGCCATAACTTATGACAATACAGCTAAGACAAAGAAGACAGGCGAAGGGGTTGAGTGTATGCTTGAAAATCGCTATACCTAAAACCAATGAGGACCTTCGAGTAAGATGGAGCGACTTGGAATGGTGCACAGCAAGTATCGTCTTGGAGACGCTATAAAGAAAGATTGGAATTACCTAAGAGTGTGGTATATGGGGTGATTACACCTAATGGCCATACACAGACTACAAGGACTATCAGCCATAACCAGTTTACCATTTCTCCCGAGGCTATAGTGGCTGGCCGGAAACAACAATATAACTATTGGAGTTCAAGGGAAAGAAA
>BNJV01001749.1_pt1 | contig 76678 bp, 113 predicted proteins | sample 8540591 | NCBI WGS metagenome assembly BNJV01 (sample SAMD00202457, study PRJDB9452) | human saliva metagenome | host: Homo sapiens | reverse complement strand
ATTCTTTATACTTTTGGACACTTAGTTGTGATACAGGATTTGTTAAAAGCATAGCTTTTAGCATCTCGTAAAAATATTCACTCCGCTCATTTTTTGAAAAATGGCTACTTACTCATATGCAGGTCAAAGATAATAAATTCCTCTTGCAAGCAAGCTACATCGAATTTTTATACTTTTGACACTTCAGTATCACAATTTATTAAAACCATGTTAAACAGTTAAAAACTGGTATAATAGAGGAAAACACAAAACAGGAGGATGGGTAATGGCAGATAACAAAGACTTGTTTAATGTACTTTTGGAGCGGGCGGATGTATTAAGAGGCAAGATGGATGCCAACGAATATAAAAACTTATTTATTGGGAGCTGGTCTTTTATAAATATTTATCAGATACATATTTGGCGAAAGCCTATGATTTATTGAATGATGAGTCACCTGATAGCCTTGATGAAGCTCAGGCTCAATATGAAGAGGCAGTAAAATCAGAAGATGCAGAGGACTTTTATCTGAATTAAGAAGCTCAATGCATTATACCCTTTAGAACCCGATATGACATATATAAGCATCTTAAGAGATGCTAAAAACAATAGATTTAATAGAGAAAAACTTCAGGCTGCCTTTTTAACAGAATACAGGAATCAGATGAATTGTTTCATGGACTTATTTGCCGATGTAGACCTTTATTCCAACAGGCTTGGAACCGGAGATCAGAAACAGAGTGCTACAATAGCTGAAGTGATAAAGGTCTTGGATGGGGCTGATCTCATACACACTGAGGGAGATGTGCTTGGCAATGCCTATGAGTATCTGATAGGGACAGTTTGCTTCTGAGACAGGCAGAAGGCGGGTGAATTCTATACCCTCACGGTCCTGCACAGATACTGTGTAGAATCGCTATGTCAGGACAGGAGGATAAAAAGGGACTACAGGTATATGATCCCTGTATGGGTTCTGCCTCACTCATGCTTAGCTGCAAGAATTATTCTAAAGAACCTGATTATATCAAGTACTACGGGCAGGAACTGATGCCTTCTACCTACAATCTTGCAAGAATGAACTATAGTTTTCTCCACAGGGTTCTTCCTGAGAACCAGCACCTAAGAAATGGAGATACATTGGATGCCGACTGGCCTACAGATGAAGAAACAGAGTTTGATGTAGTGACTATGAATCCACCGTATTCTGCCAAATGGTCAGCTGATGAAGGCTTCAAGCAGGATGAGAGATTTATGGACTATGGTGGGAAGTTAGCACCCAAATCAAAGGCAGACTATGCGTTCTTATTACATGGTTTCTATCACTTTAAAAGCAAAGTGGAACTATGGCTATAGTACTTCCGCATGACGTCCTTTTAGAGGGGCATCAGAGGGAGAGATAAGAAGGATTTTACTTGAAAAATGGCTCTATATATGCTGTTATAGGCCTGCCTGCCAATATGTTTTTACAATACCTCCATACCTACCTGTATCATAGTGCTTAAAAAGCATAGAGGGAAGGGATGTGCTCTTTGTTGATGCATCGAATCTTTTTGAAAAAGAGAAGAAACAGAATGTAATGAATAAGGAGCATATAGACAGGGTAATCAAGCTTTATAATGATAGAAAAAACAGTAGATAAGCTTAAGTTTCCTTGCTTCCTATGAAGACATAGAAAAGAATGATTTTTAACTTGAACATACCAAGATACATAGATACAAGTGAAGAAGAGGAAGAAATAGACATTAGAGAGCTTTCTGAAAGTTTTCAGGGATATAAATAGAGAAATAAAAGAAAGTAATGAAACTCTACTAGAAATGTTTGGAGAACTTACCTATAGTAGATGAGGATACTAAGGAAGCAGTAGAAGAATTTATTAAAGGTCTTTTTGGGAGGTGTAAGATGGCAACATAAACCTAAGATAAGATTTAAGGGACTTTTACTGATGATTGGGAACAGCGTAAGTTGGGGGAATGTAGAGACGAAAGGTCAGAACTGTGCAAATGGCAGAAACTAAAATTGCATTACTTTCAGTGTAAGGTATGGTGAATTCATACAATATTTCTTTTGTTCAGAAAATATCAGCTTCAGACGATAAAATGTAATTTGATAACTCAGTTTTAGTAAGGTGAAGTTTCCAATAATTCATCGAATGTGAGCAGATCCAGTTGGACTATTCTAGATATGACTGGGCATTTTCTATAGTGTAGCCCATGCATATGATTTCAGTATTTAATCACAACTCAGAGGCTAATGGTATTTTTATGGACTATTTAATGCAACACTACATTACAGATATTTGCAATGATGGGTCTACAAGGAGGTATGTACCAATCAGATATGATGAAATTTAAAGAATATCCTGATCTACTTTTGATACACTTCCTATCTTCATTTGATAGAGCAAAAGCAAAAATTGCTAGAATATTTTTTTCCACCTCGACCACCTTTATCACCCTTCACCAGCGTAAGTGTGATGAGACAAAAACTGAAAAAATTTATGCTACAAAAATGTTTCCGAAAAATGGTGAAAAAATCCGGAGATAAGATTTGCAGGATTTACTGACGATTGGGAACAGCGTAAGTTGGGGAGATTACGAAATACAAGGGACTAATGAAATCATGAATCTACAATATAATGAAACTATTTACTAACTGCAAAGGATTCGGATGATAAGTCAAAGATGATTTTTTGACCATAGTGTTTCAAATCCTGAGAATATATGTGGATACTATATGGGTGAATTATACTATAACTCATTTGTATATAACCCAAGAATATCTATCTAGTCTTGTCTCTTGAATAGCATATAAACTGGGACGAATTGGTATCTATGTTTACCATTGTATACTGTATTTGAGGTTACAAACATTTATGAATAGTACTTTGCAATGAAAAGCTTCTATAAAAGTAGCCATTGGCATTCGTTCATGTTTTTAATGGAGATGACTGGGCCATAGCATATAGATTTTCGTATTAAAGACACTTTATTTTTGAATGCGAAACTTCCAATTCCAGATATTGATGAACAAGCTAAAAATTGCAGAGTATTTTTACACCTCGACCACCTTATCACCCTTCACCAACGAAAGTGTGATAAACCTAAAAACTTATTAAAAAAATTCATACTGCAAAATATGTTTCCTAAGAAAGGATAGAAATAATGATTTTATATCATGGGGAGCAATGTTGAAGTGAAAGAGCCTATATTGCTGAAAGGTACAAAGAGAACTGGACTTTGGCAAAAGGGTTTTATACAACCAGCGATTTGGAACAGGCAGCTAGATGGGCTTGGAGAACTGCAAAAAGGAGAGGTGAAAGCAATGCCTTTGTTACAGTTTATGAAGTTAATGAAGATGAACTAAAGAATATCCGTCTTCTAAGCTTTGATTCACCTAATGTAGAATGGCTTAATTTTGTAGTAAAGAATAGAAAAAGGTGAATACATTGCAGGAGACTGGGATATCATTTCAGGTCCTGTGGCAGACGACCAAACTGCTCAGGTTATTGACCTTTATTTAGAGGGAGCGTATGATGAAGAAGAGGCAATAAGACGATTTCTTACTCAGAGGCTAAAAAGACCAATATGCATTTAAGACAAATAAGGCTCTTAAACTGCTTATATTCAAAGAGGTAATAACAATATGACTAAGATACCTATATTTTCATTAGATTGCTATAATAAGAATGTAATCAAAATGATTATGGAAAAGTATGGATTGAATGAAATGGAGGCTGCCAGAGAATTCCTTATGTCAGAAACACATAGGATGTTAGAGGATGCTGATATGGCTATGTGGGAATTTTTCTGCTAGAGCTATTTTTGACATCGTGGGAAGTAGAGAAGATAACAGGAAATCCTAGGAATTCAGTACATTTAAGGAGTGAATAACATGACAAAAGAGATGGAATTTTTCCTTTTTCTTATTGAAAGGTATGCAAAAGGCAAAAGGGAGAATGACAGGCGATGTGCTTAGAGAATGGGAGAATAAGGGAATAACCCAAGAAATATTTGACGGATATTTTGAATATCATCAGGAAAGGCTTGAAAATGCATATGATGATATAGATGCTCTTGTAACAACAGGAAAAACATATTGACTATAGTGTTAATGGTTAAGATGGGGGAAAATTATGGCAGAACTGGAATCGGTGTTAGAAGAAAGACTCATAGCTGAGCTTACCGGCGGAGAGTCACAGTGGACATACCGCCCTGATATTAGGACTGAAGAGGCATTGTGGGCTAATTTTAAGTATATTTTGGAGCAGAATAACAAGGCTGAACTGAGTGACCAACCCTTTAAGTGAGTCAGAATTTGCTAAAGTAAAGAATGACCTCTCTCATGCTTCATTCTATGAGGCAGGGCAGTGGCTGGTAGGAGAAAAATGGTAAAGTCTATGTACATGTGCATAGGGGTGATAAGGTACTTCATCTTAAGGTTATGAATAACGAGCATATTGCAGGAGGCTCAAGTGTATATGAGGTAATTAATCAATACAGAGTCTTTAAGTCAGAAGAAGATAAGAAATGGGAGAAACAGCAGATATGATGTTACCCTTCTCATAAATGGAATACCTATGATTCATATTGAACTTAAGAACAAGGCTCATTCCTATATAAATGGATTTAATCAGATAAAAAACTATATATCAGAGGGTAAATTCAGAGGGCTTTTTCCAATGTTCAGATGTTTGTAGTAAGTAATGCAGTGGATACAAAAGTATTTTGCTGCGGCAAGAGATACTGAGTTAAATAAGGAATTCCTAACAGGCTGGGTTGATGAAGACAATAAGCCTGTTTGTGATTATATCGAGTTTACAAAGTCTGTACTAAGGATACCACAGGCTCACGAAATGGTATCTAAATATACTGTTTTAGACAATGTGAGAAAGAAACTGCTCATCCTAAGGCCATATCAGATTCATGTGATAGAGGCTATGCGCAGGGCTCAAAAACAGGTAAGTCAGGCTATATCTGGCATACTACAGGTTCAGGAAAGACTATGACTTCGTACAAGGCAACCAGGAACCTGCTTATGGACATTCCGTCTATAGAAAAGACCTTGTTTTTAATAGATAGAAAGGATCTTGATAAGCAGACAGGAGATGCCTTCAAGTCTTATTCTGAAAAATGATACTATAGATGTAGACAACACAGAAAATGTAAACCGTCTGATAAAAAAACTAACTGACGGAAACAGGCAGATGATAGTGACCACTATACAAAAAATGCAAAAAATGATTAGAGATAGTCTGAAAGAAGGCTCAAAAGACTATAATCGGATTAAATCTCTAAGAATAGCTTTTGTAGTGGATGAATGTCATAGGGCTGTAAGTCCACAAACAAAGCGTGAGATTGAAAGATTTTTGCTAATTCATTGTGGTTTGGCTTTCACAGGAACCCCTATTTTTGAGGAAAAATAAGTATGAGCAAAAGGGAGATCTGCCTCAGACAACTGAAGAACTATATGGTGAGTGCCTTCATAGTTATACTATAAAGGAGGCTATACACGATAAGGCTGTACTTGGATTTAATATAGAGAATCTGGGGCCTGAAAAATATAAGAGCCTGAGGACGAAGCTGCTTATTACAACAGTGAGAATCATAAGCGTAAAGTGCTTGATGTGATACTGAACCGCTCCAAGTCAAAGTTTGGTATGCAGCTTGTAAAGGGAAAAGACCTACGAAGCTATGCTCACAGTAGACTCAATAGCTTCAGCACAACAGTATTATGACCTTATTATGAGGATAAAGGCAGGTGAGGATGAACTAAAGACTAGTGAAGAAGTACTGAAAGCACTTCCTGATTTTCCTAAGACTGCAATTACTTTTTCGGTTGTAGAAAATGAAGAGGCTTCAAAAACAAATCAGGAAGCAATGAAGAGATACTTTAGATGATTATAGCAAGTTGTTTAACAGCAGGAGTTATGGTTTAGGCGAGATTACTGCTTATAATAACAACTTAAATGAAAGGCTGGCTAGAAAAGAAAAAGAAATATAGTGACAGAATGGAACAGCTTGACCTTGTTATAGTTGTAGATAGACTGCTTACAGGCTTCGATGCACCGTGCCTCTCAACTATCTTTATAGATAGGGAGCCAATGAAGCCCCAGCATCTGATTCAGGCATTTTCAAGAACCAACAGAATTAATGACTCAAATAAGATGTACGGACAGATAGTTACCTTCCGCTCTCCAAGGGAATATAAAAAGAGGATAAATGAGGCCTTGGTACTATATTCCAAAAGGCGGTTTTGGTAAGGCGATTGCAGAAGATTGGGACACAGTACTTTCGCAGTTTGAGACCTCACTTAAAAACTATTAGAAACTTTGCTCCTGCTCCAAATGATGTACTGGGACTCTCAGACAGGCAGAAAAAGGGTGTTTGTAATCCTGTTTAGAGAATTTGATCATAATTTTGCACTATTTAAAAATCATTTTCTACATACGATACTGAGATGTTAAAGAAATATGATTTTACTGAAGAAGACTATGAAGATTATGCTGCTGTATATAACAATGTGATTGCTGAAATGCGGGATAGACCTGCTAAAGATGAAGGGGATAATGAGATATCGGATGATTATGAGTTGGTTGCCTATAGCAAGTTTAAGGTAGATTTTTGAATACATAGTATCGCTTTTACAGGGCTTTGTGGATTCGATGAGTGCTGCGGAGAGCGGAATAGATGATTTTGATGCTAAACTTAAGGAAATCAGAGAGAATGTAAATGAATTTGCAAGTACCAATCCGAAACTAAGCAGTCTCATTTCTCGTATGGTTGATGAGATGGAAAAAGATTTTGACAAATACCTTAATAGGGATGTTTCTGCTATTATCAATCAAATGCGGTACGAAGCAGCAGATAAGGAGATTAAAAAATACGCTGACAAATGGTTTCTTGAGGAAGAAGCTGTCAGGTATGAGGTATATAACTATAAGGATGGGAAGCTTGCAAACGAGAATAAATTGAAGGAAAGTGCTGATTATGCAGCTTATAAGGAGAAGAATGAAGCATCGCTTCCTAAATACAAATTTTTATTCTGAGCTTAAGAAGGATTTTGACGAGAAGTTGATTCCTGAGGCCAGACCATACATTAGCTAAATGATAATGAAGCTTGCAGTGAAAGATGCTGCAAGCTTTTACCTTCACCAGCGGGTTTATAGTTATGAATTTAAGTTTGATAATGACCTCATTATAATATCAATGTCCTTACTTTCAAGTTCCTGCATGATGTGGGCAAGTTTTTTTGAGTTGTGGTTATATTTGAGTGACCGAGCCTTCTTGCTACGCTTGCAATGGATACTCCAGCAAAGAGTAATAGAGAGGCTGATGTGTGGCGAAGTCCGTGGATTGAAATTATAGGGTACTTCAGCATTTCTACAATGTCTTGCCAGTATATCGTTGGCTGTTGAGTTATATATTTTATCATTTACAAATATGGGCTTGTCTTCAGGAATATCCCTTAGGAGTTCAGCAAACTGTATTACTGTTTGCCAGTCTAGGGTATTTTTCTTATTGAAGATTTGTTTTTGGTAGGAAGAAAACCACCACCCCTTTTATAATCCCAAGTTTTTTTGACACATGTCAGGGTTTGATGTGATAAATTGAAGTCACTTGGGGTAAGAGCTAAGGCCCTCTGAAAAACGCATTCCGGTCTTTTGCAATCAGAAGAATAAGCCAATCCATACTAATATCAGCGGTAAGCCTTAAGTCATCAAGCAATTTATGCAGTTCGTACTGATTAAGATATTTGGGCTTTTTAGTACGGGGACTTTTTCCTTTGATTACGGCTTTTTCTTGTAGGATCACGGCTGATATAACCTTCATCTACGGCATCAAGTATCGCACATTTTAAATGATGATGGAAGTCCATTGTGGTCTGCCTTTCGTGTTCACTAGGCATAGTCATTCAGCAGTTTTTGATAAGCAATTCTATCAAGCTCTGCTAAAGGGAGATTTGGTATAAGTTTAACCAGCCATCTATATGCCATATTGTATTTGCTCATTGTAACAGGACGAATAGCTCCTTCTTTATAAACAGTAATCCACTGTTTATAATAATCGCAAAACAATATGGGTTTTGAGCTGATACTTCCTAGTGTATTCATTCATACCTCCTTAGTATTTTTACTCACGCTGGTGAAGGGTGATAAGGTGGTCGAGGGTGGAAAAATACTCAATTCTTTTAGCTTGTTCATCAATATCTGGAATTGCAAATTGGCATCTCAAAAATAAAGTGTCTTTAATAGCAAAATCTATCTGCTCTGGCTCCAGTACTCCATAAATAGATGAACGTAATGCCAATGGCTACTGAAAAACTATTCCAAGTACTCTGCAATGATGTTCTTAACCTCAAATACATGTATACAATGGAGACATAATACCAATTGTCCCAGTTTATTTCTATTAATAGCCAACAGGAGCTCAAATTAGAAATTCTTGGGTTATATATCAAATGAGCTATATTTTCTACACTATAGTATCCACATATATACTCAGGATTTGAAACACTATGGTCAAAAATCACTTTGACTTATTATTCCGAACTCCGCTGAGTTAGTAAATGTTTCATTATATTGTAATTCTGTCATTTTTTTAGTCCTTTGTATTTGTAATCTTCCCCCAACTTACGCTGTTCCCAAGGGAGCGGATTTCTTTGTCTATATAATACTAATTTATTTTGCATAATTTAACTATTCTCCTTGTTGTAAGTATGAAAATAGCTTATACTAATATAGAGAAAGGCACATTTCATAAAATAACATATTTTTTTAGAAAGGTAGGAAAGGTATAATGAAGATTATTGGCTTTTCACAATCCTTCGGAAGATTATGGTTCTCTGAGTAATTGGTATTTATCAGATTTTCGAATTGATGGTATAGAATTTTCATCTATGGAGCAACAAGATGATGTATGAAAAAGCTCTATGTTTTGGTGATGAAAAATAGCAAAAAGAAATTTTTAGCCGAAAGAGATGTGGCTAGAATAAAGGAACTAGGAAGGCTTGTATCAGGCTATGATGATCATATTTTGGAATGGAGTACGACAGATAGTAATATACGAAGGGCTTATGGCTAAAGTTTTCTCAAAATGATTCTCTAAAAAGCAAATTACTTGATACAAAGGATTGTACATTGGTAGAGTGTGCAGTTAAAGATAGAATCTGGGGAATAGGACTTTCTATGACAGATCAAAGAAGATTTATACCCATCAGAATGGCAGGGACATAACTATCTTGGATATGCACTTATGATGGTTAGGGACAAGCTGAAAAATCAAATATAATATAAAAGGAGAAACGCTTATGAAGAAACTTGAGAACAAAATTATGCTCATCACCTATGCTGACTGTATGGGAAATAACTTTAAGAACCTCTCTAGGGTACTTGACAAACATTTTAGTAAGGCTTTTGCGAGGGAGTCCACATCCTGCCGTCCATCGTCAGGCGACAGAGGCTTTGCACCCTATGAGATACGATGTAGTGGATGAGGTCCCTTTTGGTGATTGGGAAGATGTTACCAGACTTTCAGAAAAGTATTACCTTATGTTTGACTATATGTTAAAACCATATAAGTGCGCAGAGCCCTTATTATAAGGACTTTCTAAAAAATAAGGATAAGAGTCCGTATAAAGACCTGTTTATCAGATACAAGGATTTTTGGGAAAATGGAGAGCCTACAGAGGCTGAGGTAGATGCAATCTACAAGAGAAAAGCCAAGAGCACCTTATGTAGAGGCACATTTTGAAGATGGAACTTCAGAGAAGGTATGGTGTACCTTTTGATGAAGAGCAGATAGATATCAACTGCCCTTCTGATACTGCGCAAAAAGTTTCTCGTTGATAACCTGACAGGTATGGCAAAGAGGGGAGCTGCTATCATAAGACTGGATGCCTTTTGCCTATGCCACAAAGAAAGCGGGTACAAGCTGTTTCTTCGTAGAGCCTACGTATGGGAAATTGTTAGCAGAGGTTACTGATGTGCTTACGCCCACAGGAGTTACCATTCTTCCTGAGATTCACGAGCATTATACCATTCCTTTTTGAAAAGATAGCTGAAAAAGGGATACTTTTGTGTATGACTTTGCACTTCCTATGCTTCTTCTCAAATCGCTTTTACTACGGACAGACAAAAATACCTTAAAGAATGGCTGCTAAAATGCTCTAATAAGCAGTTTACAACTTTAGACACACATGATGGCATAGGGCGTTGTGGATGTTAAAGGACTTGCTTCCTGATGAAGAAATCGAGAAGACAAAGGAAGATATATTTAAGTTTGGTGCCAATGTCAAGAAGATATATAACACAGCTGCTTACAATAACCTTGATATCTATCAGGTGAACTGTACTTACTATTCAGCTCTGGGTGACAATGATGATGCCTACCTCTTAGCGAGGGCAGTTCAGTTCTTTGCAAAGGGTATACCTCAGGTATACTATGTAGACTTCTTGCCGGTAAGATGACCTTAAACTTTGAGGAGACTAAAGTAGGTAGAGACATCAACAGGCATTATTATACTGTGGAAGAAGTGGATACAGAGGTAGAACGCCCTGTAGTGAAGGATTTACTTAAGCTTATGGAGTTTAGAAATACCTCTAAGGCTTTTGCCCTTGATGGTAAATTTGAAATACCTGATACTGATGAGGATAAGCTTCATATAAGAGAGGCAGAGGGAGAAAGGGCTGAACTTATAGCTGACTTTTAAGACTAAGAAGTTCAAGATTCTTTCAAATGGAGAAGAAATTTTTAGCAATTAATACGGGATTACTTGAAGGGAGATATTATGAAAATTAAAAAGATAATTGTTTGGGACTTGCAGTGGCATTATTCTCAGTAAATGTAACAGCTGTAGATGAAGCTTGCAGAGGGTAAAAATGAAGTCAGCAGTGCAGCTAAGACGAATTCAAAGGAAGGTGAGCTTGACCTTGTTATGGCAGGAGATGTTCTTTACATCTAAGGCTTGCTTATTGGTCGGATCAACGGCAAGGGTGCTATGATTTCAATCCGATATTTAAGACAATTAAGCCTTTTAATAGAAAAAGGCAGATTTAGCCATACAGTTAATCAGGAGACTATTTTTAGGCGGAAAAGAGCTTAGTGACAGGCTATCCCACATTTAATTACTCCACGAACTGGGGACGCCCTTGTAAATGCAGGATTTGATGGGTTCTTCATAGTAATAACCATGCCCTTGACAGAGGGTAAATAGGGAATATACAACTGTCTGAACTTCTGAAAAAATATCCCAAGATAAAAGACAGTTGGTATAAATACCTCAGAGGCTCAGAAAAAGAAACTCTGTATTTATGAGAAAAAACGGAATCAAGGTTGCGATTCTTAATTATACCTATGGAACTAATGGAATTCGCTTCCAAAGGATATGCCTTTATGCAGTTAATTATCTCAATAAGAAGGTAGTTAGGTAAGGATATAAAAAGAGCTGAAAAGGAGGCAGACTTCACCATAGTCTGCCCACACTGGGGAACAGAGTACCTTAGAGGAATTTCAGACTATCAAAAAGCTTGGAGTCAGATTTTTGCAGAAAATGGAGTTGACCTTGTACTTGGCTGCCATCCACATGTAATAGAGCCTATAAAAATATGTGACTGATAAAAGACAGGCCACAAGATGCTTGTATACTATTCAGTAGGGAACTTTGTAAACAGTACTATGTCTAACGGCAGGGTAAGTGATAGATATATAGGAGGCCTTGCCAAGGTCAAGCTTAAAAGAGGGACTGATAATAAGGTGAGGATAGCGAAATACGGAGTGAAGGCAACTGTTATGCATAACGGAGGAACTAAGTTTGGCTCAAGGGTAATTCCTTTAAGCAGTTACACAGATAAACTCTGCAAAAGAAAAATGTAATGAAGGCTCAGGACTATATGTTTTCGGTGAAACTCTGCAAGGAAATTTGTAACGAAGTCTGGGGTAAGCTTTTGGGGATTAAACTTGAGAAGTGACGAAATAGAAGAAGGCATGGAAGTAAGTCACTTAAACTTACTGTCTGGAAGAAGTGCTTAGTGGCTATATAATAAAATATTTCTGAAGAGAGTGTTTAACTTTCTTTCAGATTTTTACTTTTGAATTTCTATCTGTCAAAAATTGACAGATGTTTTTCTTAAAAACTATGTTAGACTTACTAAAAATGAAAAACGATGAAGGAGCAGCAATGTCTTATTGTAAAAAGTTTTCTTGCTATAGCAGGGACAATGTCCCACTTGTAATCTTAAAAGAGAGAATAGAAAAACATATCAGGAAATGAATGTCTGATAAAGAGAGCCTGCCTTGTCCCATCAGCAAGTAAAATACCTGATAGGCCGCCTTTACGAAGAAGACCTGTTTAATACATATGGTATAAATTGTGATTCTATTGATGAAGAGAGTATAGCTGAGATTTACGAAAATTGTCCATTGATTGATAGAAACATACTTGTAGTCACTGAAGATGAGGAAGCAGGGATAAAGGCAGGAGTACTTTTAGCAAACTATGTGAAAATACTACAGAAAGTATATATAGATGCAGAGCTTGGAAGAAAAATGGCTATGATATTTATGATGATGAAGATGAGGAAGAAGTTGAGGGAATACTTGATTATGACAACTTTGACGAAGGTTTTAGTGTGTTTTAACTTTACTCAAATAAAGGACTGGTAGAAATCTGTGATGTGATAGATCTTTCGCTTGTACCGGAAGATGTAAAGGAGTGGCATCATTATGGTGACAGATTTACAAAAAGCCTCACACCATTTGTGATAATAACAGGGCTAAAGCCTCGACAGATATCTTGAAGCAAGGCCTTCAGGCATAGCTACAAGCAGGAATGCGCTAAGAATAATGGTTATTAACTCATGATACATATTTTAAGCACGAAATGCAAGCTTTACCTTTCATGGATAAGGACCGCACTACTGTTGTAGTGGATGCTGTAGAAGATCTCATACTACGAAGGCGTATTAAAAAGGCTTTTGGCATTGCAGGAGCTTAAAATAAAAAGAAGAAAATATAAGAAGATTCATATTTAGGACGAAGCGTATATTTGGCAAAAAACTTTTCAGAAGAAGTGCTTGTTAAAATTGTAACAGATGTTAAAAATCTAAAGATAAAGCACGAGATAGAGACAATGAAGAGACGGATGAAAAATATTTTGGAAGGTTTTTTGAAAAGGAGGATAGTGCATTAGAAAAACTCAGTAAAATGAGCTGGTTTGGCTGAGTTTTAAAAAGTTTAGTAAAGGAACATCTTGCGGTTATTAAGGCTGAGAGAGAAAATAAGAATCTTAAAACTATGCATAGAAAACTTGATATTTACAGGAAGGCTGGGTACAGGCAAAACTACTTGTGCAAAGCTCCTTGCAGACATTTTTATCTGAAGAAGGTATGACCAATGCTACATTTAATATGGTGAGCAGAGCTGACATCATAGGAAAGTATATAGGCCAGACTGCGCCTAAGATTACAGAACTTTTAATAATTCCAGAAATGGCATTATTTTTGTGGATGAAGCAGGATTCTTTGCAAATGATGCAGAAAGCACCAACAGTTTTGTCAAGGAAGCAATTAAAGAATTTGTAAGGCAATGAGTGGAACTTTATCCTGATGTAATTGTTATCTTTGCATTATACGATAATGAATTGCAGAGTTTTATGGCTATGGATAAGGGGCTTGAGTCAAGAATTAGGAAAGACCATATATTTTAAGGATTATAGTGTAAATGAACTGATAAGCATTTTTGAGGAAAAACTTAGCGAAAATGGATATGAGATGGAGGAAAATCTGAGGGATAAGCTTGAAATCATTTTTGAAAACGAAATAAAAATCAGAGAATTTTTGCAAATGCAAGGACTGCCAGAAAGTTAGTAGAAGAAGCTATAACACAGTTTGGTATAAGAACTTTTGAACAAGAAAAATCCCTGAAAGAGTGATAATTTTTAGAAGATATATTGAAATAAGCGAGGTAGAAGAGTATGGAGAAAGCAATCGTAAATATGAAAAACTGGAAATTGAGAATTACGAGAGGACGCTGTAACTTATCGGGAATTGCAGACAGCCATCCTCGGTTTGGCAATGAGGCACATATAGGTAGTACTCATCCTTAGTCAAATATACATTAGAAGACGATATTTTTAACTTATGAAACAAGAAATACTATTTATATATGCCCATTAAAAATATATAGCAGAGGCAGATGACATTGCTAAAGAAAGTATCTTAAAAGAATACTATGAGAACCTTTGAGGTTAAAGAACGCCTTAGTGAACTTATGATGATTGGACGGAGAGAAATAGAAGAAGAAAAATAAAAACAGGAAGAACACCTAATTGAAACTGCAAAAAGTATGAGGACTGCATTTACATAGAAATGAAGCAAATTGCAAGAGGTGATAAGCTTTGCTTTACAATATTGGAGGAAAGATGGGGCTTATTGAAACCGGCTCTGCATATTGGCAATTTTCAAGATAGTGTTTTGTATATGAAATATATAGAAGATGAGGAAGACGAGGGATGAAGTGAGCCTTTGATTTTTAGGTACTGGCCATGGCAGATAAGGATGATATACCGGTGTTTGTTATGACAGATGATGGTCACTATGTGGGAACAAACCAAGAGAACACAAAGTAAAAAGAAAAACAAAAGGTGATGACATATAGCTGGTCAGATAATATAAAAGAGCAATTATAAAGAATAGTTCCAATATTCTTATAGAGTTTAATGGTCAAAAATATAGCTGTTGGAGACAAAAAGTGTTACAGAAGACCGCTCTATGTAGAGGGATTATTAGTCCGGACTGTTACAATGGAAAATCTATATTTAGCAGGGGAAGCAAAAATGATTTATTTTACATCAGATTTACATTTTTACCATAAAAAGGTAATTAGATGCAAAAAGACCATTTGACAGTGTGGAAGAGATGAATGAAAAGCTTATTAAAAATTGGAATAATCGTATAAAAATCAGAAGATGAAGTTTATATTTTAGGTGATTTTCACTCATGAAAGGGCAGAGTATGCCAGAGATCTTAAGAAAACTTAAAGGGAAAAAGTATCTGGTAAAAAGGAAACTCATGATAACTTTGTAAATCAGGAAACTTTTGATAATTCGCTTTTTGAATGGGTAAAAAGATTATTTCGAACTGCAATATAATAACCAGAGCGTTATCTATGTTTCATTATCCTATAGAAGAGTGGAATCATTTTAGAGGAGCAATCCACTTACGATGGACATCAGCATAATAGCCCGGAATATAATATATTAAATAAAGAAAAAGGGGCTTAAAAAGTATGATGTGGGAGTGGATGCCAATTATATGAAACTCAGAGCATAGAGGAGATAATAGAGTTTTTGATTAGGAAGGAGAAAGAAGAATGTATTATAGGTTTGATGAATGTATAGAATATATGAAGAAAGCGGGGATTAAAGACAAAGTGGAGAGAAGAGAGTGAAGAAAGAGTGGACTTAGAACAACTGTCGGATATTCCGGGTTTTGAATGGATTGATGAAGATAGTTTTTGTAGATATGGAAAAACACCCTTATTTCAGGATGAGGGGGAAGAGGGTTACAAAAGAGCAAGCTTTTGACATAATAAGCAGGAGAGGTGGACAAGAGAAACCATTTTATAAAGAGGGCGGAAAAGATACAGAAGAGAGCTCATGCTCTCCAGTTTACTGAAATAAAAATTGCATCATACCAGTAGATTTGATTGATACGGTCTTGGATAGATCCTGATGGCGCAGTAGGTGAAAACTAATTACCAGTGCATGGAAATATCCTGATGGTCTAAGGCTTATGGAAGAACATATGCTGAATGCCAAAAGATATCCTTTTCTCAAGTATGTAATAGTGTACACCATGCATGATGCAGTGAGCCGAGAGGATTTATATTATGAAGATGGAATCTTTCATGATATTGAAGATACGATATTCTGGGAGGGTTTGAGTATGCACTTTAAGTATGATGGTGGAGTTGAAAGAGTGGATAGGATAAGGCAAAAAGAACTTTAGAAGAATATCAGTCAGAATATCCTTGTGAAGAAATGTTTGATGAGGGATGATTGAATAAGTATATAAAGCCATATTTAGATGAAGAGTATGTCCTAAGATTAAGCCAAAGCTTGGAAGCAATTAGAAGAAGAAAGGGAGAGATGCTTTCTAAATATATATGAATGTAAGACAGTAGAAGAAAATTTCAAGGGATTATTATGAGAAGCTTCTTAGACATAAAAAGATTTAGAGATGGATTACTCAAAGGAATTTTGTGAAAAGGTTTATAGAATTTTTGCTGGCTGCTGCAAAGGAGGTTGAAAGATTTAGTTATGAGAGATAAAAGCAGGAGAGCTGGATCATGCAATTTTATTGGGATATTATTAGAGAGATTGGTAAAAATAAAAGGGAATACATTGTTGAGCGTGAGATTGAGCCTGTTAGAAGAAGCTTCCTGAAAGAATTTTATGATGAGATGGATATTAATGCTTTTAGCTTTTTAGACTTGATGGAGATCATATGGCTAAGCTTTAGGACTATATAGGAAGTGGTGAAATTCATTTTGATAAGATTACCAGATTTTAAAGAAAGATGGAGAGACTGATGAGTCAATAAAGAAATTTCTTGATGATATAGATGTATTTGGAGATGAAAAACTTAAGAAAGATGGTGCTGTCTTATGTTGACTATAAGGAAAAAGAAGTGACAAGCGTATTCCTTTGGGAAAGCTTTTGGCAAAGGAATTAAAAGAATCATTGAAAGATACTGATATAACAGTGGAGTGGAATGATGAAAAAGGTATATTTTTAATAAGGGTGAGCTGACTATATTTATCGAGAAAAAAAGACATAAAGAAGTTAAATAGTGGAAATTAAATCGGTAAGGAGTGTATGAGTATGAGAAGGTCAGAATTTAATAAAAAGATTTGAAGAAAATGATGAGAGAGAAAAGAAGAAGAAATAGAAAAAGAAGAAATAGACCGATATTAGAAGAAGTTATAATTGGAAAAATGTAAAGAGCCTTAAGGAAGTTCCAAAGGAGGTTTATGACAAAGCAAAAAGATAATTATAGCAGAAGGGATAAAGGAAATTCTGATGATTTTTTTAGTTTGTAATGAGTATATTGAAGAAATAAAATGCCGGAGGGCTTAGAAAAGGATAGAGATAGGCTTTGGAGATATTGAAAAATTAAAAACATAGATATGCCTGATTCAGTAAGAGAAATAGGAGAGTATGTATTTTTAGAAGTCACAGCAAGAAGATAAGGTTGCCTAAATCAGTAGAAAAATTAGGCAGGCGGTGTATAAGGGCAAATATTGAAGAGATAGAAATAGATGAAAAATAACAAGCATTTGAAACTGGATGGAGATTTGATTATAAGTACAGATGGTAAGAGAATTATAATGGCATTTAATCTTACAGGTAAAGCAGTATGTAAGATACCGGAGGTGTAAAGTTACCCGCAAATCGTGAAAAATCCATTTTGCCCTAACCTCTTTATTTTCAAGGGTTTAGAGTATTTTGCACTCAACGAATTGAATTGTGAAAACAATATACTAACGAATTTTTAAGCAGATAATAAAAAGCCTTGAAAACACTTATTAATCAAGGCTTTTATTATATTTTAATGCATTATAAAAATTAATGACTAACGAAAAGTTTTTAATCACCATCTTTAGTTATTAATTTATAAAATCATCTAGTATACTTTCAATATCTCTTATGGTTCTATAGACATAAAAAGTCCTTGTTCTTATGACCATTTTTCTGATGCTTGATGCAATATCAGAAAAGGCACTTAAATAACTAGCCAAATAATCCTTTACGAGAACTTTGTTTTCATTATTAAATGAATTTGTAATATTATAAATAAGTTTTATAATTTCATCATCATACATATTCTCAATACTTCTATGTTCTCTAAATTTTTCTCTGAACAGATATAATCAGTATTATTATCGACACCATTCTTTAACCAAGAAAAAGGAATATTAAACTCCAATGATATAGCCTCGATAAATATATCTGATGGTATTTCTTTACCTGATTCTATCTTGCTTATATATGAAGCGGATACCAATAATCTCTGCAAATTCAGATTGCTTTCAAATCAGCTTTGTTTCCTTTACTTTTTATTCGTTCGCCTAAAAAGTCATAAAAACCTCCAATTGAGTATACTCATTTTTGTTGACAAGTTGTAAAATCTCATATATAATTAAATTACATTCTAATTATATCAAATTTATTACTAAAGTAAATGCTATTTATATGATGAAAAATCTAGAAAGGGGAACAAGATGGCAGTGACAACGGATATAAAAACACCATTAGGTAAATACATTATTAAAAATTTATACCTGAATGGAAAAATCAAGCTTGGTTAGCTGAACAGCTTGGGACAAATGCTGTTATATAAAGCTTTCTGTGTAACAAAATAACCTGCCCAAAACCTGCTACACTTTTGAAAAATTTCAGAAGTATTAAACATTGAGATAGAGGAGCTATATAATGCAGTCGCAGAAACAACAAAATATAGTTCAAAACAAGTTTAAGGTGGTGGTTTTTATGATATGGATATCAGTAAAAGAAGCCGCTGACTTGTTAGGATATGTTGAAAGAACTGTACAGGGTTTCGGACAACGAGTTTATATATCGTTATATACGCTCTAATACAGGACGCGGGAGGCAAAATAGAAATTCTCCTAGAATCTTTACCAGAAGCAGCCGTAAACGCTTATTACAATAAATCTGCTGCGCGAATCTCATTTCGATATCAATACGGAATACACCAGTACAAAACAGAAGGAAAAAGGTGTCGCAAGGGCTGAAGCAGTTACTGAATATAAAAGATTTAAAAGAGAATCACAGAAGCGTGGAATTACTAAAGAAAGCGAAATAAGGACACTTTTTATAGCTAAGGGAATGAAGAGCATGAGAACTTTTAATATTACTTCAAAAAGTCTTTGTAGGACTGGCAAAAAGACTAAATCAGGCAATGTTGATAAGCTAACTGATAGACGAGGGCGGGCATAATAGGGGACAAAGCCATATACCCGAAAAATATGCCAAACGCTTTGAAAAACACTCTATTTGCAGGAATCAAAGCCATCAGTAAGTCTCTATGCTATACAGAAATTATAGGCTAAAGCCACGATTGACGGAGACTACATACCGGGGATTAAAGCTTTTAGGAATTATGTAAGAAATCTAAATCCTGCATTTTTTTAGAAAGATACAGGAGGACTAAAAGCCTTTTACTGATAAGTGTGAACCACACGCTGAAAGGATTACAGCCAACTTAAGCCTAATGAAAATGGGTTTCTGACCATCATAGTATGGGATATATTTGTTCGTGTGCCTGATGATAAAGGTGGTTGGAGAGTTGTCAGACCCTTAGGCAGTTACTGGATGGATATGCGTTCCCGAAAAGTTGTGTCAAGTATTTTGAGAATTGATGCACCAAATGGCGATGTTGTATTGGCAAGTTTTAGACTTGGAATAGAACATTTTGAGTTCCTGAAGGGGTAATTCTTGACAATGGAAAAGACTACAAGTCTAAAGATTTGTTTTTCCTGTAGGCAAGCATTTAGATGAAAGTAAAGAATTTGCTACTAGCCTAGCTGCAAATCTTGGCATAGACATTACCTATGCAATTCCATATAATGCAAAGGCTAAAACCGATTGAAAGAATGTTTAATACATTTGAAGAACAGTTAGGTATATCCATCATATGCCGGAAGTAATGCAAAAACAGACCTGAAGACCTTAAAGACCTTGATGTTATGGAATACATAACTTTAGAGGAGTTTATAGTACAGCATAATATATTTGTTCACAGTATAGTATAATGAGAAACCACATTCAGGAAGGAATGTTAGGTATGTCTCTAATAAAGTCTATTCTTCTATAAAAATTCACACTTCGCAAGGCAACTAAAACACTATGTTGAACTACTGCTTAATGAGGGTAAAAGGTTACAGAACAATCGGACGCAATGGAATTACGCTATCAACATCTCATTACTATAATGATAGCTGTATTAAATATTTTAATCAAGAAAGTTTTTAGTTGAAATATGACCCTACAAATCCAGAATTAGTATATGTATTTGACAAAGACGAAAACTTTCTTTTTGTTGCAACAGAGATTGAAAAATGAGCTTTAATCCTAGTGAAAAATGACTATTTGAGGAAAAACAATCGAAAGAAACTTGCAAAAACAAATTGCACTGAATGAGTTCACAAAAGATAACAGTATCAGAGTACAAAAATCAATAGGTGAAAGGCTTAATCTGATATCTGATAGTATTGAAAAGCTCCTATAGGCAAAACAAAAGACTGTAAGACTGGTGCGTAATGAAAAAGGTTGAAGAGAATATAAAAAGAATTAAACAGTCTGATATTGACCGGGAAATATGAAGATAATCTGTTAAGAAGTAGGCAACATATAAAGCTGAGGTAACGCAGAAACAAAAAGAACTTGAGACAAATTTAAGAAGAAATTTCTTGATTTAGATGGAAAAACAGGCATAGGAGGAGATTTATGGACAAAAATTCAAATAGTACACTCAGGTGTTGGAAGAGGTGACAATGGCAGTTTCTTTTTGCTGAAGCTGCTGGTGATATTTCCCTTTATATATGGTGAAGCTGGTTTAGGTAAAACCGTATCACTTAAGGAATATGCACATTTACATCCAGAAACAATATACATTGAGTTAAAAAGACTGTGACAAATCTGTTAAGGTGTATGCGAAAAATTTTAGATGCAGTAGGCAAAGAACAAAGTGGACAGACAGAAAAACTTGTCAATCGCGATTTCGGATTATCTCTTGGCTAATCCACGCTTAATAATTATTGATGAAGCACAACATCTTTCGGTAAGAGCTTTAGAGAACTTAAGAGCCATAAATGATGTGACTGAATCAGGAATTGTACTTTGTGGTAATCCTACAGTATATGACAGGATGCATGGACGCGGACAGGCACATTTTGCACAACTTTACAGTCGCATAGGAATACGAAGACATATCATAGAGCCTACACTTGATGATATTGCTTTAATCTTTGAAAAGTATAGACTGGAGAAAGACAGCATATTGTTTCTGCATAAGCTTGCTCTACAGCGTGGTGGAATTCGAAACTGTGTTAAGGTATTAAACATAGCCTTGCAGCTTATGGATAGCCAAAAGAGCCCCTTACTATTGACCACTTAAACTCAGCATACCAACTAAGGAACGGGGTAATATTAAAAGAGGCATAGGAGCTGCAACTCCCTATGCTGATTATACTACATTTTCGTATATTAAACAACTTAGAAAGGACGGATTTTTATATGACTGGTATGGAAGAAGCAAATAAACTTCAATAAAGACAATATATTTGAATATCTTTTGAAATACTTTTTAATAAAAAACGCTGACCTAGTTCGGCAAAGAGGCAGAAACTGCAATAAACGAACTCAATACCCTTTATAAGTCAGAAAACAAATGCAACAGCCGACACACAATTTGATATTGAAGATATAATAACTAGAGCAATGATAAGCGTTTCACAGTATGCTTTTTAAACTGGTTTCAAAAGAAGATGCAGGCCAAATAAAACAACAAATACTTATCATCTACGACACTTCTGTCATAGCGTGCGAACTGCGTGCGCACGCGTGAGAACAGGGGTATAATTTGGTTCTTTTGAAGATTTACCTATTAAAGCATCAAAAATCGCTCTATGAGGCTTTATACGAGTTTTTAAGCAAAAATTATGTTTGCTTTTAGCAACTTTACAGGCTCTTTCTTAACTGTCTGCTAAAGTCTTCTTTTGATATACCTGTCATCTGCAAATTTCCTTTTGTATATCAGTTAAAAATATTTTGTCATTACTTGAGGTCTTTTAATGAATTGATTATCGGTGTCATTCCATTTATGGCAGGAGTATTGCTAATGCAACAGAGTGTAGCTGCATTGCTCTTTTATCTGATTTGTTGACCAGTACCACAGGTGATAAATATCTATACTCCCTTTGCAACAAATACTGTCTAGCCTCTATAAGTCCACTCAACCTTTGCATATATACCATCTTTTTAATATAAGTGCCTTAATCCATCCACCAGCCGGAGCTTGAACACTTTCTAATGTCTGATGCTCATAATCGATGACAATATCGACTTTCCTTTTTCTCAAAATATTCTGTCATAGCTAAAAAGCTGCTTCTGTCTACTATGAAATCACCTTTTTCAGAAGATACTGATCCTAGCGAAGCACCTTGATATAATCGGGCACTTCCGCTATACTTGAGTTGGTAGACAGAATTATTATATTACTGTCCATTTACTTCCTCTTTTCCATGTAATTCCTCTTGCTTTTTCTGCCCTGTAGCATCCTTTTTATTTTCCTACTTCCTCTCCAGTACTGCTATATGCAAACTGCCATAAGCCATATCCACATTATATCTTCCTTTAGTACCATATAAAAATTCATTCTGAATGAATACATTATCGTCATTATCAGCTGTTTTTGATATAAGGCGTGTCTGTTCTTCTCTTGAAAAACAAAAGGCTTTTACATATCTTTAGTACATAACAGATACCATTGGTCAGGATATTCCATCAGTTCTGGAATCACTAACAATTCAAGATGTGTTTTTATATACATTGGTTGTTCCATTGATTTTTTTCTGAAAAACAATATCTCTCTTGCTATGCCTTCATTCTGAGGAGCAACAACAAGTGTGTCTGGTATAATTCCAAGCAGTTTGTTTTGGTCTCCTTAATTGTCATCATTTGAGCCCCTTGCATCGGAATAAGTCTTTTTAATGATAGTTGCTTAGTACCTTTGTTAGACTGCTTTTCTTTTCTTGTCTAAATCAATCGGATGATTTTCACTAAAAATGGTACACCGTCATAGCTTAATTCTTCAAAAGCCTTTTGCCATTAAGCCAAATACAAGTTCATCAGGATGCTTCCTCGCATTTAATCCCATTTCTGCCATAAGCGGAGCATAAACTCCATATAAATCATCTGCAATATCATTTTGCAGGAACAGCACAGTACATTCATATGTTTTATTTACTATTGAATAGGCGTAAGTGCTGAAGCTTTGAATGGTTCTTTCGCCTATCCATTCTCTGATATTAGGAATCGTCCCATCCAAGCATAGGTTGTTTCTCTGGTTGTTGATGCCACTTGCATAGCAACTTTAGGATAATTTACCTCGCATTTTCAAATGCGTTGGCAAATCTTGCGCTAGATGCTACATCCAGTCCCTTTAATGATTGCTGATTAATTACCATGCTTTTACACATCCTTCCTCTAATGGTGAAACCCTGACTGCTACAATTCTATCAGTCCCATCTTCAATGTCTGCCTTATCATCACTTGTTTCAAAATAAACTATTTCTCCCTGCTTTTATGGCATTAGAAGCATTGAGAGAAACTGTATTTTTACCATCAAAATAGCAAGGCTTTCCAATGTCATCCTCTGTTATATCTCCACTAGGGTTATACAATGATTTATAACCATCACGACAGATTACAAGTCTGCTGCCATCTTTTAACTCCAAAATATTGGTAGCTATACCAGTGTATGGCATTATCAATATAATGTTCTGCCGTTACAGCTTCGAAAGTATCAAGGTCTAGTATTACTGAATTATTGACCTCTAATATTTCACCTTCTTTTATATTTTGAACATAAAAACATGTTCTCTTGAGACGTTAAAATAGCTTTTCTTGTTAGTAATGCGTTTAATAACTCCATAATTCCTCCCAATTTTTCAATTTTTCTTTTAATTCGTTCAGCAGCTCTTTTAAATTTCTTTTGCTAGGTCTGCGTATTTCTTTACTTCATCCATTATATTATGTTCAAAAAGCTTCAAAATGCAAGTTCCATTTTATGTTTATAATCAAGCCTCAAGCGTTTGCTAGCTATTTCAGCTTTTTGGAGTTCAACAAATAGCCTTCCTGCTTTATCAATTGGTAATTCATTGAATTCTTCCTCTGCGGTCGCTATTTTTGCAGTAGTCCACTTTTAATATTGCATTAGTAGCCTTGCTTGCATCAAGCTCACTTTTTACCAACATAATCAATGAAAAACTTTGTTCTTTCCAAATCATCTGCCACTCTTTGAGCTGCTCTATAGATTTTGATGGCATAGTTTGAAAATCGATGATAAACTTATATCCAAGTTCTGATTATTTTTAAGCCAATGTTGTATATCTGAATACTGATGTTTTCATTAAGCAAGATGTCATTTACTTTTATCTACATACATCTTTAGGTAACTGATACATCTTTGAATCAGAACGGGGCTTTTTCTTTCCACTCATAAATCAATGCCTTTATCAGAACTGCCACCACTCTCGATGAACTTTATTCCTTTAGCAGTAAGCCGTATAACTGCATCATAAGGTATCACCCAATGACTAATACCTTATCAGTAAACTCAATGAGCTTTGATTTTTCAAGATAGTATAATTTTTAGATATGTCAGGTGTGGTGATAAGTCCATGAGCCATCAAAGAATTTGATATACCTCTACTAAGTTAGCAATAGTGAAATCCCATTACCAGACTTCTTAATATGAAGCCTCGTATAGTTGCACTATGTTTCGAAAACTAGAAAAACTATCCATTGCAACCTCTTTCTTTTTTGCTGTTATTTCTTTTAGCTAGCACAAAATACCATTGGCTTATTTTGACCTAAGTTTATGATATTTTTAGAAAAAGCAATCTCAATGGATAGTTTTTCACGGTTTGTAGGACATATTTTTAGATATTTTCACATTTTGTAGGGAACATTACTGAGGGGGTAGAACATATTGAAAAATGCTTTGTTTGCAGGTTGTAAATTTGAAAACATAATACTTCCTGAAAGCTTATCAGAGATTGGGGAAGCTGCGTTTAGAGGCTGTGATATTTCGCACTTTAATAGTGCCGGATAGTATTTCCTGCTTAGGTTTTGCTGCATTTAGAGGGTCATGATATTGGAGAATTGAGGCTTCCTCGCATTTAGGATAGAGGTAGATGTTTTGAACACGCTAGAATAGAAGAATTAAAACCGCCGATAGTGTTGAGTATATTGGAGAATTAGCATTTTATGAGCATGAGAACCTAAAGGAACAAACCTTGCCTAAGTCATTAAAAAGTAGGAACTAGTGCTTTTTATTTAAGAAAATGTCACATCAATGACCATAAAATTCCGGAAAATATCGAGAAAAATAGGGATCAGGCTTTTTAATGATGCTATATTTGGTAAAATATACATTTACACAAAAATATTAAAAGAAATAGGACGCAAGCTATTTGAGATGTTAAGTACATAACGCTCTATGACAATCTCGAAAAAGGTGAAAGGGAGAGGATACTTTGAATTTGGATATTGAGGGAGGCTATCAAGATGGAACCGATTCTGATGGAGGAGATTAGAAAGGAAGAATTGGAGATAATATATTTAATATTTCAGCTGATGTAATAAATGTAAAAATCAGCTGACAATCGATGAGTTGAAATATAGTATATACCTGCCTGAATTTATGAATATTTTCATACTTGGGGGAGAAAATTTTGAACCTGATTTTGAAGCTTATGATAGAGTGTTTTGAAAAGCTGAGCCGACAGAAGATAAGCTATATGTTATTTATAAGGTTTGAAAACCCTTATAAGCTCGGAGATGAGGCAAGAAAAAGATATGAAGATTATCTAAGAAATGCTAAAAAGCGTATCAGGAATATATGAGATTTATCAAGAACCCATAGAGGTAAATGGGATCCAAGTGGTAGACAGGTTACATAAATACAACATTATCACCAAAAAGGTTCTTGATAAACCTATAGAAAGAAGCGAGATTATGGACATGAAGAGGCTGGAATATTTTAAGGCTTATAAGCTTGCATAATATTCCAATGTTTCTAAGCTTTGCAGCTTAATATCATCAACCAACCTTTAGGGCAAGGCAACAACTTAGGAAAATGGGCTAAAAACTGAGGCCTGCTGCTGTAAGCAGATACATGTGCTCGTAACATACCTTTAAGCTCAATCCTTGCAAAAACTTATAAGCTGATTGCTGCTGCATGCATTACTTGTAAAATGTTCTGTTGGAAGTGAAATCTTAATATCATATGCCCAAAAATGGTCTATTATTGTTGAGAGTGCGGTTGTAGGGCATTCTAACACAACATTGTTTAGGACGCTTGTTATCTGAGGCAGACATCATAAGAGGAAAGGTTGCAGCATATTTTTCTGAATTAAAATCATCTCTGCTATAAAAGAGAAAAGAGATGGAGGAATGGCTTTTCTTTGTTAGATAGGTATTTATCAGCAAGAATAACCCCTCAATCAGATTTGAAATCACTTAAGCTAATGAAGGGGTCTCAAGTAATATTTTTAGGTTTTCCTGCTACACTTACAAGCTCTCCCACCATGAGACAGCGCTATGGTATCGTAAACATCCTCTATACTTTTTGGTGTTGCTTATAGTAGGAAACCAGGTCAAGCAGTCTTCTGGAATTTTTGCTAAAGAACGATTTTATAAAGTTCTTCTTCTATTTCATCTGATGTCAAAGGATGCTCTGCTGATGATTTGGTTTGAAGAACATAAACCATAAGGTTGAACCAAAGGGGTTGAGGTAGCGGATCAGCTGCATATTCTTTCAGCCTTGCATGATGATAATGAACTGTAGGTAAGACTCTTTGTGCTGGTTTCTGCGTGACATAGGGAAGACTCCCATTTGAGTAATTGAGTAAAATAGTTTCAATGGTCGGGAAAGAAAATGCAATAGAAATTGTCAAAATTGACAGGTATTCCATAAACTATTTGATATAATAACAGTAATGTTGTAAAGCCAATATTCCGAGGTAATTAAGATGAAGGTAGAAGAATTTAAGAAAAACGAGCTTTATGAAAAATTTCAACAGGAAGATAACGATATTGGACTTGACTATAAGGATCTGAAGTTTTTATTAAAAGATAAGGAAGAGGCAGGCTACTGTAGCTATAAGCAGAAGGTGAGCATAATGTAGAATTGGCAGTAGAAAAGTAGCAATGAAAAATCTTGAAGAGATGGGTAAAAAGGAAAAATTTGAAAGGTGTCTTTTTAATGATAGAAGGAGATATCCTTTATATATAGTATATCCAAGGGGATAGATATTTTGAGGGAAAAGTTGGCAGATGATGCTAATGTAATATATGAAGTAAGTATGTTAAAAATAACGAAAAAGGCGATAGTTGATATGGTAGTAGCTAAATAACGGAGATTGAAGACGATATATATTACAGGGGACAAGAGTGGAGATTTCAAGAGATTTTCAGAGTCTTCATAAAAAGATGGATTAGAATTTAATGAAGATGATTATATTATAGTATGTGAGATTTTGAATGCTGGGCTGAGGATAGCAGATTTGATTATGATTGTAGATTATTTGCCAAGAAGCCTTATACCTCCTTTGGGTACAGGGAAACTCATGAAAACTACGATATGATAGCCAGCTTTAAGTTAGAAGAATGGAATGGCGGGCAAGGTAAGGCACATGTAAGAGATAAGGTAATTCTTTTGGAACGCGGACAGGTGTTTGATACAGATGGTTCAATTCTACTTTTGAGGTGCAGCTCACATGACATCCAGGGGTGAGTATTTGACAGGAAGGATCCGGATTTTAAGCAGAAAGTACAGTTAGCAAAACTTAAAGGGACTCTACATAGTGATACTGGAGAATCTTTGTGGTCTGAAAGAGCTCGCCTCATGATGAAGAGATGGAAAGAAGGAGTTAGAAACCTTGAAAAAGTAGGATATAAGGTGGATTTTGTGATTACCATTGTGCATCCACTACAATCAGATATACAAAATGGGTGACCACCTACACTACTGGACAGGTTTACAGATTATTTTTGATATGTTAGAGAAGAAGTTAGTTTACAAAAAGGTTGAGTATTTTGGCATTATCATGATGATATGAAGATAGGTGACAGGCATATGCTCCTTTTATTATGGAATAGTAAAAGTAGAAGATGAGATGATGCATTTTAACGATGTCCATATTCCAGGCAGACCACAGTATAAAAAGGTGAAAGAATTATATTTGAATATGAAGGAGAATTTTGAAAGGGATTTGTGGAAATAATCTATGCTTATGGTACGATAGATCAGAATGAGGAGCCTTCTTATGATACTCCTACTCGATGAAACAGGTAGTTTGTATAGATATGTGAAGAGTCTGACATTAATAAAACATAGAGGTGAAAGATGTGGGAGATATTTTCACACTCACTTTGCAGTTGCTATCAGGTACTGATGGCCGTTATCAAAATGAAAGAGCATAAGGATTTAAAAATGTAGGGTTTGTCAGCATTTTTGACATAAAATATAGGTTTTGAAGGTTTTTGATACTCATCAAAACATTATGCTGATGATTTGGTTTTGAAGAACATAAACTATAAGGTTGAACCAGAGTGATTGTTGTGGGAATAATTCATTTGGGGAGGAAAAATGCAGAGAGAGGATAGAATGATTGTTAGTAAAGATGAGCTTACTATGATTTTTGTGCATCTAGTAGTAAGATAAGAATGTAGACAGGTATCTAGAATTACAGGGTGAGAATGAGGAAAAATTGAGAAACTTGAATTAATGAACAAAAGAAAAAATACTATCGAACTATAGTGATGGAGCATGATGCAGAAGAGGTAAGAGTAGATTGGGATGAGTACGAGTATATTTCTGTTCTTTGCGGGAGAGTGAAAGATTGTAGAAAGTATTGATGGTACACCAGGTTATAGAGAACATAATATCTGGCTGTTATGTGAAGAGTGTAAAAATACTATGAAATTGATACTGCGTGGAAAAAGAACAATTGGAAGATAGAAAAGAAAGAAGGTAAAAGTGACATGGTGAGAGCCGAACTATTGGAAAAAGTGAGAAGTTTTGGAAAGATTTTTAGAAAAATTAGATAATGATAAAGAATTTGATAGAGAATTAAAAGACTATTTAGATGCAATTAAAAGTAGTCTCAGAAATTAGTGTAGGTGAGTTTACAGCCATGATAGAGAATTAATGAAAGAAATTGAGGACAATAGAAAATTTTATAAATAAATATAAAGATAATTATTATGAACTCAGCTTAATTAGGATTTAAAGTTAAAGAAGGATTGGATGAGAAAGATTACCGTTATTATATTGCAGATCAGAAAATGAAAAGCATCTGGTTTATTATAAGATATCTGAACTTTATAAGCAAAAATTATTCTCAATATAGAAAATACAAAACAATTAGATGAACATATAAACAACTAGATGAAGAATTACGTAATAAAAGATATAAGTAAATATAAATAAAGATAATATGTACAAATCATAGACAATTATACGGAAGATACAAAAAGAAAAATAGGATATTTCTGACAAAATTGTTTTGGATTTAGACTGAGAGACTTCATGGGGAAATATTAACTATTCTAAATATATGTTATTTAATAATGTAATGAAAGAAATAAGATATATTGGTAGTGCTATATCAACTTTATGGCATTGGGAAAGTAGACAATTTATAGAGCTGAACAACAGAGTACAATAGTGATAAGTATATAAATATTACAAATCAGAATCTTTTATTGAAAAATATGCTTAGTGATTCTGTATCTTACTATGAATTTCCAAGCAAATGTCATACATTCATATTCTGGAAAAATTTTATTACTGATATTTATAAGTATTTGGTAATAGAGAGATAATAATGTGGTAGAAAACAAAAGAGAAGATATACGTTGATATCGATTTATTGAAATTGAAATTACTATTCCACACAATAATAACTAGTTTGCTTTTTATATTAAAGGAAAGCTAGTATCAATTGTATCTTTCTATAGATGGAAAGGTAAATGCGTTTCAAGATTTTGCAATATATGAAAATATAGATGATTTTAAAAGAATCTCTTATAGCGTGTGCAGTTTTTCCGCAGTCCTTTGTATGGAGATGCAAAAGGTACTCACTAAATACTTAAGGGATATATATTTTCCAGAGTATTTTAACTCATTAGGTTTAGATGGCAAAATCCGCAAAACCAAAAGATAGCAGACGACAGTAGCACAACTTATGGGAAATATTATCAAGAAAAGATTACTGTTGATAGTGAGAAATTGGAGTTTGATGGATATACAGGGTACATTGTTTTGCATGACTCTGACTCAAAAGAGGATGTATTGAGGTTTGATTTTAAGGGTTGGACTAAAAATATAAGAGCTTTAGATTATATGTACATATTATTTATTTTAAGCGATAACTATTTTCTTTGGTGGAAGAATGTAGATCGAAAAGCCGATTTGATGAAGAAAATAATAATAGTACCTTTACCTGCAAATCGCCATCAAAAATGCAAATATGGAATGCAAATACATATAACGCTCAAATTATAGTTAATAATGAATAGTAAATGAATTTGTAGATAAAAATGCAGAGAGACTGTCACCAGATAAAGCAGAAGAAAAATGAAGGAAGAAATTAAAAATATTTATTTGAATATCTTTATAATCGATACAATTCAAGTTAAGAAGATGATAAAAATAAGGGTTGAATTTATACTAAGTACAGTTACAGAAGATGATTATGACTTTGTCTGTAAGTCAGTATAATGAATATACAGGAAAAGACACAGAAGACCCTATGAAACAGCCATATTAAAGGAAATTATATTCAAGGAGTAAAATAATGCAGATGTTCAGAACTCAGTCATTGCAAGTATTTTAGTCAATGATTTAAAGGATAAAGAAGTAGTAATCCCATCATCACAGAGAAATTATAAGTGGGATGTTTGAAGGTACAGTGCAAATGCCAAGAAATTATTAGACGATATAATAGTTAGTAAGAGAAATCAAAAACGAATATACTATAGAATGATTGCACAGCTACCAGAATAAAAATATTGTTCGTTATTGATGGACAGTAGAGACTAATTACTCTGTCTTAATTTTAAAGCAGTGGGAAAGTATAATGATTTACACGAATTACATTTGAAAGGGATAATGCAGAAAATAAGGAAAGAGAAGATTTTCTAAAACAGAAGAAAACAGATGTTTATGCAGTATCGAAAAGTAGGGAGTCAGATGACATGTATGCCACTTATAAGATGTTTAAAAGTTAATAAAGTGAGTACTGTTCAGAAGGATCAGACAATGATATTAAAGACATGTAAAAAGTGATATGCAGATAGTACTGAAAAGATAAGCTCATACAGGAATTCCTTAACTTAAATGAAAAGAAAACAGCTCAGTTACAGATTATGATAGCGCATATCAGCTTAAATATCAAACAGGAAGAGACGAAGAGATAAATCCTGAATGGATTATATGATGAACACAATGAAATTGAGAGATATTTATATTCTAATGAAGATATTTTTAACTTAATTAAAATGAATTATCCTGAAAATTGATAATAGAATGGACTATATTTTTATGGAGTCAAAAGGACATAGGAAATATGCAAGGTCATTATGAAAGTATAGATAAGCTCAGGGAACATGAGGCGAAGAATATACACCATGAATATTTAGTTTGTATCCATAATATACTTTTCATTTATACGATGAAACTAAAGATAATCTGTTGAATGTTAATGTGTACAATGCAGTAAAAATGCTGCATGACAAGGACTCTAAATACAGGACGGAATCTTTGATTTAATAAAAATTTTAGCATGTACATAGTATGATACCGATCAGAAGATAGAATCTGGGAAGAGTTTGTAAATACATAGAGAATGCTTTTAAGTGCAGAGTCAGCTTTTGATAAAACTCCCATCTATTAATGATGATAACCAGTCTTATTACACCAAAGCAAGAAGAGCACCAAGAAGAGATGCAAGCAGAGGAAGTAAAGACATTGAGGAACTTTTGATATAAAAGTGAAAAGAGAGACTCTTGAAATCCTCTTGAAATCCTTGGAAAAGGTAAAACTGAGTGATGCTCAGGAAAAGAGCTGAAATAAAGATAATGCCAACTTCTGATGGAGGAAATTGGAGCTTAAAAGTGCAAAGATGGTGAAGATAAGTTTTGAAAGAAATTTTGAAGCTTGCCTGAAATTGAGGAGATTATAGCTCACACCATCTCAGCAGAGACTCTGTTACTAGGCCTCTAATGAGGAAGGTAGAGTAGGAGCTGTTGTTTGCTATATCTAGATCTTATATTTCAGATTGCTTAGTAAAAGATAAGAACTATGAAAATATGAAATAGGGGCCTGGCCATGCGAGACTTGTTAGCTACTATATGGAACAAGGTGCAATTTTGGGAAAATAGGGTGATGAAAAATATGGTAAAATAAAGATTATTATGAGTAAGGAATAATCACTTATTTTAATATAGCGGGATTACCACAATGGCGATTTTCACATATGGCAAGTGACTGGATAGGTGATTATATCGAAAAATGTCAGTACAAATAAACAGTTAAACATTTTAGGTGAAAAGTTACTGACGACAGAGGATTTTGACCTATGTTACGAGAGGTATTTTTCAACAAGCGAAAGAAATGGAAGAGATGATATGATAAGCATGACAATGAATTTCTTGTTTAGTGTAACATTTGGATATCCAATGATGGAAAGCCTGTAGTTTATGCTTTGATGGACAGCAGAGAGATAGCGACTCTAAAGTATACTTTGTGCATTTTAATCAATCAGGAATGTCGCAAATGCAGATGAGGATAGAAAAGGTGAGTAGTGCCACATAGAAATATTCCCACCCAATTTAAATTTGAATCCAGAGAGAAGGCAAAACGAGTTACTACATAGGATTTTGATTGCTAAATGATTCTCGTGGAGTATAAAGGACCTGTTCACAAAATGCGCTGCTGACCATTCTACGCATTCAATTGTAAATATGTTAAAATATATCAGGAATATAAATAAATAACTGCGGTAAGCGAATAATGTCATCTACTTTTAGATCATCTTGGCGAAAAAGCTATATTCGAACTGGCCATAGTAAAATGAAGTTTCAATGGCAGATCAGCTCTGCAAGAGTGGATTTTAAAACCTATGAAATATCGTCTGACTCTGAGAATTATAAAGCAGAACTGCATATCGGTGCTCACTCGTCAAATTTAATGGTTTCATATTTGATTCGGATTGGAAGCAATCAGCTTGATAATGAGTTTCTAAATAAGCGCTGCAGGATTATAATAATGTGGGAGACGGTGAGTAAAGGAATAAAAGATCTGCAGCTAATGACAGCAGGAAAAAGAAATAAAAGATTATCCATTGGTGCCTCAGAAACGTTTTGGTATGGAATCATGGAAAGGGAAATAGGAGAAATTAAAGATGCAAGGAATAGACTGAAGATGGCTGGGGAGCTTTTGTTGAGGAGGCACTAGTAAGCAGCTGGAAGGACTTTGAATGACAAAATCTTAGATTGAAAAATTTGATGATGAGGCAGAATTGGGACAAGATCATAAATGAGAGTTTAGTTCGCTTGAATATTATGGTTTGATTTAAGGTACAGAGACAGGGAAAAGGAAGAGCAGAGTATAATTAAGGGCCATAAAGTTATATTATGGTGCATAACTTTAGAAAAGCGAGTTTCACCAAAGGACATATGTGGGTTTATCTAATTTTTATTGTCAGTTTATTATGAGAAGGTTAAAAAGCAAAACAGAAGCATGTTGTTAAATATATATCACAGAAAATGCCACATTTCTATTGGAGAAGGATACTTTGCAAGTTGAGCTATTGGCATGAGCTTTGATTATAAGGAGATTGACAAAGAGGTTTAGTGATTATTATTCAGAGTGAAATATTTAAATAAAAAGGAAAATAAAATGGAAGAAGCAGGATAGAATTTATACATACAGTTAAACTGAATCAAATGTTAGACCTCAGTCTGAACTTATACTGGATGGAGGGTAAGAGAGCACGATAGGCTGCGTAAAGATGAATTGCTGTCAACAATGAATTTAAAACCAAGAGATAAGAAATTAGCATAGGCGTACATTCAAAGATTATGGCTTATGGAATTTTTGAGAATGAAGAGCGTAAATCAAGACACAATGCAATTTGTGGACATGGTCACGAGGAACATGTAGTAGCAGATGAACAATTGAGATGTAGCATTGCCTGAGATGGTATCACAGGAACAGATGTAGCAGATAAAATAGTTATTGACAATAGAAGAACTCACTCAGTGAAAAGATAACTTTAGAAGAAGACTACATCAAGAGACACTTTAATCATATATAGCATAATAGACGACAAAGGAGGCCGTAAACAGGTACATTTAGTGGTTAAGGCAACCAAAGCGAATTAATCAGGATGAAATAAAAGGTAAATATTATATTAAGGCAGGAGGATTTTACATGAACTGTATAAGCCTAGCAGAGGTCAAATGATGAGGCAAAAGGCAGAGAGTATAAACATTGGCTGTATTACTACAATATTTTTAGATGAAGCATCAGAGGAACTCGAAAAGTCAGAAAAGGTAAAAGGCTTAGAAAAATAAAACCTGAATTCATAATCAAATTTAACGTGGGAGTATATAAAACGTAGGCAAACTGATGCGAAGAGGTATACTAAAGAAAAGTTAAATGCTAAGATGTATGGATAAGGCACTTGAGATTTTCAGGCGATGGATGCAGTTAATTTTAAGTCAGTATATAAAGAATTGATTGGTGTTTTTACCACATGACTAGAGTTGAGGCTTAAAATGGAGTATAATTTAGGAAGACATTATTAAAATGCGATGTAGAAAAAGTTAATTAGAAGGAGAATTATGCTATAAAGATAATAATCTTCCATATGATCTATCTGAAACAGATGAAAGATAGATAATTTATATAAAAGATGAGATATCAGAAGGCCTGATAACAGAAGAGAGGAAAACATACAAAAGCGCAAGCCAATAGTGATGACAGATTTTATAAGATTTATCAGATTATGTATTTAATGCACCGATGTTTATATAGGACAGCTCTGAAATTAGGATGAAGACAAGGACAACTCTCTCATAATATCCAGAATGGCTTTTGGATTCATGTAGTGAATATATGGAAAGATGATTTAATAAAATTAAGTGTTTGAGCTTTTATTTTGAGGAAAAGAGAGAGAATAGACTCTTGAGGGACTTGTACAGAATATATATATGGACAATTATGATTGGGCAAAAGCTACATTTGATACAGATCTCAGCGAATGAGCTGGGATTGATTTTTAGACCTAATGATAAAATTACAATGAAATTTATGGACTAAGGAAGCAATTGAATAGAAGTAGAGGAAAGCAACGAAGCAAAGACTTGTTCTAATTCTACTCTTTGATGAATATGACTGGAATCCAAATTAACTTTGAGGCAATGAAAATGGCAGTAAGACCAAGATAGACAATATGGCATTGTAATATGCGAGAGGAATGAATTCAGCGGAATGAGTAGGTTTTGCTAGTATCGCAAAAGCAGATATTGTAAATCTCACATGCAAAGAGATAATGAGAAAGACAGGTGCGAAAGCTTTTAGAGCGTCATCTACAGCGACCTCCACACTAGGTAATGAGTAATGAGTGCGTGTCTATATAATGGTATGCTACTGCCAGCAAAATGTTTTTCCAAAGCTCTAAGATATGAAGACGGAGGCCTTACAGAGAGTTTGCAGTGGCATATTTGAGTAAGTCCAAGAAGCTAAAAGAGATGAAAGACATAAGAACTCCTGGCAAACTTATTTGCCTTTTGTTTGAGATGGAGAAGAATGGGAAGTTAGAAACTCAAAGACTCTTTTATTTTATGATTTATATATATGTAAAGGCACTTGTAGAAATAAAGGAAAATTTGGATTTGTCTGAATATATTTGGTCATAGATATGAGTTTAATCCTAATAAGTCCATAAACTGTCAGGCGAGATCGGCGGCATTATAAGCTGATTCAAAGTAAAGATGAATTTTGCAGTGTCTTGAATAATCAGCAGAGCTGGGCTGAATTTACAAAAAGTATAGGAAAGGGTAAATAATAATGGACTGGAGCTCAAATTTAGTGCCATTTGATATAGGGCACGCTTTGGCATATGAAAGTTCTAATTTACGAAAAGCAAGAGAGCCTCACATTTAAAAAGCCTAATGATGAAATAAAGATCATTAGAGCAGAGATTGAGGATAATAAGGAAGAGGCTGAATATTTGCATTTATAAGCTTACAATATTCCAATGTTTCTCTAAGCTTCAGCTTAATATCATCAACTAACCTTAGGATAGCAAGGGCAACAATTCTGGAAATGGCTGAAAACTGAGGCTGCTGCTGTAAGCATACATAAGTATGCCTCGTAACATACTCTTTTGCTCAACCTTGCAAAAGCTTATAAGTCTGCTTGCTATCGGATTTCGTGTATTGCTTTCAAGAGTTCTGAGTTAGAATTTGAAATTTTACATTATGCCCAAAATGATCTATTATTGTTGAGAGTGCAGTTGTAGGTCATTCTAATACAAACATTGTTTAGAAATGTTTATTATCTGAGGCGGATATCATGGGTGGAAAAGGTTGTAGCATATTTTTCCGCATTAAAAATCATCTCCTTATAAAAGATTGAAGAGATGAGGTAACAGTTTTCTTTTTACAGGGATAAAATTTCCTTTTTCATCTGCAATTTTATAGTATTTTTGCTGAAAATATCCCGTCTATACGATAGTGCGAGATATTTTATGCTCATTTGTAGTTGCTATCAGATACTGATGCTCATTGTTCCATAAAAGAGCATGAAAGGATTTACAAATATATGGGTTATCAGTATTTTTACCTGGAATTTAGGTCTTGAAGGTTTTTGATACTATCAAAAAATATTCTCCGCAAACAAGCTTAAGTTGTGCTCTTAAATAGCTTCAATATTGTTTGTATGCTATAAACCAGTTACTCACCTGATAAGTCATGCTTGTTTCATCTCATTGTGAGCAGGGTTCGTCAAGCTTCGGTAAGTTCTCGGCTAGCCTGCACAGGACAGAGTAGATCTTCTACGGAGGTGAGATAGTCCTTTCTCGTCCGAAAGATACTTGTCGAAAGAATGGAGCCTTTAACTCGTATTTAGGCCACTCTGGGCTGACAAGCGGCCTCAAAGTAATATTTTGGTTTGCCAGGCACTGTCAGCATCTGTCCACCAGACTACAGCTATAGTATCATCAAACATCTTCATGTCTTTAGCCTCTGTCTCATGGTGGTATGGCATCAAGCAGCTTCCCTTGCATCTTTTTCATAGAATTATTTTAAAATAGCTCACTTCTACATCCTTCTTGGAAAAAGGTTTATCTTCAGTTGTCTGAGTCTGAAGAAACATAGACTATAAGATTAAACCAAAGAGTCTGTGGCAGTGATCTTCCAAGTATTTTTCGGTTTCAGCAGAGGCTGTGGTTTATATAAGGCTTTTGCATTGGTTTAGTGTGACACAGCTAAACTCCAAAAATGTTGTTTATGTGAATAGTTTTTCAATTGTTAGAGAAAGGAAACGCAAGGGGGATGTTTTAGTGAAACTATTAATATAAATTTAGTTGAGAGACTGCGTGAAGAAAAGTCTCATAAATACATATTTAGAGTAAAGGGTGAAAAATCTCTAAATGGGATTTTTCACCCTTTATTTATATAATGCTTAAAAAGGTGCGTATAAATACAATAATATATTGGTACAATGACAAAAATTGTCAGGACTAAAAGGACTGGGGAAGATGGTATAATGAAAAATAAGAATGTATATGATATAGGCGGAGATTTATAAAAATTAAATAACAAATATAGGAGGTTATAAGATTATGTCAGAATATATGATAACAAAATCATCAATTATCAAACGTTGTAACAAAGACGGTAAACCCATCTCCTTTACCGAAAGAGAGTGCCTTTGTAGGGAGGCATATTTAAAAGAGTTATATGGACAACGATGGCAATAAATGCAGCAGATATTTTTATCAATATTGAGTCCATAGAAGAGGCTGATGAACTTGGTGATAAATATGATGTGGATGTTCTTATCACAAGAAATCTTGACTTTGATGGGATTATATCATTAGTGTTATATGACGAGGAGATTGACCAGACAAACCAATAGTTTTTTTCTGCTATAATCTGAAAGCGGTTACTGCTGTGAAGCTTTTCGATATTTGGGAGATAATTAAAAATGAAGGTAGAAGAATTTAAGAAAAAACGAGCTTTATGAAAAATTTCAACAGGAAGATAATGATATTGGACTTGACTATAAGGATCTGGAAGTTTTTATTAAAGATAAGGAAGAGGTATATTTTGATTACAGGTATAGCAGAAGGTGAGCATAATGTAGAATTGGCTAGAAATCTGCAGTGAAAAATTTGGAAAAGATGGAGAAAAGGTAAAGCTTGAAAGATGCCTTTTAATGATAGAAGGAGATCTTCTTATGCAGGATGTATACAATGGGATAGATATTTTGAGGGAAAAGCTGGGAGAGGATGTAGATGTAATATTTGAAGTAAATATATTGCAAATAATGAAAAAGGTGAAAGTTTATATAGCAGCAGCTTAAATGACGGAGGTTGTATGAAAAACCAGAGAAGAAGCTGTAGTTTATGGTCTTACATTTTCGGACACATATATGGAAATGCCCTTTAAGGATAAAAACTGGCAGTTAATCAGAGTAAAAAGGTAGTAAAAAGCCTTTCTTTTGGGTATAGGAAAGAGAGGACTGTATAAACTCAATGTAAAGGTTTCTCCGGGAGGGAGAGATTTTTGGCGAAAAAGCCTTTAAAGTCGGTTATAGCAGGCTGGCATCAGAATAAAAGAGCATTGGAATACAATTATTTTTAGATGGCTCCTATTCCTGAAAAGGATATTAAGAAGATGATAGCTGAAAGCCATGATATCATCACTGATTCTCCAACAAAGAGGACATATGAGGCTGTAAAAACTATTCCAAAAGGTGAGGTTGCGACCTATGCACAGGTGGCAGAGATGGCGGGGGATAGAAAGATGGCAAGAGCAGTTGGAAAATGCACTGCATAAGAATCCTGATCCTGAGCGAACCCCTGTTTCAGGGTTGTAAATTTCTAAGGAGAATGTCTGGGATCTTTGCCTTGGAGGGTTAAAATGAACAGGCAAAAGAGGCTTTAGAGAAGATGGCATTGAGGTCGAAAATAATAAGGTAGAGCCTTAAAAATATGGAATATAAGGGAAGAGATATTATAAAAGCAGGATAAAAGGTTTGTCACATGAAATCCAAGGTATAATTACTGCATATTGAACTCTACCAAGGTATCTAATAAGACTGTTACAGATAGATAAGCAAGGTGAGAGCTCAAAACCAAGGAGGTATTATGGAGAAATATTTAATGGCGCTTGACCAAGGAACTACATGTTCACGAGCTATACTTTGATAAAAAGTGGAAACATTGTATCTATGGCACAGAAAGAGTTTAAGCTACAGATTTATCCTAAACCGGGCTTTGTAGAACATAATCCAATGGAGATTTGGTCGTCACAGTTTGGTATCAGCTGTAGAAGCAATGGCTAATGTAGGGGGCAGTTAGTGAAGACATAGAGGCAATAGAATAACTAATCAGAGGGAGACAACTGTAGTATGGGATAAGGAAACCGGGAAAGCTGGTTTATAATGCGATAGTTCTGCAGTGTAGGCGTACAGCTCTCGCTCATAGATAGAGATTGTTAAGGAAGGATATGCTTATTATATAAGAGAAGCAACAGGACTTGTTCCAGATGCATATTTTTCAGCGAGCAGGTGGCTCTGGATACTTGACAATGAGTGGTGCAAGAGAAAAAGCAAAGGCCGGTAGTTGCTTTTTTTGAACTATAGATACCTGGCTTATCTGGAATCTACAGGGAAAAATGGTAATAGTAACAGATTATAGCAATGCATCAAGAACTATGCTTTACAACATACATACGCTTGAGGGATAAGAAAATTCTTGAAATATTTGACATACCTGAAAGTATGCTGCCGGAGGTAAAACCAAGCTCATATGTATATGGAAGGACGCATCAGGCTCTATTTGGAGGGAATATACCTATTGCAGGGGCAGCAGGGGATCAGCAGGCTGCACTTTTTGGGCAGTGCTGCTTTGATAAGGGAGATGTCAAAAATACCTTTGGCACAGGAAGTTTCATACTTATGAATACAGGAACCGAGGCAATAAAGTCAAAGGCAGGGCTGCTTACTACGATTGCAGCAAGTACAAGTGATAAGGTAGAGTATGCCCTTGAGGGCAGTGTTTTTGTGGCAGGTGCGTCTATACAGTGGCTTAGGGACGGACTTAGGATGATAAAATCATCAGCTCAATCTGAAGCATATGCGACAGCTGTAGAAGATGCGGATGGAATTTATGAAAAGCCGGCATTTAGTAGGTATGGGAGCACCTTATTGAATCAGTATGCCAGAGGAACTGTATTTGGGCTTATAAGAGGCACAACTAGGAACATTTGATAAGGGCAACTCTTGAGTCTATAGCCTACCAATCTTCGGATGTGTTTAGAGCAATGGAAGAGGATGCCGGAGTTGAGATAAAGGGTCTTAAAGTGGACGGAGGTGCTTCTTCGAACAATTTTCTTATGCAATTTCAGGCTGATACTCAGAGGAATACCCATGTAAGAAGACCGCTTTGTATAGAAAACTACTGCATTAGGGGCTTAGTCTGGCAGGACTTGCAAACCGGCTACTATGAATAAGGACGAAATAAGAAAAACTGGCAGTTAGGCAGGCTGGAACCTGATATGGAAGGGGATAAGAGGGAAAAGAAGCCTCAGAGACTGGAAACGGCTGTGAAAATACACTTGATGCAAGGCAGAGAGAGTAGTATAATTATAGTTTACTAAGCGATATTATAGCTTGCTGATAATAACTAAAGGAGATATTAATGAAAAATCAGAGTGCTTACTGTGATATCAGGTTTTTCAGGTGTGGTAAGGGCACCATAGTTAAAAAGCTTGTTGCTGGAACAGGGTTATTCACTCTATATCTGCACAACTCCAGACTTCAAGAGAGGGAGAGTAAGAAGATGGAAGGAATATTTTTGACAAGAGAAGAATTTACAGTATGATAGAAAAACAATGGGCTTAGTGAATGGGCGAATAGTAAGCAATCTCCCATATGGTACGCCTAAGTCCCATAGCGTTGAAGAAAAAGACTGGCAGAAGGTAAGGATGTTATACTTGAAATAGAGCCACAGGAGTACTTAAGGTGAAGAAACAGTATCCTGATGTAGTTCTGATTTTTATAGTTCCTCCAAGTGCAGGAGAACTGAAAAGGCTCTCATAGGCAGAGGCACGGAGGCGGCAGAAGTCATAAGCAAAAGGCTTAAAAAGGGCGGCAGAAGAGACAACACTTTTATTTCAAATTATGAATATATAGTGATAAATGATGACTTGATGAGGCAAAGGATATCACACCACATTATTCACGGGCAGTCCCACAGAAGAGAAAGAGTCTCAGGTTTTGTAGAGATTTTTAACCAAAGATTTAGAAACAGAGTTTTAAATATTTTATACTAATATCTTTAATTATAGAAAGGAATGATGACCATTATGATGTTACATCCATCTTATTCTGACTCTTATGGAAGCCAACAAAAAGATGTGAAGAAGGCGAGAACAAATTAGTTAACAGCCGTTATTCCATAGTGCTTTAGTGACAGGCGCAAAGGGCAAGGCAGATTATTTCAGGTTCGAGCCTTGATGTTGCAGCTAATGAAAAGAGCAAACCACTGTCTATAGCAGTCTGATGAACTTTACCATATGGTAAGGCAAAAATTGTTAGGAGAAGAGATGAGGAAGATTAATCAATTACCCTGGGACAATATGGTTAGACTACAAAAGAGGGCTGTTGCAAGGAGGAATTATCCAAAATGCAACTGCTCTGTGTTTATATATATGTAATGTATATTTTAATCTTTTATAAGGAGGGAGGTGGTTTGACTGATGTATGTTGAGGTTGTAATCTGGAATTTCTGTAGATAAACCGATAGAACTTTTACTTATAGAGTGCCTGATAGTTGGGGGAGATATAGACAGGCTAATAGGGTACAAGGTTATGAGTTCCGTCGGAAAAAGGAAACAGAGAAATCAAGGCCTTGTGGTAGAGATTAAAAGAAGAAGCAGGTATTGACAGAAAACCCCTAACAAAGATATGTTTAAAAAGTCTGAAAATCAGCATAAAGATGGAGGGAAGCCTCATTGAACTGGCTTAATACAAAAGCACTATGGAGGAACTGTAATGTAGCTATGCACAGTCCACAGGTTCCATACCAAAGAGTAAAGGCAGTCCGTATCGCTTTTTAACAGATACAAAGAAGAAGAAATGAGAAATTAAGCGAATTTGAAAGAAAAATATACTGCAAAAGCAAGGATTCTCGAAAGGGCAATAAAGGTGATTTTAGTTGCAGAAGAATTCTATAAAGACACAAACATCATCAACTGCGGCCTTTCGTTCTCTTTGATGGAATGATAGAGATAAAAGAAGAATTGCTTATAGAACCAAGCTGCTACAATAAATGAGTGCAATAAGAATAGGCCTGAATGAAGAACAGAGGGCGTATCAGAAAAATAATAAATGACTATAAGTCGGGAATTAGGGAGTTATCTGTTGTTTGGCATAACAGGTGGGACAGAAGTTTTATATGGAAAATACGGATGAGGTAATAAGAAAAAGGCAGACAGGTTATTTTCTTATCCCCGAGATAGCCTTTAGTTTCCAAATGGTAGACAGGCTTTTATCAAGATTTCCAGGAAAGGATGGGATCCTAATGGCTCCCATGTCTGATGGCGAGATATGACCAGTATTTTAGAGCAAAACGCGATATTGATATAATAGCGAGCAAGGTCGGCACTATTTATACCGTTTTAGTAGATTAGGGGCTAATCAGTTGGACGGAAGAACATGAGGGAAGCACAAAAGTTCTAAGACACCAAGCATGAGCAGACGCAGCAGATGGCTGGTGAGCTGGGCAAGACAGAAGGAGCTGCTATTGTGCTGGTTCTTGCAAACACACCAGCCCTGAAAGTCTGTGAAGATGGCATATGGAAAAGAAAGTTGGAAATTCTAATGTTAACTAAAAAGAAGTGGGCAGGAGCACAATACCGCCTGAAATTAAGGTGTGGTTGACCTTAGAGGAGAGCTTGAGAAGGAACAAATCCATTATAAGCGAAGAACTGTCGGGGCCGAGAAGGACAGATTATCCAGGAAACAGACCATCTTCTATTTATAAAATAGAAGCGCATGGCATGGTTTCTGCAGGAGCTGTGGAGAGGCTGTAAAATGCCCGCATTGTGATGTATCGCTGACCTTTCATAAACCCGACAGGCTTTATCTGCTACCATTGCGCAGGAAGAAAAATGCCACAAAGATGTCCTGTAAGTGCAGTTCTCCTTACATTGGTACTTTCGGACCTGGGAACCTGAAAAGGAAGAGAGAGAGCCAAAGAGCTCCCAGCAGCAAGGGTGTGCTTAGGATGGACGGAGATACCACAGCCGGCAAACATGGAACACACAGAAAAATTCCTGGACACCTAAGAGAACAGAAGAGGCGAGGTACTACTAATTTCAGGCTGATAGTTACGACATTGATACCCTCGAGGTGCACATACTGGTAGCATTTTACGCCGATTTATCTCTTCTATACTTAGGAGATTTCAGAGCAGCAGTGACTACCATACGAACTGCAGTACAGGCGGCAGGCAGAGCCTTTGGAAGAAGAGCGACATAGAGGAGAGGTTATTATTCCAACCTTACAACCCATGACCACTAGTGTGGTTAAGGTCGGTTGAAAAAGGAAATTATAAGGAATCTCAGCACCAAAGAACGAGGACAGAAAAAGCGTGGCTGGATCACCCGCCCGAAACCTTATGTATTTGCTCGGAATTACTCACTGGTCGCACAAGAAGAAAGCATCAAATGTGGAGAAATTTTGCATAAATTTACTTTCTGAGAATGAAGGAAACAACTTTATTTACAGTATGCCTGTATGGGCAGGAATTCCCAAAAATCAGAGATGTGTGTACAGAAAATAATATACCTGCAGCCTAATAACAGGGATGAACTTGTAGGCAAGCTAAGAATATAGTTGAGAAATATGTAAAGGATCGTAAGGAACTTTGGCAAAACTGCGTGCCCAGTCTCGATTTTGAGCCGCCCAGGAAATCTGTGGTAAACTTTACAGAAACGGTGTGGATAAATGTAGCAATAGAAAAGATGAGTAGATTAAGAACAGGTATGGAGCAGTTGATCTGGCGCTATAGGAATACAAGAAGAACGGTATGGAGATGAAATTCTTAATAAGAGGGCAAGAGAAATATAAAGGAAAATCCAGACAAGATACAGACATGATAGATGATATGCTTGAGACTATGCGATAATGTTGATGGAGTGGGGCAGTAGCGCGCGCAGCAGGTATGCTTAAGAGACTGTTTATAATAGACTGCTCAGGAGGAAAGAAATGACTTTATTTTTATCAATCCGAGACTCTGAAACAAGAGGAGTAGAACAGACAGGAGTGTGAAGGCCTAAGTGTGCCGGGTAAGCAGGCAGGGATTGAAGTTACAAGACCTGGACTCATGTAAAATGCAGGCGCAATAACAGAGATTTTGGCTAGAATACATAGTTGAGGGCGAAGGTCTTTTGCAAGGGCGATGGATCTCGATAGAAAATGAGCACGTAGATGGGTATACATATACAGAGTTATAGGACATATATATAATGCAGGAGATGAGGGAGGCAGAGCGAGCGGCAGAAATAGCGGCCGTGCACTCCCTGTAGATGAGAGAACTAATGAAGATAATTTTTATGGGTACGCCTGACTTTTGCAGCGCAGGCATCCTTAGAGGCTCTTATAGCTTCAGCATGAAATGACAGCCCGCGGCAGGCAGTAACCCAGCCTGGATAAGCCAAAGGCAGGAGGGAAGGTGTGAGCTAACGCCTTCAGCTGGCAAAGACTATTGCTGTAGAAAAAGGTATAAAGCTGCACCAGCCTGTAAGGGTCTGAGAGCAGGAATTTGTAGAAATTTTAGATATAACCGGATGTAATCACCAGAAGGTTTTGACAGATTATTCTCTGAAAGCATACTTGAAATTCCCAAATATGGCTGCGTAAACATATGCATGGCTCCTTGCTCCTGAGTGTAGGAGCTGTCTGATTCAGTGGGCTGTGCTTGATGGAGAGAAGACAGAGTAACGACAATGCTTATGGATAAGGGAATTGATACTCGAGAGCATCCTCCTAGCAATCAACCTGGCTGAGGATGAAACGCAGCTTTGTACTGAGTTTATCAGTACTTGAGGAGATCTATTTTAGAAACCTTGAGGGACTTGAGAATGGAAGCATCACACCGAAAACAGGGAGAAAGCCCGACTGATTATGCGAGAAAATGCTTACAAAAAGCAATGGGACTTTGTAGATTTTGACAAGGACGGCAGCGGAACTTGACTGTTTTATAAGAGAATGAATCCCCTACCCAGTGCCTACACTGTACCAGATGGTAAAATATTAAAAATATGGAAGGCAAAACCAGTAGATGGAAGCGGCGGGAGGAAGTTATGCGTTGGCAAAGACAGCTTTATTGTCTGGCTGCAGAAAAATGCACTTGAGATTTTGGAAGCCAGCTTGAGGGTAAGAAGAGGATGCCAGCCGAGATCTGAAGGACTCACCTTGAGCCTGGCACACGTGTTTGAGGCGGAGCTGACAGTAAATGAAAGAGAAAATAGTGCTCGATATGTTCCTGTCATTAAAAGAAGGGAAGGCAAGCCATAGTGAAAGCAAAGGAAAGTTTCTGATAACTAATTTCTACCTTGACAAAGTTTGCAGCCTTTGACTACCAGAATTCTGAGGGACTATTGAAAACGGATCTATCTTGAATATGTTATAAACAGTTTTTCAAAAACCTGGTAAAGAAACTGAAGCCTATTATAAGAACACCTGGAAAGCCAGCGGCTTTACCAATTGTTTTTATGGATAGGGTGCCTGACTGCCATAAATGAGGCGAAGAATCTAAAAAGCGTGGACTTGCAGGACTTGCAGGTTTTGTAAATGAGTATTAAGAACATTGCAAGAAATAAAATGAAGATGGAGCCTGACAAGGATAGAGATTATATTAAATATCTTGAAGTAAAGTATTCTACACCTAAGGAGGTAGGCTTTTTATAGAAGAATATGGGAGGCTGAAGAGATATTAGAAGCTTTTGAAAAAGCCCATACCGTAAGGGATGAATGACAAGGCTGACAAGAGAAGAACTAACTAAACTATTGGAAGAAGATGGAAGGTTAGTACAGACAGTATTCTTGGTGCATTAGGATACTGGAACTGAGTATAGTTTTGAGCTTTTTGGACAGTTTTGAGAATGGCAGTTTTATTATTCAGGATGAGAGTTCACAATTTATAGGTAAAATTGCAAACTCTGAGAATGCCAAAGTACTGACATTTGTGCGGCACCTGGAGGCAAGGCTTTTAGCTAATGGGCAGAAAACCTGAGGTGGATAGTTGTGGCTCATGACATCTCTGCAAAAGCACGGAACTGATTTAAGAGAATGTAAACAGGTTGTGTATTGATAAGGTAAGTATCCGAAATGATGGCTGTGTTTAATACAGAGTTTGAAAATAAATTTGATTTTGGTTATTGTGATTTATCCTTGTTCAGGGCTTGAGTCATAGGCAGACGTGATATTAAATATAATATTAGCCAAGAATGCAAGAAGAACCGCCAAGCTGCAAAAGAAGTATATTGGGAAATGCCTGGAAATATGTTAAGAAGGTGGATATCTTATTTTTCAACCTGTACTATGAGCAGGCTTGAAAAATGAAGATAATTTTAAGTTTATTTCAGAATTTACCGGATTTTACCGCACTTCAGATAAGATACGGAAAGTGTAGTAAGGAGAGCAGGCAGCAGACTTTAGAAGAAGCTGAAAAAGGCTATATGAGACTGACTAATTGGGAACTGATGTGATTTCATTTCAGAGTTTAGTGAGGGAAGAAATAATTTGACAGAGGTAAGAAGAGATATTGTAAGCCTGAATTTTGATGAGTTGACAAGCCTATAAAAGAGCTTGGAGAACCGGCATTCAGGGCAAAAACAGATTTATGAATGGATACATAAAAGCTGGTTAAAAATTACGATGAGATGACAAATGTTCCGCTCTCTTAGAAATAAACTGGGTGAGGGCTCACTCACTTTCCTGAAATTACAGAAGTGGCTAGGAGGGACTCAGCTTCAGAGAGATACATCTAAGTTTGTATCTCAAGCTTTTATGACGGCTATGATGTTATCGAAAGCGTACAGGAAGTACAGATATGGCACTCAGTCTCGTATTTCTTTCACAGGTAGGCTGCAGGATGGGCTGTACCTCGAAAGTGCTTCAACCTCCTGACTATCACACAGCTTGCTCCATCTGAAATGCTTTCAGATATATGCTATTCAGAGAGACAGGAGAAAGGGTGGGCAATGGTAGGTGATGGGGACAGGAGAGCCGTTAGATAACTTTGATAATCTAATAAAATTCATTGAACTTCTAACAGATGAGTAAAGGGTTAAAACATAAGCCAAAGGAATATCACTGTTTCTACCTGTGGTCTGACAGAGAATATAAAGCGGCTGGCTTGACAAAAAGTATGCAATTACTCTAGCGATATCCCTCCATGCATCTACCGACGAGGATAGAAAGAGGATAATGCCAATAGCAAAAGAATATACTATTGCAGAAACTCATGGAGGCTGCAGACTCACTATTTTGATAAGACCGGCAGAAGAATTTCGTACGAATACAGTCTGATAGACGGAGAAAATGATAATCCTCTGAATGCAGAAAGATTAGCAGCCTTATTAAAAGGCAGGAATTGCTATGTTAATTTAATTCCGATTAATCCGATTAAGGAGAGGTCACATAGGAGTTCGTACACCTAAGGGAGTAATTAGATTTAAAAAGATACTTGAAAAATAAGGGAATAAATGTTACTATTAGAGAAGAGATGGGAGCAGGATATTGATGCGGCCTCGTGGACAGCTGCAAGTAAAGAATACCTGGAAAATAATGGATGAGATGTAGCTTGTTGTATTGTATATGTATGAAGGAGAACGCATATATGAAAAACATTTTTCTGAAACAAGGACAGGAAAAACAGAAATGTAAATCAGGATTGTTTTCTATGAAGAAGAAAAATTGGTGATTTTTCCCAATCTGTTCATTGTTGCAGATGGAATGGGAGGACACAATGGAGGTGATTTTGCCTCGAGATGTTGCATAGAAAATGTGGCGATTATGTGGCTAAGAATACAGGTAGTTCCACAATATCGACTATAAGGTCGGCAATCAAGACGGCAAATGAAAAGATTAGAGAAAAAGGCAAAAGACGATGAAACTCTAACCGGCTGTGGAACCACAATAGTGCTTTGCCACAATCCGGGATAATGTGCTGTATATTGCCAATGTAGGTGACTCAAGGCTTTATACCGTACAAAATGGCAGGTTGGTTCAAATTACCGTAGATCATTCAGTAGTTGAAGAGATGATTAAGAGTGGATTAATCAAAAAGAAGAGGCAAGATTTAACCCGCATAAATAAGGTAACAAGGGCGCTTGGAGCAGAACCGGATATTGATGTAGATTTTTGAGGTCAAAACTTGAAAAGGAGACAGGGTATTAGTTATGTTCTGATGGAGTTTCACATGATGGATGAGAATACATTGGAGGAAATAGTAGGAGCTCGACAGGAAATACCGGAAATTTGTAAGATACTCGTAGATACAGCTGAAATAACGGTGGAAAAGATGATGCCACGGTAGTTATGATTGAGGTGTAATATGTTAAATAAAGGAAAATTGATAGGTGGACGTGTAGGAGATTATCAGCTTGGTCGGTTCGGGCGTGAAATGGCTGATGTATATAATGCGGTTGACAACAGACTTGGCAGGCAGGTAGCTAGTTAAGGTTCCTCAAAGAGGAATATAGCTCGGATAAGAATTTCGTTATGAAATTCAGGCAGAGGCTCAGTCTGCTGCAGGACTTTCACATCCAAACATAGTTAATGTATATGATGTAGGTGAAGATGAGGGCTTACATTATACAGCGTTATGGAACTTGTTGAGGGTATAACTCTCAAAATATTATTGAGAGAAAGGGTAAACTGAACTTAAAGAAGCTGTAGGCATAGCACATACAGATAGACATGGAAGCTGCAATGATACTACATATTATACTAGGGATATAAAAGCCGCAGAATATTATAATTTCTAAAGAGAAAGGTTACAGGTAGCAGTGATTTTGGTATTGCAAAAAGCAGCTACTTCAATACTATTGCAGCCGGACAGGCTGTGGGATCAGTGCATTATATATCACCGGAACAGGCAAGGGGCGGTTATTCTGATGAAAAGAGTGATATATACTCTTGGTGTTACACTTATGAAATGATATCCGGTAAGATGCCGTTTGCTGCTGATAATACGGTTTCTGTTGCTCTTGCATATAAAATGAAGAGGCAGTACTGCTTAGAGAACTCTGATCCGGAGATACCGCAAGTATTGAAAAGATAGTAAGCAAGTGTATGCAGAAAAAACCTGAACGCAGATATCTGACAGCTACAGAACTAATAGCTGATTTAAGAAAGGCAATTTCTGAACCGGATGGAGATTATGAAACTTTGACCAGGCAGTAGTTACCGATTCTCCAACTATTAATATTTCAGGAGAGGAGTTAGAAACCATCAAAAAAAGCAGATATAGTACAGATAAGGCTAATAGGGTGAATGAGCCTGTTAGAAAACGTGAACCACGTAATATAAGAGAACTTCCTGAAGAGGAAGAGGAAGCTGTGGATCCTAAGATAGAAAAACTTATTTTATTTGGTGGAATAGCCGCAATAATTATACTTGCGGCGGTTGTTATTGTGCTTTTTGGCAAAAGGCTTTTAACCTGTTTAGCAAGGGAGAAAACAGATAGACATCTTCTCCAAGTGAAATAGTTTCAAGCAAAGCAGTGTCATCATCATCCATTGCATCAGAAACATCCTCAAAAAACTAATGTAATAAAGGTTCCTGAGGTAAAAGAGACATACTCTGGCTGAAGCTATGAATATTCTCTCGGATGCGGGTATTATAAATTACAGGTCTAAATATGAGAGTTCAGATGAAGTTGAAAAAGAAAATGTAATAGATATAACCCCGGCAGAAGGAACAGAGATTAGCAAGGATGATGAGGTTGTTATCTTGGTAAGCAAGGGAAAAGACAGCCTGGCAATACCGGATAAGCAATACTACTAAGGAAGATGCAATTTCAACTTTAGAGGGAAATGAAATTTTAGTAAAGATACAGGAGAAAGCCAGTGACACTGTTGCGGCAGGAAAGGTTGTTTCTACCATACCAGCTGCAGGAACTTCAGCTAAGGCAGGAGATACATCACTATAGTTAGCAGTAGCCTGAGAACACTAAAGTACTTGTTCCAAATGTGACAGGAAAGACTGAAACCGATGCAGCAACAATACTTAGTAATGCAGGATTTTAAGGCATCTGTTGTATATAAGGAAGACAATACCGTAGAAAAAGGAAATGTAATGCCAGAGTGTTGCAGGTGGTAACGAGGCAGATAGGGGAACTACAATCGTCCTAAGCATCAGTCAGTAGCTAAAACTGTAACTAATCTATTCATCAGCAGTTACAATAGATGAGAATCCATTTGCAGAAAGCGGAGAAAGCGGCGATATAGTAGTTAAAATGGATCAGGACGGTAAGACAAGGGTGATTTATGAAGGAACTCTGACCTATGATGACTTCCCCGCTTTATATTGATGATATTATAGGCTCAAGTGATAGTGAAGCAGTATGCTATCTTGTAGTAAACGGCGAAGTATATGATGGCAAGGTATGGCGTATCAAGAAGGGAACAAGGCTGAGAACTAATGGAAGGCAGAATAATAAAAGCTATTGCAGGCTTCTACTATGTACATAATGGAAGAGAAGTCTATGAATGTAAGGCGAGAGGAGTATTTCGAACTAAAGGAATAAAACCTCTGGTGGGAGATATTGCAGAGATTGAGGTATTGGATGGAGAAAACAGGAAGGGGAATCTTGTAGAGATAAAAGAAAGAACTCTTTTTCTCATCCGCCCTGCTGTGGCCAATCCTGATCAGGTACTCATAGTTTTTGCAGGTGCAAAGCCCTCGCCTAATCTCAATCTCCTTGATAAGTTTTTAACGATGATGGAAATAAAAAATATCACTGCAGCCATTGCCATAAGTAAGAGTGATTTGGCTGAAGGGGATAGACTTAAAGAGATTGCCGCCATCTATTCTGATTATTATAAGGCATTGACAATAAGTGTAAAGGAAGAAAAAGGCCTGATGAACTTAAAAGTACTCTAAGGGAAAGTTCACTGTACTTGGTATACTTCTTCAGGAGTTGGTAAATCAACACTGACCAACTATCTGTCTCCTGATGCTAATATGGAAACAGGAGAGATTAGCAGAAAGATAGAAAGAGGAAAACAGACTACCAGGCATACAGAACTCTATATAGGAGATGGCATGATACATATGTGACACACCGATTTGGAAGCCTTGAACCTTTGATGTGGATAAAAGAGAACTAAGGGATTACTTTAGGAATTTGCAGAATACACTGAAAACTGTAAGTTTAGCGGATGCATACATAGGAGAGAAGGAATGTGATGAAAACAAGCCCCGCAGGAGGGGTAAAATTTCAGAAAGCAGATATAAGAATTATCAGTTGATTTCCATGAGGAATTAGCAAAACAAGAGGGAATATTAAAATGGAATACATACTTTCACCGTCAATACTGCAGCAGAGACTTTGGGAGAACTTGCAAAACAGATTGCTAACAGAGGAAATGGCGCAAAATACCTGCATTTAGATGTAGTGGACGGAGCCTTTTGCCAAAGCAGTATATCATTTGGAATGCTGTGATAAAGAGCCCTAGAAAAATTAGTGACAGATATTTGATGTACATTCAATGATAGAAAATCCTGACAGATATCTTGAAGATTTTGAACCGCAGGTGCAGATATAATACAGTTCTAAGGAGGCGTCCAAAAAGCATCTGTATAGAACAGTGACCAAAATTAAAGAACTTGGGCTTAGGAGCAGGGGTTTCAATTTAATCCTGCCACACCGCTTGCCGTAGAACTTGAAAGCCAGAGGGCTCGACGATGGTGCTTATTAGTGAGTGTGAATCCGCCTTGGAGTGGGCGTAGTTCATACCATTTACCTTGATAAAGTTAGAAAATTAAGAGAAATGTCACCTGATATGGACATACAGAGGTTGATGGAGGCGTAAAACAAGGACAATGCAGCTGAACTTGTAAGGGCAGGTGCTAACATCCTTGTTGCAGGTATGGCAGTTTTTAGGAATATAGCTGAAAATACAAAGGGTTATGGGATTGAGAGGATGTATGAAGAAGGTACTACACACACAATCTGGCAGGACTGAGACAGACTTAGTGGCAGAAGTTTATGACAGTTATTCACCGATATAGTTATAGTGGCTGGATAGAGGAGTGATAGCAGCTAGAACAAATATCCCTGAATATGTGTTGTAATTTTGACTAGTGGAGATGCTGCTGTCGAATACCAGGACTCAGTTTGAAATCTGTGGAAAGATGATAAAGACATTTAATCCGAAAAAGATGAGACTGATACAGAGCTTGCAATTTCTCTCTGGCACCAACATTAAACTAAGTGAATTATGTCATTTTAGGAGCTACAGGACCAGACTTGACCATACAATGGCTAATATAGAGCTTTTGTACAGGATAATGAGTGGAATAAATGCAAGGATAGATGAGCACAATGTGATAAGTATCCATGATAAAAGAAATCACATTGAAAAGAGATAAGGCTTTTTGGTGAGTATTTTTCACTCGATACCTTTACGGATAAGGTGAAAGGGCTGAGTATCAGAGCAAAGTATGAGGTTGAAAAATTATATATTAAATCGTGCAGCAGCCTGAACAAGTAATGACCGAAAAAGATATGGTAGAGATAAATTTTGAAAAGTGGTATTCTCATACTGTCATGACCAGTGACGAAAGGCTTAGATGAAAGGAAAAATGTAATAGCAGGGAGATCAGGAAAAAGATTTACAGGATACGGTCTATGAGCTGACCTATTATATAGAACTTGTAATAGCTGTTATTATGTGTGAGTTATAGGTATTATGACATTTAAAAATACTTACAACTGCACTTCCTAACTATATACTGGGGGATAGGATAGAGATTGAGCTTCCTTGAAAAGGTAATGATGCTTGCTATTGACTTGAGTTTGTAAAGATGCTTTGTAAACATACTCCAAGTACAGTGATAGATGTTCTGTTGTTTTGCTAGCAAGGCAGATGATAGTTGAACATATCTACGCTTGAGAACCTGATAGAGTTGGTGGCACTTGCAGCTTGTTTGCAACCAGGAAGTATTTGCCTGCCACTTTTGATGAAATAGAAAAGAGAGTGCACATAGCCAAAAACTAAGATTACTAACTGTAGGCAGGAATTAAGATTCCAATAGAGGGAGAGATACTGGCGGGAGGTGGTAAAAACCGTATTAAATAGGGAGGAAAGGACATTGCCATAGGAGCCTGGGTGTGTGCTGCAGCGATTTTGCCCTTAGGATAGACAGCATGCATGATGGAGACAAGATAACCAGAGTAGAGGTAATTAAGTCGTTTAAAGGTATATGAACATTTTAGATACTCGAATTTTGAACAGAGCAGTGGTGATGAAAAATTGCATCACTGCTAATTTTAGCCGGAGCCGGATCAGGCAAAACAAGGGTTCTTACCAGGAGAATCGCCATCTTATTAAAAGAATATGGGGTAAGTCCTGAATATACTGGCACTTACACTCTCACAAAACAAGGCAGCAAGGGAAACGAGAGAGAAAGAGTTGATGAACTTAGTAGAAGAAGGTCTGAAAAATATCTGGGTTTCAACCTTTCTATTCAGCCTGTAAAGATGCTGAGGAGATTTATTGACAGATAGGCTAAGTGACAGAATTTCAATATCTATGATGTGGATGACGCTATATGGTTGTTAAACAGGCACTGAAGTCGCTCAATATAGATAATAAGAAATTTTCAGAAAAACCCTGCTCAAATATTATTTTTCAAATGCTAAAAATGATTTTATAGATGCTGAAAATTTGCAGGCAAACAATCAAAGTTTGGTACTGAAAACAATGATTTTGCAAGGGTATATTTGGGAGTATGAAAGACTTTGATGAGGAGTAATAATGCCCTTTGACTTTGATGATATCCTGGTTAAAACAGTAGAACTTTTCAAAAGGATGAGGATACTAGCATATTATCAGAGGAGATTTCGATATATTTTGGTAGATGAATCATCAGGATACAAATATTGTACAGTTCAAAACTTTCAAGCTTCTTGCAAACTATGTAAATGAAGATGGAGAAACAGAGAATAATCTCTGTGTGGTAGGTGATGATGACCAGTCTATTTACAAGTTTAGAGGGTGCAGACATATAGAAATATTCTTAACTTTGATATAGTCCAAATGCACTTGTAATAAAACTTGAAGAAATTATCGTTCCACAGGCAATATCCCCTGAGGCTGCAAACGGAGTCATAAGCAATAACAGTGAGCGTAAAGATAAAAGACTGTGGACAAGTAAAGAAGGTGGAGCATCTATTTCTTATAAGACCTATGACACGGGAGAGAGAGAGGCTGCCGGAACAGGACTCACTCATAATGCGTACGGTAGATGGGGAAGGGCTGCATATTCGGATATTGCAGTTTTATACCGTACCAATGCACAGTCTCGTGCAATAGAAGAAAAACTTATTTACAGTAATATACCATATAAATTATATGGAGGAACGAATTTCACAGCAGAAGGGGAAATTAAGGATATACTTGTTTACCTTAAAACCCCTTTAACAATCCTAAGGATGATACCAGGTAAGAAGAATATTAAATGTTCCTAAAAGAGGGATTGGAAGTGCTACAGAGGATAGGATTGCAGAGTATGCACTGAAAATGACATTTCTGATGCCCGCGTCAGTGAAGTCAATATCCGGTTTGAGCAGGCAGCAGCTAAAGTTGAGAAGTCTGGCTTTTATTGAGGGCAAGGCTAGAGTTTAAGGATGCATCCCGTCTGAAGGATGAAATAGAAACTTTGATAGATGAGCAGGCTATATTGAGGAACTTAAGCTTTGAGGGTACGGATGAGGCTTTAGGCAGAATTGAGAATATGAAGAACTTATAAACAAAGTGGCAATATTTGAAATTGGTAATAATGATGCCGGAGATGTTAAACTTGGCAATTTTTAGCAGATGTTTCCCTGCTACGGATGTGGATAACAAGGATAGTGAGAATAAAAATGCAGATAAGGTGACCCTTATGACACTTCATTCTGCTAAGGGACCTGAATTTAAGATAGTTTTCATAGTTAGCATGGAAGAAGGGCTTTTCCCAAGTAAAATGTGTATCTATGCCGCAGACAAAAAGCGAACTGGAAGAAGAGAGAAGACTTTCTGCTATGTAGGCATCACAAAGGGCTATGGAGAAACTATACCTATCCAATGCTGCTCCAGAATGTTAAGAGGGATGCAATGGAATCCGCCATCAAGGTTCATAGGAGAAATTCCTGAACATCTGCTGTCTATGGGCGTAAATCTTTCACAAGACAAGGCAGCAAAGGAATGAAAGCCTATACTCCGGAATATTGGATACAGCTCCTAAATATGGGTATTCAAGCGGGCTTCATCATCTGGGACAAAAGAATATATTTTTCAGGGAATCCGTATATAGCAAGGGATTTGCAGAACAAACAAGAACATCACGACAGTGTTGAGGTAGGGGACAGGTAGTCCCATGCCAAGTTTGGTGAAGGTGAAGGATAGATTTAGTAAGAGAAAATGATGCTGTTTCAATTAAATTTGACAATGAAACCTTTGGAATCAGAAAACTTAGATTAGGTATGGCAGGGCTGGAAAAAATTAACTGATAATAGCATTATTTTATTAAATATGTTATAATAACTATATCAAATTAAAAAGGAGAAGAACTATGGATAAGAAAATTGAAGAATTATTAGCACAGCTAGAAATTAATGCATTACTTCATCCGGTCAAGAGTGAAGAGGGTAAAAGACAACCCTTATATTGTAGCTCTTGTCATAGTAGGAGCCATTGTCTTTATTGCAGCCATTGCTTATGCAGTGTATTACTTTTTGTTCCGGATAAGCTTGTAGACTTTGAAGATGACTTCGATGATGTCTATGGGGATGATATCTTTGAAGAAGAGGCTAAAGAAGAGAACAAAGAAGATACTGAAGAGGCAGCTAACAATATCTGATGAATAAACAAGAAAAGAAGGAATTTATTGAGGAAGTAGCAAACAGGATAAGGTCTCTTTGATTATATTAAAAGTGACGATATACCTGAGATTGATTTGTATATGGATCAGGTTATCAAGTTTATGGATGATCATTTTGCTTCACTTAAAAAGATATGAGGGAGATAAAATGCTCACCAAAGCTATGATAAACAACTATACCAAGAACAGGCTGCTTCCTCCGCCTGAAAAGAAGAAGTATGGTCAGGATCATATGTTAATTCTGATTTTCATATTATTTTAAAAATGTATTGTCCATAAAGGATATTAATAGCATTCTGACTCCGCTACGGAAAAAACTTTTTGAAGAAAAAGATAGAGATGTTTTTGTTAAGAGATATTTATAATGAGGTTTTTGAAGTTTGCAGGGGAGCAACAACTGACATATCCAGATCAGTTTTAAAAGCATTTGATAGAGCAAAGGGTAGTTTTGAAGGTGAGGATGATGAGGAAAAGAAAAAATATCTCACCAATTTTGCCTTTATAGCCTCGCTTTGTTTCGATGTGCATAGTTACTATAGTTGAAAAATATGATAGATAGAGGATTATTAGATTTTAAGGACGATGCAAATAAGGGAAGTAAAAAGGGATAGGCGATGAGTAAAACTTTCGAAAATTTGCATTAAAGCAGTTCTTATAATGATTTTACTTTTTAATTATAGGTATTGTGGGTTTACTTACATTATTGACAGTAACGGAATATAAACCGGTAATGTTGAAAAGCTGCTCTTAAGGGACAGGTATCAGAAGAGGTGAGTCTTTCTAAAGAAATTAAGTTTATAAGCTGGAATGTAGGGTATTTTAATTTAGGACTTCAGCAGACTGATGGTGGGACAAAGGTAGTGAGCCAGTCAAGGGAAGAACTGGATACAAATATTGAGAAAATCACAGAAAAGCTACAGAGTTTAACTCCGATATAACATTTCTTCAAGAAGTGGACAAGAAGTCTTATCGCAGTTATGGATGTGGACGAGGAAAAATACTGAGGAGAAATTTTTCGATAGAGTTTCGTCGTTTGCAATCAATCTATAAGGTCTTATTTATACCATATCCAATTCCACCGATGAGAAATGTGAAGGTGGGTTTGATGTCTTTAAGCAGGGCAAAGGTTGAAAGTGCTGAGAGAATTAGTATTCCCTGCCCTTTCAAGTGGCCTGAAAGCACCTGCAACCTTAAAAGATGTCTTTTGGTTGAAAAACTGCCTATAAGCGGCAGTGATAAAAAATTGGTTGTTATCAATCTTCACTTAGAGGCATATGACTCAGGAGAGGGCAGGGCTAAACAGACGAAGGCTCTTCTTGATGTTATGGAACAAGAGTATGAAGCCGGTAACTGCAGCTGCAGGCGGCGACTTTAACCAGAGTTTTTCCAGTGCTGATGTGTCTAAATTTGAAATAGGGAACATAGGTTTATGGACACCGGGAAGGCTTGATGTAACCGGATTCCAAAGGGATTTCAATCTTTACATGGATGTTTCAACTCCTACCTGCCGCTCTTTGGATAGGGCTTATGACAAGAATGACAGCAGTTTCCAATATTATGTTATAGATGGATTTATAGTTTCTAAAAATATAGAAGTGGTTTCACAGAAGACAATAGGCTTGATTTTTGAAAAACTCAGATCATAATCCTGTAGAATTGGTGATAAAATTAAAAATAATTTGATTTAATAATGCCACGAGAATCTTTAAACAGGGATTTTCTGTGGCATTTTGTTTTTATTGAATGGAAGATTTCCGGAGACTCCCCTATTTAACAAAAAGGATATGGGACGGATAATTAAACATACGCTGATTTAATTATCTTACGATGTCTCCATAACATTCAGGCCTTCTGTCTCTCATAAGCCCCTCATTCCACGCCTGGCTGCATTGATTTCATCCAAATCAAAGCCGTGGGAGAGTACAGTTTTCTTCAGTTCTTCCGGCAGTCTCTATCAATTCGCCCGTCATATCTGTTATGAATGATGAAACCGTAGAAAGTAAGAGAAGAAGATTGATTGTTATTTTCTTCACAAGGATTGACTTCCTCCGTACCCATCCTGTTAGAAGCAGCTACAGGTATAATATTTGCGGCAGAATGCCCCTGCGATGGTTCTCCGCCAATGTCCCATACTGTCGGTGTTAAGCACAGGTTCTGAGCCTATGGCGGTAGGATAGAGAAGAATTTCGGCTCCGTTTAAGGTAAGGCTTCTGGCTGTTTCAGGAAAACCACTGATCCTGCAACAGATGCCTATGCCTACTTTACCGGCACTTGTATCCCACACCTTAAATCCGGTATTCCTGGAGTAAAGTAGAATTTTTCCTGATAAAAATGGTCATCAGGAATGGGTTTTTCGATCAACCCTGAGGAATTTTCCGCTCGTCATGATGGCGGCTGTATTATAAAAGTACATTTCCGCTCTTTTTCATAAAAGCTACAGAGGAAGTACTGTCTCTGTATCTTTACTTACTTTTTGAAAAATGCGTTTTACAGCTGCATTTTTCCATCACAGCTTGGCAAAGCATAGTATTCATACCCACGCTCCTGACAAAAATACTGCCTTTCAAAAAGTTCAGGGAGTAATATTAACTGAGCCCCCTTTTTACGGCCTCGAAGACAAGGCTTTCGGCTTTTTTCTATACTCTCCTCGATTATTAGGAGCAGCTCATCTGAACTGCGGCAACTGTTAAATTTCTCATTATTCATCCTTTCTGCTTTTGTAAGAGGTACCTGGCCTGTTATAACAGTGAATATTACCACCGCCAAGCAGTATGCTTCTTGATTTAATAGGAACAATTTCTCAGGGAACAGGCTCTAAGCATATTTACGGCAGTTTCATCATTATCATCACCAAAGGCGGGTACGAGTACGCTTCCGTTAGTAATATAAAAATTTACATAGCTTGCGGCAAGTCTCTCACCTGCTTTTCTCAGCCTCGCCTTCTTCAAAAACAGTAACCGTGAATATCATTATCACCAACTAAAACAGGTTCTTTGGGGATTGGAAGCTTGTGTATAATGAAGTGCCTGCCAATTGCGTCTGTTTCGCTTTCAAGCAGTTTTAAGTCTGCAAGGCTCATATCATACTGTGGGTCTGGAAACATCATCAGTCCAGGCGAGGATAACTCACCGGGTTTTTACAAAGGCACAGACATTGTCAACATGTTCGTTGGTTTCATCATTGTATATCCCATAGGGCAGCCAGATTACTTTTTGCGCCCAGATAGCAAGGAGTATTTTTCACTTTCGTTTTTGAAAGGCTGGGATTTCTGCCTTGCTTAGTAAACAAGATTCTGTAACCAAAATTGTACCTTCCCGTCAGAATGGATTGAGCCTCCTCACACAAAACCGATATCATAAAATCATAATAATCATAACCGTATCTCTACAAAAGTTTGCAGCAAGAGCATCATCAGTCATAGCAGGCAAAAGCCTGTCTACATCACCGCCCCAGGCATTGGAAAAACCCAGTCAATCCTCTACCTCTTCATTATTTACAACAAAAGCAGGGGAAGTATCCTTACCAGGCATCATCGGTATTATCTAAGATTAGTTCTATGTTGATTCTGGGACAAAAATCATCAGGGAGCAAAATATTCCAAAAGGTCTTCTTTATGGTCATAATCGCAGATTACCTTCTCGTATTTTTATTATGTTTTTATTATATCCGCAAAGGCAGGCTTCGCCTCTTTTCCATCATAAGGAAAAACTTCCGGGTCTGGCTGGCAATACATTATGATAGTACCTAGTGCGGTTCATATCTCCAGGCATATGGAAACCATCCTGTAATGCTGTAGTTTTTAATATCATAGTATCTCCTTAACAATTATTAAACAATCAGTAATTATTCTACCATTTTAGTGAGATTATTACCACATAAAAATACAAAAAGTACACAAAAAGTGATGAAAAAGTGGATGGAGTACTTGAATATTATGGATTTTGAGTGTATATTTATTGTGACAAAAGGGTAGGTATGATGACAAAGCCTAGCCTGTTAATGGTAAGAGCCTGATGAAATTATAGAATAAATATTAGAATTCTATTATTAATTTAAGTAGGTGATGAGATGAAAATTAAAAATTTAAGAATAAAATATGGCTTTCTCCTACTATGATGGAGAGGAGCAGGACTTTGTAAAAGAGGCATTTGACACCAATTGGGTATCCACTATAGGCAGGAACATAGACGAACTTGAACGGGGAGTCTGTCAATCACCTTGGTGGAAGATTATACAGTGCAGGGCTTGCATCAGGAACAGCAGCCCTTCATTTGGCTTATAAGCTGGTTGGAGTTAAAGAGGGAGACAGGGTGCTCAGATTTAACTTTTGGAGCAACGGTAAAACCCCATATCCCATGCGAAAAGGGTGAGCAGGTATTCAATCGATAGTGAGTATGAAAGTTGAATATGAGTCCTGCAGCACTGCGTAAGGCATTTATTAGGGCACCTGATACAAAGTGCGTGGCAGTTGTAAACTTATATGGAATGCCGGCAAACTTGATGAAATAAGGGATATTTGCGATGAATGATGGGGCTGTTCTGATAGAAGATGCCGCAGAGTCATTTGGAGCAGGTTATAAGGGGACAGGTACCTTTGGTCATTACAATGTAATAAGTTTTAATGGAAATAAGATAACTAACCATCAGGCGGCGGAATGCTTATTTCAGATAACGAAGAGGCTGTAAATAAGGCTAGTTTTTGATTCACACAGGCAAGGGAACCTCACCCTGGTATCAGCACGAGGAACTTGGATATAATTACAGGCTGTCTAATATACTGGCAGGCTAGTAGGGTGGCAGCTCTTGCATTTAGATGAGCATAAAGAGAAAAAGAAGGAAATTTATGAACGCTATAAAGAGGGATTTAAGAATCTTCCGGTACAGATGAATCCAATACCGGAAGGCTGATCCTAATTATTGGTTATCCTGTATTATTATAGATAAAGAAGCTATGGCACCACAGGATAGGAGCAGGTTCAGTCCTGATTATTCAGGTGATAAGACAGGAGGTACTAATGCTTTGCTATAAGGGATGGGTCTCAAAAATGAAGTTTTAAGCCCCTATAGAAACTGCAGCAAAAGAGAAGAGTATAGAAATTTGAACTTCGGTGAGGAGTTATATATTAGTGAGAAGGGCAAGTCTTCACCCGAAGAAATAAGGAGGTGCTTCAGTACAATGTGGAGAGTCGTCCAATATGGAAGCCTATGCATTTACAGCCATACTCAGTGAGCAAAGACTTTATTACTGAAGAAGGTAGTATAAGGGAAACTTGGTAGAAGCTTTCAAGATGTAGGCTCAGATATTTTTGACAGGGGCTTTGCCTCGCCAAGTGATGTGAAAATGATAAAGGAAGAACAGGACACCATTATAGAACTGATAAAGAGCTGTTTTAACTAAGAAAAATCATTTAACCCCAATTATTCAAGGTATAACATTTGGGGAAATAAGGCTGTTGGTATTTGCTTGTTGCCATAATTTTTGTTTTGTATATATTGTCAAAGAAAAGGCAAAAATAAAACAAGAATTAATAAGTAAGATTAATATTGACTTTATAAGAATTAATGATAATCTTTAAGCTAGACATATGTACTGGATCTAATTTTTAAAATTAACTTAATCTAGAATACCTGTTAAAATTAACATTTCTAAGTAAAGGAATTATGAGTAACTTGGAAACATGGGATTAAGTAAAAAGAGGTGATTATTATAATTAGTTATGATGGATTTTGGAAAGTTCTGAAGGAGAGAGGGATTTCGCAGCACAAAACTGATAATGCAAACATGGCGAAGCAACTCGCAGCTTAATTCATATAAGAAAAAGGTGGACACATAACCACTGCAACAATACATAAATTATGGCCGCTTAACTGTGAAATTGAGATATTGTATCATATGTTCGATGGGGATGAAGAGGAATAGATTACAAACGGGATGCGCTAAGCATCCCGTTTAGCTTACCCTGTAATAATTTCTAAAATTCAGGCTATTGAAATATGGAATCTCCAAAGAGTTATACTGTAGGTATTTAAAATATATCTACTCGGCAACATTAAACCAGCTTGAGTGCAATTAAGGAAAAGGGTATAAGATGACAGAGGAAATTTGTTATATATGGTGAAGAAGCGAAAGTGGCAGGCAAAATGCTGCACTTGCCGCCTAATATAACTATATGCAATGATTGTATGCAAAAGATGTTGAATACATTTAATACACCGCCCATATCGGACTCATCTGAATGCAAGTGGATTTTACTCCTGATATGTTCAATGATTATTATAACTCAGGAGAAGCCTAAATCTAAAGAAAGTAAGGCGGAAGATGTTAAAGAAGAGCAGGTTTCTGCTCCACGCAAGAGGGAGAAACTGAGGAGATAAAGAAAGATGAAGAACAGGAGGGCGGAAGACAGAATCCGCCTATGTTCAGCTTTTGGTTTTCTTCCTGAAATGTTTTCAGGCAGAGCAATATAAAAAGAAAACGAAGAAGAAGAAACCTAAGGCAGAAATTGATTTTAATAATATTCCGCTCCTCATATCATTAAGGAGAAACTGGATGAATATGTGATTGGACAGGAACTTGTAAAAACAGATATCAGTTGCGGTTTATAATCATTACAAGAGAATTTCTGCGGAAAAGACCGGAAATGAAGAAGAGATTGAGATAGAAAAGTCAAATATGCTGATGATTAGATCGACAGGAAGTGGAAAGACATATTTGGTAAAAAACCTTGCGAGGCTTTTGCAGGTGCCTATAGCTATTACAGATGCGACAAACGTTCACGGAGGCAGGTTATATAGGGTGATGATGTTGAAAGTGCACTTAGCAAGCTGTTTGCAGATGCAGATAATGATGTAGAGGCGGCAGAGCGTGGAATAGTATTTATAGATGAGATAGATAAGATTGCCAAGATACGCATAGCAGGGATGTAAGCTGGAGAGCTGTCCAGCAGGGGCTTCTTAAGCTGCTTGAAGGCTCGGAAGTAGAGATCCCGGTGGGTGCAACAGCAAAAATGCAATGGTGCCAATGACTACAATCAATACAAGAAACATACTTTTTATTTGTGGCGGAGCCTTTCCCGATCTTGGCGATATAATAAAAAGAAGACTGAATAAGCAGTCTGCTATAGGCTTTCAAGGCAGATCTTAAGATAAGTATGATAATGAAAAAGAATATTCTAGCAGGGTAACAACTGAGGATTTAAGACAGTGTGGAATGATACCGGAATTTTTGGGCAGGCTGCCGATAGTTTGTGCAGTAGACGAACCGGATAAGGAAATGCTTATAAAGATACTTTCAGAGCCTAAGAATGCACTGAAAACAGTATGAAAGCTCTTGGAATTGGATGAGTTAGCTTGAATTTTCAGAGGATGCTAAAGAAGTTATAGCTGAGAAGGGCTCTTGAGAGAAAGACGAGCAAGGGCCTTAGGCGATTATAGAGGAGTTTATGCATGGATATTATGTATGAAATTCCTAAAGATAACAATATTGGAAAGGTAGTAATTACTAGGATTATAGAGGGTAGGGAAGCCTGGTTATAGAGTTAAGAATATAGTTCACAAACAGTGAATTATCGGTGTTAAAAGTTTTGTGCCAAAAATGTAACTGGTTTGTAAACTTGATGGCTTATAATCTGCATATAACGGAGGGGATTTAGGCTATGAAAAATCAATATTTCAGAGATGTACAGGACAAGCATAATAGCAGTAGATAACTACAGCAATGCAGATTTTTCAGGCAAATTACATAATCCATTTTATGCTCAATGTATTCAGATTAAAAAGTTTCAACAGCTCATAAAAGAGTTGGACAGCCTCATGGATGAGATAGGCTGTCCGATGAGCGGAATGGAAAAAGAACTTTACCAAGAATTCGACCGCTGAGGAGAGACTCTGTTTATTGCTGATAAAACACAGGCACTAAAGAGGAGAGGTGGCAACCTTTGCAATCAGGATTCAATATAGAAATAATGCAAGCTAGCAGGGGAACCGTTAAGTGCTTGAAGGGGAGGCAGAAGAGTACCTTTAGAAGTGTGCTCGAGTTGTTTTGGCTGTTAGATAGTGCGATGAAGGGCGAAGAATAAGAATTCCAAGTTGTATCTTGCAAAATTAATCAGGTGTATGATATAATAATCTGGTTGTTTTATAAAAATAGATTGGCAAAATCCAATCGACCAGTGAGGAAGGTGAATAATATGAGAAGGAATCCATCCGGAGTATCATGAGTGTAAAGTAGTATGTAACTGTGGAAATGAATTTACTAGGTTCAACTAAAGGAGTCAATCCATAGTTTGAAGTATGTTCAAAGTGCCACCCATTCTATACAGGACAGCGCAGAGAGCAGCAGCAGCGCGTGGTGCTCATCGATAGTTCAACCGTAGATATGGAATTAAGCAGGACTAATACAGCAAAGAGAAGAACGAGACTGTCGCAGAAAGACGAAGGCGCCAACATAACAGGCTATCTTTTGATAGTTTCGGTTATGCTAGGTGGAATCACTGATGCGACGGTCTTATAGGAGGGCTTTATGGACGGGTTCGAGGATAAGCGGACAGGCAGTTCTTGAAGGTGCATTGATGAAAAATAACAGTAAATACGCCCTGGCAGTCCGCAAGCCTAATGATGATATAGAAGTTTTGGTGGAGAGGTGCGGCAGCATTTCAGAGAAAAACACATTTTTTACTCTGCCTTTTATAAGAGGAATAGTACACTTTTTTGAAGGCCTTTATCTTGGCTGTAAAAATTTTTCGGCATTAGGCAAGAATTATGACAGGGAAGATGCTGAAGAGAATGAATTATTACAGTTATTGATTGTAGTTGCAATAATTTCACTTGTGATAGGAACCTTTATTATATTACCTTACGGACTTTCACTGTTTTTTGGAAGTATTATTAACTCGGGCATATTTATGGTCGTCATAGAGGGTGTAATCAGGTTAATATTGTTAGTGCTTTATCTGATAGGAATTTCCATGCTGCCGGATATTAAGAGGTTCTATATGTATCTGAGGGCAAGCCACAGGAGCAATGAAGTGCATACAGAACAATATTCCGCTTACAATTTCTAACGTAAGAAGGATGAGTAGAAAAAGCAGCAGCTGTGATACTGTTTTTCGTATTAACTGTAATGATTTTAAGCATAATATTGTTTATGTTTGTAAGATTTGACAATGCTTTTTATGCGTATAGCAGTAAGTGTTCATTATTCCTGTTGTTGCAGCCTCTGTTTGCATGAGGGCTGGGGTATTATCGGAAAAATTAAAAAACTCAATAACCAAGTTTTTGAATCTGCCGTCTATATTGGTTCAAACAGTTATTTCAGATGAACCGGCTGAAGAAATGATAGGAGGTTGCGATTAAGTCCGCCGCCGCAGTACTTGGTGAAGATGTTGGCGAATCAGAAACAATAAGAATGCCTGAAAAATCTCAAAAGAAGAAGGCTGAAACCAAATCAGGCATAAAAAGAGTAAGTAAGCAAAAACAGGAGAATATTAACCACTCTAGGAAAAGGTTGTGTAAATCAGACCAAATCTAAGGAATTGTCTGAAAGGGCCAAATTAGCAGTAAGTAATAAAGATAATAAAAAGTATCAGCTTCTCAGGAACTAAGGACGAAGATGATGAAATATTAATGCACTCAACCATTTCTTCAATAGTAAAAATGGAAGAAACTAATAGAAGGAAGAGAAAATAAATGAATGCTGAGGAGTTTAGTTATAAGGAGATTTTAGAATTTGGAAGTGAGAAAACTGAAAAAGTCAGAAATAGCTGAAGCTGAACTCGATGCCTGGTATTTATTGGAAGATGTGTCAGGACTTAGCAGGACAGATTATTTTTGCACTCAAATGACAAAAATAGGGAGACAAGGCAGAGGAATTCTTAAAAGCTTATAGAAAGAAGGAGCGGGAGAATCCTCTTTCTTATGTGCTTGGAACCAGAGACTTTATGGATTTACATTTGTAGCTAAAATGAAAATGTGTGCTGATACCTGAACAGGAAACAGAACTGCTGGTCGAAGAGACAATCAGGCATGTAAAAGGTATGAAGGTTTTGGATCAGTGTACGGGTTCGCCGGGCTGTATAGGAATATCGGTGAGTCTTTTGGGAGAGCCGCAGGCGTAACAATGGCAGATATCTCAGGTAAAGCCTTGAGGTGCAAAGGAAAATGCAGCAAGGCTCGTAGCAAATAATGTCAATTTTGTTGAGGGAAATTTATTTGAGAATATAAATGAAAAATATGATATCTTAGTTTCAAATCCACCATACATTGAAACAGGTATAATTGAAAATCTTCAGCCGGAAGTCAGGAACTACATTCCACGCCTGCTCTGGACGGTGATGAAGATGGTCTTAAGTTTTATAAAAATATTAGTAAGATGGCGCCAAATTATTTAAAATAAAAATGCTAGAATTTTCTATGAAATAGGTTATAATCAAAGTAAAGCAGTATCTGATATTTTACTTGAAAAATGGGTTTACGGATATCAGAGCAGCAAAAAGATTATGCCGGACTTGATAGAATAGTTATGGCAAAAATTTGATTGGAGAGAATAGGGAGGCTCATGAAGTATAGGATTGAAAGAGATTCTATGGGGAGTCAAATGTTCCCGAGAAAGCTCTTTGGGGAGCACAGACGAGACGTTCGTATTAATTTTAATATAGGTACGGAGACTATGCCGCTGCCTGTAATTGGGGCATTTGCCGTGACTCAAAAGGCTGCGGCAGAGGTGAAACTTTGAGCTAGCAAGCTCCCGCCTGATAAGTGTGAGCTTATAAGAAAGGCCTGCGATGAGACATACAAGGAAAGCACGATAAGGAATTCCCGCTAAGGTGTGGCAGACAGGCTCAGGCACACAGAGCAATATGAATGTTAACGAAGTAATAACAGGCAGAGGCAATATGCTCGCGGGCAGAGAGGATACTTCATCCCAATGATGATGTAAATATGTCTCAGAGTTCCAATGATACCTTCCCTACAGCTATGCATATAGCAGCAGTTATGGAGATAAAAGGGTGCTCTTACCTCGCCATAGAGAAGCCTATAGCTACCTTGAGAAGCCTCGAAAAGGAAAATGATGATATAGTAAAAGTGGAAATTCCATCTTCAGGATGCTACTCCAATTAAATTCTCACAGGAAATAAGCGGCTGGCGTTTTATGTTAATCAACAGCCTGGAAGAGATAAAGGCGTCGATGAAGGCTTATATAAGCTGGCACTTGGCGGTACAGCTGTAGGAACAGGGATAAATGCTCCTAAGAACTTTGATAGTTGCAGGCATAATGGAACTCACTGATGAAGCCTTTGTTACTGCAGAGAATAAATTTTCATGCTCTTACATCTAAAGATGCCTTGGTTTCCTGTCACGGTGCAATAAAGGGACTGGCTGCAAATATGATGAAGATAGCAAACGATGATAAGACATGGCTGCATCGATCAAGACTTGACTGGGCGAGATTTATTCCGGAAAATGGAACCGGGCAGCTCTATCATGCCGGGAAAGGTAAATCCGACTCAGTGTGAAGCTGTTACTATGGTGGCAGTGCAGGTGATGGGAAACGATGTTGCAGTGGGAATGGCTGCATCGCAGGGAAATTTCCAATTAAATGTATTTATGCCGGTTTTAATCTATAATACAATCTGTAAGTACGTTTGGGGATGCAATAAGTTCGTTTAATGATAATTGTGCAGTTGGCATAAGACCTAATCGTGAAAAGATGATGATCAATCTGTATAACTCGCTTATGTTAGTGACCTGTATTTCACCATATATAGGCTATGACAATGCAGCTGCGGTTGCAAAAAGCTATAAAGAGGGTATAAGCTCTTAAAAAGAGCCTGCTTAGAACTTGGATATATGGATGAGGATAGTTTTGATGAAGTATTTAAACCTGAAGAACTTGTTTAAATAAGGAGGACGGATATGGATTATGGAAAGGTTTCATTAGAAAAACACGCAGAGTGGAAGGGTAAGATTGAAATAAAAAAGTAAGGCTGCTGTAGATAGTTCAGAAGCCTTAAGCTCGTTATTATTACCCGGAGTTGCTGCACCCTGCCTTGAAATACAAAAGGATGTGAATAAATCTTTCGATTTGACAAGAAGATGGAATACAGTTGCAGTAGTTACAGATGGTACAGCAGTCCTTGGACTTGGTGATATTAGTATCGCAAAGCGGCATGCCTGTTATGGAAGGTAAATGTGCTTTGTTTAAGGCCTTTGGAGATGTAGATGCGATTCCGCTTTGTGTTAGAAGTAAAGATGTGGATGAAATAGTAAGAACAGTTGAACTTCTTGCAGGTTCGTTTGGTGGGGTTAACCTTGAGGATATTTCTGCACCCCGCTGTTTTGAAATAGAAGAAAAGCTTAAAAAATGTACGGATATTCCTATTTTCCATGATGACCAGCATGGAACGGCTGTGGTTACACTTGCAGGAGTCATCAATGCACTTAAGGTAGTTGGTAAAAATATAGAAGATGTGAAAATAGTGACTTCAGGTGCAGGAGCTGCCGGTATAGCTAGTATCAAGCTGCTTATGGCTATGGGACTTAAGAATGTAATCATGACAGATAGAAAGGGTGCATCTATAAGGAAGAGAAGGACTTAACTCAATAAAAAGAAGAAATGGCAGCCATTACTAATTTTAAACTGATGGAAAGGGAAAACTTGCAGATGTAATAAAGGGAGCAGATGTATTTATAGGAGTATCAGCACCGGGAACCCTTTACAAAGGATATGGTTAGGAGTATGGCAAAAGGATGCGGTGATTTTTGCCTGTAGCCAATCCCTACTCCTGAGATATTCCGGATGAAGCCAAGGAGGCTGGAGCAAGGGTGGTATCAATAGGCCGTTCTGATTTTCCAAATCAGGTGAACAATGTACTTTGTTTTCCGGGAATTTTTAGAGGAGCACTTGATGTTAGAGCAAGAGAAAATTAATGAGTGAAATGAAGATAGCTGCGGCAAGGGCAATAGCAGGCCTTGTTGCGGATGATGAACTAAAATGAGGAATATATATTACCAAAGGCTTGATACAAGGGTGAAAGATGAGGTTAGCTAAGGCTGCTGCAGAAGCAGCTAAAAGAAGACAGGTGTAAGCATGTATCTAAGTGAAAAGCAATGTTAAGCTTTGCAAGTTTACATTGTATAAACTAAGAACTTGAAAAATGTTACAAATTTAACAATTAGGAAGGAAAAATTGATGTTTGAGAGTATTGAAACCCTCGCAGGAAGGTATAAGGAAATAACAGATGAATTAGCATCGGGAATGGCGGCAGCAGATCCGAATAAGTTTAGAAGCCTTATGAAAGAACAGTCGGATCTTCAGCCAGTGAGAGGAGAAATATAAAGAGTATAAGGCACAATGACACAGATAGAAGACTGGTCTGAAGATGATAGCTGAAGAAAGTGATCCGAGCTTAAAGAACTTGCGAGGGAAAGAACTTTGCAGAGGCGAAGGCGGCAGTGCCTGAATTTGAAAGAATTGAAGGTGCTTCTGCTCCAAAGGATAAAATGATGATAAAAATGTAATAGTAGAGATTAGGGCAGGAACAGGCGGCGATGAGGCTGCAATCTTTGCTTCAGAGCTCACCTGCATGTATTGTAAATATGCTGAAAAATAACCGTTGGAAACCTGAAATCTTAAGCTTTAATGAAAATGGTTTAGGCGGCTTTAAGGAAGTGACCTTCCTTATCAATGGTAAGGGAGCATTTTCTAAGCTCAAATATGAAAGCGGTACCCACAGGGTTCAAAGAGTTCCTGTAACTCAGTCAAATGGAAAGCTGCAGACTTCTGCGGCCACAGTCGCTATTCTGCCTGAGGCGGAAGAGGTGGATGTAACCATTGATCCAAATGACATCAAATTTGATGTGTTTAGGCATCAGGAAATGGTGGACAGTGTGTAAATACTACTGATTCAGCAGTTCAGTCTCACTCACATCCCAACAGGAATAGTAATCTCCTGTCAGGATGAGAAGTCACAGCTAAGAATAAAGATAAGGCAATGAAGGTACTTCGTTCGAGATTATATGAGCTTGAATGTGAAAAAGGCTCATGCAGAAGAAGCTGCTAACAGAAAAAGCCAGGTAGAAGTGGTGACCGTTCTGAGAAGATTCGTACCTATAACTTCCCACAGGAAGAGTTACAGACCATAGGATTAAATTTACTACCACAATATAGATGGCGTTATGGGCGGTGATTTAACGGAAATTATTGAAAATCTTATAGTTGCAGACCAGACAGAAAAACTTGCGGCTATGGGAGAAGTATAAGCAGAGATGATTACTGCATCAAAGATAAACTATAATGTCAGCTTATAACTGTGAACTATGTATATATGGGGAATTATTTAAAATAAGATTTATGAGAGAGAATCCTATGATAGGATTCTCTCTCGTTTTATGGAGATTAGCGGTTATATTAATAGAATTTATAGAAAATTCTGATAAATTACTTAAGTTTTTGATTTGGAACTGTCGATAACATAATAGTCATAATGGCTGTGCAAAAGACTATATATTGATAATGTTTAATCACTGATTACTACATATTTGAATCCTGCTTAATAACTTGATTATAACAATAAGTTGTAATAAATTGAAACCACATATAGTTTAGCACACAGTCACAAAGAAAGGAGAAATTTATGTGGAAGAAAAATCAAATTTAAGAGAGGGGTTTTAAGCACCGTGCTTGTTTTAGGACTCTGCTCACCAATTTCAGTCCTTTGGGGATATCAGCAAAGGAATCTGAGAATGAGCAGGAGCTGTGTTAACGAGAACCGGGTGACGGCACAAGGCAGCGACAGAAGGCAGCAGTGGAACTTAAATGGATGCTTCTATCTCTTGAACCGTACTGTGATTCAGGATGGTAAGACTATCCAGAGCGGCGGGGATGAAGCAACAGGAAAAATCAATCCTAATAAGGGTTTCAGAGTTAATATGAAAGTTAAACTGCCTGTAGCAGAGGCAGCTTCAAGGCCTTATCTGAAAAAGAATGATTTTATACGCATTCCTATGATAGGAAAGTGTGTAAACGGTAAATGGTACTTCAGATCTTGCAAGATAGATGCAAAGTTTTTGGTGGATGGTACTGAACAGACAGTTAAGCAGGCATTTTCAGCAAAAGGTAGTGGCTGGATGAAACAACAAAAACTGTATTATGGTCATATGACACTGCTTGTTGACAATAAAGAATTAAAAGATGCTGTGGATTTAACAGTAGAGGATCAAGATGGATTTTTCAGTGGATCAGTCCGGCGAGGGTAGGATGATAATGGTAACTATATACATTCTGAAGAGAAAAGACATATTTAGGAAAGTTTGACAATAAATTTGTAGAAAAAGACTGGAACCATAGACTACGACAAAGGGAAATGTTGACTGGACTGTTAAAGTTGAGAAGACTGGAGATAGCGGGAGAGAAGACTTCATTAGCAGGCTATAAGTTTGAAGATCCTATCGGAAAAGTGAGGTGCCTATATACAGAGAGACATTACTGTTTATGAGGCTGAGGGCAACAACACATCTGGTAATAAGATATTTTGCTGATAACGGAGATGCTTCATCAGATTTTAAGCAGGTAACAGGTACAACTGATGCAGGCAACAACAATGCACTTACCTATGTGTTCCCTGCGAATGCACTGGGAAAGGCAATTGTTAGTTTTAGTACAAGCCAAATAACAATGATGATTATAGCAGTTTACGAAATGGTTTTAGCAAGGACAACAAGGCATATTTGTATCAGAAGGAAGAAAATGGAAACAAATATTCAGTAAAAGTTGCTGAGGACACTACAGCCTGTTAGATGGGGCGGAATGGGGAGTTAAGTATCACGAGGTTATGATCAGAAAACGGAATAAGTGATGCACTCTTAAAGCGATCACCTCAGTGACAAAGGAATGACAGACAGCTTTGGCTGGAGCTTGATAGGAAGATCGCTGTAGAAAAACGGCACATAAAGTACAGTGGGATAGTAGTATTTGACGCAACAGATAAGAACTCACAAATGTAAAACTTAGAGATCCACTTCCTCTTAGCGGGACGTTATTCAAAGAAAGAAATGACCTTTGATAAGGCAATGGTAAAGAAAGTGGATGTAACCAGACATAAGTGGCTCTATCTTGATTATGCAAACAAGACTCAGTAATTGATGTAAAATACATCACAACTCAGCCAGAGGATGGCAGATATGAGATAGGAGATCTTAGTACCGTAGCAAAGTTAACCATCTGGTCAGAAGTAGAAGGCTTAAAGAGTATTGACAGATTCAGTAACAATGCTAGAGTTATGTGGGGTAAGAGACACAATGGGTAGGTAGACCCTCTCAGAAGGTATCAGCACATGCTAATAAGAGCATAATTAAAAGAGCAGAGTCTTATTATGTGGAGTCTAATCCCTAAGTAAGGAACATAAAGCAAGCAAGACCACAGTTGATGAGAACAAGGCCAGCGAATAAAGACCTATGTTTACGATGCTTTCGAGTTGATACAAGTATTGAGAGACGCAGATGCATATTATAAGCTTTATAAATGGCACAAGTGATTGACGAGGTAGCTGCCAGAGGAAACTTCTCTACTTGAAAACGGCAGAAAAGCAATTTGCTTTCAGGAGTAAAAAGTAGCTGGATATCGTTTATCAGGCAGGAAGCTCGCAAAAGATGAGCTATGAGGATATGGTCTCATTTGTAGACAGCTGAAATAATGGAGCACCTCAAGTATACTGTAACATACTCTCTTACTGCTGAGCAGGTAACAGAGAAGAAGGCTGAGAAAGATGGTTTAGAAGCACAGGCTTTGAAAATTGTGCAAGACTCTTGATAACGAGGGGTGACAAGTGGTATCCTTTCTCACTCAGGACTAATATAGCTGATGCTGGATAACACTTACAGGTGGTTCAAGGCTGACGAGTAATGACAGCGACATACAATCAGGTTATCATGAACTTGGCTTGCCTTTATGGCGGATCAGGTAAGGTTATGGCAAAAACGGTGAAGAAGGCGTAGAATACGAAAGCTTCAGTGATTATTGGGCAGAAGCTACAAACCATATGTAGAATGATCTCAGAAGGATGCGCTTACAAGTGAAGCAACGGGTAGCAGAAGCTTATTGCAGGCGGTGAAAGCAACAACTACACGGCAGCAAAGTGCAAATGATGTTGTAAATGGTACATCAGAATGGCATATGCAAAGGATTATAAGTCAGTAGTATTCCGTCTTAGCGTAAAATGCTGAGACATGAAGAAATTAGACACAAGCGAAAGCTTGAAGCATTTATAAAGGACAGTATAGACAGTAAGTTTAAGATAGTTCCTCCACGATAATGATAATACATTGCTATTTAAGGGAAACACCTAGAACAGCTTTTACAGGTGTAGGCTATACCAATGATGCTTATGTAATGGCTGAGGGAAGCCCAGTTGATGCTGGAAATGACATACTTTACAGTAACGAAAATGTGGCAAACGGAGATAAACTTGATACAACATTTACCCTTAAAGCTTGACGCTCCTTATGTTATTCTCCTGAGCCTCAGATGAGACGGAGAGAATGGAGACGAGGAAGAAAGATTATCAATCTCTCAAAGGTGCTGCTTGACCAACGCTGCGATAGTAACACTTCACGATGTAAGCTTTGAAGTGGAACTAAGGGTAAAGGATTACAACCTGCCTCAAGCAGCAAAAGCACTGACTGATGCAAAGATTCTTTGAGTAAGGAATACAGAGGTAGAGCAGGGTGGTATCATAAGATGGGTTATAGAGTACAATCCATCTATTATGGATGCCGCTACAAAGAAAAGAAATCGAAGCTGCAAAGGATGACAGCGCGGCAGATAAGATATTACCTTATACGATATACTTGAAACATGGACTGAGAGGTGTATTCTCCAGAAAATGGCAAGCCACCCTGGTAGCGATAATATAGCTATGAGATGGTTGGCAAAGACGCAAACAGTGTTCCCATATTCTGATAGGATTAACAGACCTCCTTTCATACAATAAGGAGAGGTGGTGAGGAAGCTCTACACTTAAGATACCTACAATGAGAGAATAGATAAGTTTGTTTTCTCCTTATAGTGCTAACTCATGACATGCACCCAAGGACATAAAGAATACAGTTCAGATTCGTGTTGACGGTGAGAAGAAGTCTGAAGCAGAAGTTGCAACATACACAGTTTCGGCAGGTGTTTTCACTGGATGCCTTTGTTACTGAGGGCAATTTAGCACCAAGAAGGTAGTAAAGACTGATGCTGAGACAGGAAAGTGCCTAATCAAGGAGCTGTGTTTGAACTTACATCTCCAAACGGTAAAGTTCAGAAGACAGAAACCGATGCAACAGGTGATTGTAAAGTTTGCTTTCACCATACAGAGGGAAAGGGTTACAAGTTAAGAGAGAAGCGCGGAAGGCTATGAAGTAAGATAAAAATACCTATGTATTCTGATGTTGAGAGAATTACCGTTCCTAATGGCAAGACACTTACCATCAGTGGTCGCAGTAGAAAGGCACACCTGCAGGCGAGCAGCAGTTAAAGACCAGCGACGGTGTTGTAGGCGGCAGTGATGGTAGAACCATCCTTAGCTACCAATAAGAGAATAGGCGAGCTAAAGCGACGAAAACAAGCTTAACCTCATTAGGGCAGATTATGATGTAAACAAGGATGTAATAACCAAGGCAGGTGTGACAGTTAACAGAGATGAGTCACGCCTTGATGGAGTGAAGTTCACACTTACTTCAGGAAATTCAGTAGCTGCAGAGAACCACCTCTTCACCTGCAGGAATTGTTACATTTGAGGGTCTTGCAAGCGAGTGGGCACACACTTAAAGAAGCCTCTGCAAAGGCAGGATATAGGCTCTTGATAAGACTTACACGGTGGTTGGGACGCTAGCCGCAAACACTGAGCAGCAGGTAAAGGATGCTAAGGACGAGATGGTTGTTGAGAATAAGGATGAAAATGCGGCGTGACTGATGGCAATATTGTAGTCCCCAATCGCCAGTGAGAATGTAACTCCTAATCCGGTGCCGAGATCGAAATCCAAGCCCTAACCAAATCCGGGACACAAAGCCAAATCCGGGGATGAAACCCAAACTCCGCACCAAACCCAAATCCGTCCAGACCCAAATCCGGGACCAAACCCAAGTCCTAGTCCATCACGCAAACCCAAGTCCCTAATCCATCCTGAGCCCAAACCTGAGCCCTAGCTCCCAACCTGCCCAAGCCCTAACCCAAAACCCTACACCAAAAGTACTACAACAGATATACCTTAATACAGACACCCACATATCCATCAGACAATTTCAAATCCGAACGATCCTAAGAGTCCGGATGAGTTCGCCTCGAGTTGATGAAATGGAACTCCTAAGGAGTAAATATGTAAAGAAGACCTGATGGAACAAATGAGTATGTGAAGAAGGTTGATGAGGATGGAACACCGGAAGGTGTCAGTAAGCCTAGATGGCTCTTCCTAAGACAGGTGGTTCAAATAATGTGGTGTATTATTTAGGTGGTGCAATGCTTATCTTCCTTGCATCCGGTATAGGCATCTGTGAGAAGAAGAAAATATAGTAGAGCTTTATACTGTAGGCGGGGGTAATTGAGTTATATGTTACTAGCCCAAGATATATTTTGAAAGGATTAATAAGAGACTGTCGTTTTAACAGAAATGCGAGAGGACAGTCTCTTTTCTATTTATATTTTACAATAAAACCCTCTAATCATAAAATTATATCTTATAAAATAGATTTGAGAATGGGTTGCAATTTTGAAAATAGTGATATAACTATGCAGATGGGTTGCAAAATGATAAGATGAGTTTAGACAGGAAAGGGAAACACGTGAACACATAAGAGAAGCTTAACATTTGTACTTTGTGGAATGCTTTTAACACCTTCATTACCTGTGGATACAATGGCTGAGACTGGTGATGCTGATATAATCAGAGTTAGGAGTCTGTGCTTAGTAGAAAACAAGGGAAATACAGTTTCTAAGAAAGCAGGATGGAAGCTAAAGGAAGAAATTACTGGTTTTAGCTGTAAAGAGACTTCTAAAACAAAAAGAAAAGATAGACACGGGGAAGAATAGAGATAACAAGAAAAAGGGCATAAAGAAAAAGAATAACAAGACAAAAATAGAACCACAGAAATAATAAAAAGGAAAACTAATAAAAAGCATACATGAATGAGCAAAGATATAAAACTCAAAGAGGAAGATGTTAACAAGCTGCCTGAGACAGATAAGTATAAGCCTGAGATAAAGAACAATGATTTTAACCTAGAAACCTTGGTACAGTGGGTGGAAAGCAGCCGTCTGTGGGTGGGAAGAGACCTGTCTACAACGCATTTACTTTATTTTGTACTTCTACGGATAAGTTAGGAAAACTAGATTTAAAACGGGAAAGTCCTAATTACCTAGAAAGCCTATATAGGATTAGCAATACGTAACTTCC